>Ga0116227_10014555_pt1 | contig 11942 bp, 8 predicted proteins | sample S1TSphgellanicum_FD_89693 | JGI IMG/M metagenome (GOLD analysis project Ga0116227, IMG submission 89693) | Host-associated microbial communities from peat moss isolated from Minnesota, USA - S1T2_Fb - Sphagnum magellanicum MG | ecosystem: Host-associated > Plants > Peat moss > Unclassified... | reverse complement strand
GGCTGGGAAGATTCATACGCCACGCTGCAGGGCAAGCTGACGGCCTATGATGCCTGGATACGCGCCAGCGTCCTGCCCAAAGCGCGCACCGATTTCCGCGAACCTCCCAAACAATACGCGCTGGCGCTCGAAGGCGTCGGCATCGATATTCCGGCCGCCCAGCTTGCCGAAATGGCCCACGCCGCCTTCACCGACATGCAAGAGCAGATGAAAGACATCGCCGCGAAAATCGCCGAACAGCGCCATCTGCCTTCGTCCGATTATCGCGACGTCATGAAGGCGCTGAAGAAAGATCAGATCACCGGCGACGCCATCATGCCGCTCTACGAAGGCCGCCTGAAGCAGGTGGAAGAAATTATTCGCGAGCATCATCTGGTGACGCTGCCGTCGCGCCCGTGTATCATTCGTCTGGCCAGCGCGGCCGAGACCGCGCAGAGCCCCGCGCCCCACATGGTGCCGCCGCCTCTGCTGCACAATACCGGCCAGCGCGGCGAATTCGTGCTGCCGCTGAACATGCCCGGCAGCAGCGGCAAAGCGGCCGAAACCTACGATGACTTCACCTTCGACGCCGCAGCCTGGACCCTGATCGCGCACGAAGCCCGTCCGGGCCATGAACTGCAATTCGATTCCATGGTCGAGCACGGCGTCTCGCTTGCCCGCGCGCTGTTTGCCTTTAATTCCACCAACGTGGAAGGCTGGGGGCTTTATTCGGAATCAATCATGCTTCCTTATATGCCGCTGGAAGGCCAGTTGGTTTCCATTGATTACCGCCTGCTGCGCGCCGCCCGCGCCTTCCTCGATCCCGAACTGCAGGCCGGCAAAATCACGCCCGAACAAGCGATGACCGTGCTGACTCGCGACGTGGTCCAGTCCAACGCCATGGCTCGCCAGGAAGTGGAGCGCTACACCATCCAGATGCCCGGCCAAGCCAACAGCTATTTTTATGGCTACACGAAATTAATCGCGCTGCGCGCCGAAACACAAGCGCTGCTGGGAAATAAATTCAACGCCATGCACTTTCACGATTTTCTTTTATCCCAGGGCCTGCTGCCGCCCGACCTCATGCGCAAAGCGGTGCTGGAAGAGTTTGTTCCTCGCGAACGCTAGACCATTCTTTCAAGCGGCCTGGGCCTTGGGCAGGTTGCGTAAGCGGCGAAGACTTCTTCAATGACAGAATCCCAAGATTGCGCGGGGTTTATTGGGGATCTGTCGAAAGGGGCGCGACCTCGGGCAAGTCGGCGGGGGTGTAGCCGGTGCCGCCAGGCTGATGATAGCTGACCGAGAAGGCGAGTGCGCGCACACCGTTTTCAAGCGCTCTGCCGCCGTGTACGGCGTTGCGGGGGATGCGTATGAAGTCACCTGGGTAACAGACCCGGGCTTCGAGCTCTATCTGCAGAATGATTGAACCTTCCAGGATGTAGAAGAACTCATGAGTGTCGTGGTAATGCGGTTCGGCGCGAACGCCCGGCGCGAGCGTGAACTCTTCCACCGCTTCAAGATAAGTTCCGCGTGTTTCTTCATACACGGAAAATTTTGGTATGAAACCCCATACCTTGACGGTTTCGTGCATCACCACCGGCGAGATGTTTTTTGCTGACCAAATGTCCATTGTTTCTTGGTTTACATGAGCAGAATACACACACCGGGTGTATCTGTCAATTCTGGTTTACGCTGCCTGGGCCTTGGGCAGACAGGTTGCGTAAGCGGCGAAGACTTCTTCGAAGACGGAATCCCAGGATTGCTTCAGCGCATAGTCGCGTGCGGCGACGCCCATTTTCAGGCGCAGGTCTTGGTCTTGCGCCAAATGGGCCACGAAGTGGATGAAGCTGCTGTTGTCCGCGGCCACGTGACCCGTGAGGCCTTCCTTGATCAGAAACTTGGGGCCGCCGGCATTAGTGACAACGCAGGGAACTCCGGAAGCCAGTGCTTCCAGCACCACATTGCCGAAGGTGTCGGTGGTGGAGGGGAAGGCAAATGCGTCCATATCGGCGTAAGTTTGCGCCAGTGGTTCTCCGCGCAGGACGCCGGTCAGGCGGGCGTTCGGGACGTTGCTTTCAAGCCAGGCTTGCTCACTGCCTTCGCCCACAATGACGAATTCGAAATCAGTGATGCCGCTTTCGCGAAGGCCTTGGCCGATATTGGCGAGGAAGCGCACGTTTTTCTCTGGCGTCAAGCGGCCCACGTAGCCGATGCGAAAGGTGCTTGTTGTGCGCTTTCGTTTACCGGGATGGAACAAGTCCGTCTCCACCCCGCGCCGCATCAGATAGACGGGCTTTCCGGTCAAGCCGCGCGTGAGGTCCAGCAGTTCCTGGTTGGGCGCCATCACCATTTCGGCCTGCGCGTAAAAGGCGCGCAATATTTGCAGAGAAACGCCTTCGGCCATGGAGCCGAGCGTCTGGCTGGGCCCCGCGCCCAGGAATTCCATCATGCGTTCCAGGCGGCGGCCGGCATATTCGTGCAAGCTAGTGTGCCAGGAGATGACCATGGGGATGCGCATGATCAAAGACAGATAAGAACCGATTGCGCCCAGATCGCCGGGGCCGGTGACATGAATCAAATCGGGCTCGAAAGTTTGAAATGCGCTTTGCACGCGGCTGGCGTGGCGGAGAAGGAAGGGATCGTAATCGAGATTCGCGTCGAGTTCGAATTTGGCGGGGCCGCGCGCCAGTTGCAGAATGCTGACTTGGCCATCGTTTGTCAGTTCGGTGGCCGGGCCGGCGTGGACGCTGAGAAAAGGGATTTGACGGCGGCGGGCAAAAGCTTCCAGATGTCGGCTGGTGTGCGCCACGCCGTTGACTTCGTGAAAAGTGTCGGGCAGGAACGCCACGCGGGGCAAGCGGCTCAAGCAGCCTCCGAATCGGACCAGGCAATGGCGGTCCGTTCGTTCAATGCCACGCGCAGCGCGGAACGGACGCCCCGCCATTCCAGGAAACGCATGGCGGCGACGAAATGTTTGACCACGGCGGGGCCTCCATCGGTCCAGATGGCGTTGATCGGAACCACATCGCCACTGTCGGGATTGCGGTAGTAGACTCGGTCGCCCCAGGTTTTGCGGCCTTCAAAATTTTCCGGATAGTCGCGCACCACGTCCACCATGGTTTGCAGAATGCGGTGGCGCAGCGGTTCGCGATATTGCGGCATGAAGACCACGTGGCTGCGGCGTTCCTGGCGGACTTCATTGACGAATCCGGCAAAGCTGGTGGCGCGCGACAGGTTCAAGATGGCGTTGGCTTCGCGGCCGTGACGGTCGCCGCCGGAAACTACGGGCAGGTTCGTCTCCCGGCCCAGAATGACAACACGGCGATTTTCGTTCCAGGAGCGCAATCCGTTCAGTTCCAGGCCATGAAACTGGCCGCCGTGCTGCGCCAGAAGGCGGCACAGCACTTCCTGGTGATTGTGCTCGCCAATGCCTTTTTCATCCCACAGCGGGTGGTTCAGAATCAGCAGCACTTCGGGAAGAGCGTTTAGAAGCTGCAACAGGCCGCTCAGTTTGCGTTCGTCTGGATGGGCGGTGAATGCAGCCAATTCCTCTGAGATTGCAGCCGCGCTGGCGGGGGGAAGATTATGCACGCCCAGATGGAAAAACGTGGAGCCGAAGGGGATGGTCCATTCGTTTGAAACGGGCACTTTGGAGAAGCGTTCCAGCACGCGCAGCGTCGCGCCGGCGCGAATGTCGTCGTGATCCGTTAACGAAACCAGGGCGGGAAGCTGAAACTGGCGCTGGATTTGTTTTTCCTCCACACGATAAGCCTGGCGGGGTGCCAGCGGCGGTGTCCAGAAGGCGTCGTTGAAATCGAAGGCGCGGCCCTCGGCCTGCTGATAGAGGCTTTCCTGACGGCGAATGGCGCTGCCCAGATACGGAATTTTAGCCGTGTAGCGCGGCACCATATCCAGACTTTCTTCCGAATACATCGTGTGGCTATGCAACGAAACGCCAGTCCGAAAGTCAACGGGAATGGCGGCGTCCTGCCAGAAAAATTGAAGTGAACTGCGGGCTGTAATACTCAATTGGTTTCACCCCCCGCCCTTAGGGTGCGTTAAGAGTGTTTCGACGGCATGACCCGGCGGTGAATTGGGTGTTAAAAACAATTAGATTCTGAAATGTTCGATAGTTTGGCAGGGAGTACCCTCTAATAATCCTAGGAGGTATAGTATTGCTCTGGAATCGACTGCTAGATTAAGAGAAATGTCCCGTTTTTCCACTCAGGACAGTCCAAAATGATGAAGGCCGCAGCTGCCACCGAGAGCGGTGCGCCTCTTGAAACGGTCGTGGAGACGGCCGCCGACACGGAAGGATTTCCGGATTCAAGCCTGGCTCTGCGGCAAAGAATCGCCGAGCTAGAGTCCACGGTCAGCCGCCTGAACGAACGCGTGTCGCTTTACGAGACGCTGTTCTCCGCCAATCCGATTCCGGCGGTTATTTACCGGCTGGATAATTTCAAAATTCTGGATACAAACGCCAGCGCGCGCCATTTGTATGGTCATCCACCGGCGGCGTTTTCGAGCTTCACGTTCTTAGATCTGTTTGCCACTCCGGCCAATCGCGATGAACTGTCTAGCGCCTTGCGGCAAGCAAGCAACGACATTGGGCCGGTGGCGCACAAGCGCGCGAACAAGAAGCCGCTGATAGTGAAGATTGTGCTGTTTCCCTTTGCCTTCGATGGCGTGGAAGCGCGCATTGCCATGCTGGAAGACAAAACCACGCGGCTGCTGGCAGAAGATGAACTGCGCGCCAGCGAGGAACGTTTTCGCGAGCTTTTTGAAAATGCCAACGACGTGATTTTCATTCACGACTTAAAGGGCAAACTGATTGCCATCAACCGGGCCGCGGAAGCGATGACCGGCTACCGGCGGAGTGAAGTTTTGGGAAGCAGTTTTGAAGATCTGGTTGCGCCGGAAGCGCGCAGCAAGACCCAGGACAACATCCGCGCGCATTTGGGCGGCAGCGCCACGCAGCATTACGAACTTCCGCTGCTGGCGAAATCGGGAAGCCCGCGTTATCTGGAAGTGAGCACGCGCGTGGTTTACCGGCGCGGGCATCCGGTGGCCATTCAGGGCATTGGGCGCGATATAACGGACCGCAAAGTCGCGGAGAAGCGGCTGCTGGAATCGTCCCAGGAACTGGTTGCAAAAAATGCCGAACTCAGCAACGCTTTGCGGCTGGCGCAGGAAGCCACGCAGCTAAAAGAGCAGTTTTTGGCCAACACATCGCATGAATTGCGAACCCCGATGAACGGCATCATGGGGATGGTGAATTTGCTGAAGACCACGGATCTGGACGCGGATCAGCATGAGTATGCGGACGCTATCTCGCAATGCGCCAATGATCTGCTGACGATTATTAATGATCTTCTCGACTTGTCGCAGATTGAGGCCGGCAGGCTGGCGCTGGCGAATGAACAGTTTGATCCGTCGGAAAGTTTGCGGTCCGTCGCCAAGATGATTCGCCTGCGCGCGGAGGCGAAAGATCTGGCGCTGAATTACGAAATTTCAGCGAGCGTGCCCGCCGCCATTACCGGGGACAGCGTGCGCTTCCGCCAAGTGCTGACAAACCTGATTGCCAACGCCGTGAAATTCACGCAGCACGGCAGTGTGCAAGTTTCATTGCAGCCCGGCTTGAGATCCGGGATGGTGCGATGCGAAGTGAAGGATTCGGGTATCGGCGTGGATGAGAGCATTCGCGACCGGATTTTTGAGGCATTTTTTCAGGCTGACGGCACAACCAGACGCCGTTTCGGCGGGACCGGGCTGGGGCTGGCCATCAGCAAACAACTGGTGGAGATTATGGGCGGTGAGATTGGCACGCGCGATAATTCTCCGCTGCCTGGGTCCACGTTCTGGTTTGAAATTCCAACAACTCTTTCGGCCTCGGCGCTTTCGGCCGGGCAGTCTTAAACGCATTGCCGGTTGTCGGGTCCAATGCCGCTTTCCTGCTGATTATGGCCGGTCTTTTGCTGATTTACGGCGAGTTCATTTGGGTTGGCAAAGTGTGGTTCGGCCTGGCTGGTTCGGCCTGCGCGCTCGCCGGGGTAGCAGCATTTTGGGGGATGCCACATGCCACTGTGGGCCCGGTGTTCCTGATAGGTGCGGTGGTTTTTTTTTTGATCGAGTCGGCCTTTGAAACATTCCGCGCGGCAGGCATTTTGGGCAGCGCACTTTGGGCCGCAGGATTCTGGAAACTGGGCGTATCGCCGCCAGTGGTGCTCGGTATCAGCGGGCTGTTCGGCGTCCTCACCATCTGGCTTTTGTCGATAGCGAAGCGAGCCAGACGGAACAAACGGCTGCTCTGAGGTTCCAGAGCCTGTGCAGCGACCTGTTATCTCCCTCCTGAAGTGATCCGCAATATTCTCTTAATCTCATTGTCCATTGACAAAAGGGAATTATATCTTGACATTTAGATGACGAACGGAGATATTCATACTTAAGATCTCTAGTATCTCGATGGAGATTAATTTAGGAGAGTTAAATCTTGTCTCGACGCCTTCGAGCGCTGTTCGCCGCGTTCGTTATTCCCGCGGCATTCGCGCAAAGCATTCAGCCGCCAGCCAGCACCGCGCAACAAAGCGCTTTCTTTGAAAAAAATGTTCGGCCCGTCCTGGCTGAGCGCTGTTACGATTGCCATTCTTCCAAGACCGCAGCCTCCGGCGGCCTCCAGTTGGACAGCCGCGACACCATTCTGCAGGGCGGAAAGACTGGTCCGGCGGTCATTCCGGGAAACCCGGACGCGAGCCTTCTGCTCAAGCGCGTCACATCCGACGATCCGCAAATCAGAATGCCCAAGGGCAGCCGGGAACCGCTGCCGGCGAATGAGATTGCCGCACTGCGGACCTGGGTTGAACAAGGCGCCTTTTTCCCGGAAGACAAAAACGAACATCCGGCACCAGCACCAACGGCAGCAAAGCCGGGACTGTATCCCCGGCCCGCCACACCGGAACAACTCGCTTACTTCGAGAAAAAAGTCCGGCCTATCTTTATCAACAATTGTTACAACTGCCATTCCGACGCGTTCAAGGAAGCCGGCGGCTTGCGCGTGGATATTGGAATCGCCATCTTCGCTGGCGGCAACGACGGGCCGGTGATTATCCCCGGTCATCCGGAAAAGTCTTTGCTGATTGAGAAGGTAAAGTCCATTGATCCCAAGAAGCGCATGCCGCAGGAGAGCAAGGTGCCACTGTCGGCCGAAGACATTGCCACGCTCGAAACCTGGATCAAGGATGGCGCGGCCTGGCCCGATGAAACAGAGAAACTTCCGCCCACCCCGGCCCGTTTGGCCGCCACCTATCAGAAGCTGAAAGCAACGCACTGGGCTTGGCAGCCGCTAACCAAGCCCGGCGTGCCAGCGGTTGCCAGCGGAAAATGGCCGCGCACTGACATAGACCGTTTTGTTCTGGCGAAACTGGAAGAGAAGAAGCTTTCTCCCGTGGCCGATGCCGATCCGGTGACGTTAATTCGGCGGCTCAGCTACGACCTGACCGGACTGCCTCCATCACCTGCCAGCGTGAAGGCGTTTCAAAAGGACCACTCCGAGCGCGCTTATGCGGCGTTAGCGGATCAGCTTCTGGCGTCGCCGCAATTTGGCGAGCGCTGGGGCCGCCACTGGCTGGATGTGGCGCGTTATGGCGAATCTTCCGGGCCATCGCGCAACATGCCTTATCCCAACGCCTGGCGTTATCGCGACTACGTTATCGATGCCGTGAACCGCGATGTTCCGTTCAACCGCTTCATCCAGGAACAGATTGCCGGAGACCTGCTGCCATCTTCCACGCCCGCCGAACACGACCGGCTGATCACCGCCACCGGCTTTCTGGCGTTGGGGCCGAAAGACGTGAATCAGCGCTTTAAAGCGCGCTTCAAGATGGATAACGTGGATGACCAGATTGACACCGTCACCCGGTCCACCATGGCGCTGACCGTATCTTGCGCGCGCTGCCACGATCACAAGTTCGACCCCATTCCCACGCGAGATTATTATTCGCTGGCCAGCATCTTCGCGAGCACGGACGATGCCGCCGGGTTAGGCAGCAAGATGGGCGGCGCCAGCCTTCAATATTATGAGCCCAAACTGCTGGCCTATTTAAGCACTGCCGCCCAGGCGCCCGAGGTGCCCAAGGACCGGATTGAAAAATTAAAGGCTGAAACCGCAGCGGCTAAGAAGCTTGTGGACGCCATTCCGGCGAATACCGGCGGCGCGCCTTTAAGTGCCGAACAGAAGAAGAAAGACGCCGAATTGCGCAGGCGTTACCAGAGCTTGAAGGAAGACCTTCAGTTATTGACCGACCTGGGCGAACGAGGCTATGGCGTCCATAGCGCGCGGGAAGGCGTGGTCACCGATACCACCGTGCGCATCCGCGGCGTGGAAGAACGCCACGGTCCGGTTGCTCCGCGCGCCGTTCTTTCGCTCTTCACTCTGCCCAACACGCCGCGCATTCCCGAAAACCACAGCGGGCGGCTGGAACTGGCGCAGTGGATTACCGATCCCGAAAATCCGCTGACCACGCGTGTCTATGTCAACCGAGTCTGGGAACATTTGTTCGGCACCGGCATTGTCAGCACCGTTGACAATTTTGGCTCCACTGGCGACCATCCGTCCAATCCCGACTTGCTCGATTATCTGGCGCAGGATTTCGTGCACAACGGCTGGTCCACCAAGAAACTGATTCGCGAGATTGTGCTGACCCGCGCTTACCGGCTGGGCTCCCATGCCCCAGCCGCCTATCTCGACGCCGATCCGGAAGACCGCCTGCTGTGGCGGCACGCGCCCCGGCGCATGGAGACCGAGGAAATTCGCGACAGCATTCTGGCCTCCTCCGGTCAGTTGGACCTGACGCATCCAAATGGCTCGCCCGCCATGGCGCTGCGCATGATTGAAATTCGTGATGATGGTCCGGTTGTGAAGTCCATCCTGGCCGCCGCCGACCGCAGCCGCTATCGCAGCATCTACCTGCCCCTGCTGCGCGGAGAAACGCCGCGGGAACTGGCTGCCTTTGACCCTGTTGCCCAAACCCTGGTGACGGGACGGCGCGAGGAAACTACCGTGCCGTCACAGGCGTTGTTCATGCTCAACTCGCCGTTTGTCGGCAACCAGGCTCTGCATCTGGCGCAGGATCTTCTGCGGCAGAAGCAACTGACGGAGGCGCAGCGCATCCGCCAAAGCTACGAACGCGTGGCGGGACGCAATGCCACACCGCAAGAAGTAGCCAGAATCAAGACATTCCTGGCGCACTACCAGGCGCAATGGGCCGCGCTGCATCCAGTTCCGCCCAGGCCGGTCGATGTTGCCGCAACGCTTCCGAGTTCTGACATCACGGCTGGCATTGTGCGCTCCGACAGCCTGAATCAGGACGACGAGGTGGAAGATGCCAAAGCTGAAAACAGTGGCGGCTATCCAAGGCTCGAACCCGGCTCCGCTGCTGAAGCCGCCTGGGCCGCCTTTATTCAGTCGTTGTACGGATCCGCCGAGTTCCAATTCATTCGCTAAGTTTACGGAGAAAAGATAATGCCCGACTATAGACCGCTCATCACATCACGCCGCAGTCTTTTGCAAGCCGCCGGTGCCGGATTCGGTCACCTGGCTCTGACCGGCCTTCTTGGTTCGCTGGCCAGCCAGGTTTCGGCCGCTGAACCGAAAGAGGCCAACCCGCTGGCACCCAAAACGCCGCCGCTTCCGGTAAAGGCAAAACGAATCATCTTCCTGTTTATGGAAGGCGCTATTTCCACGGTCGACACCTTTGAGTACAAGGCCGAACTGCAAAAGCGTAATGGCAAGTCGGGTCCGGGCGGTGGCACCATTACCGCCTCCAAATTCAATTTCAAGCAGTATGGAAATTCAGGCACCTGGTTTTCCGAACTGCTGCCCAACATTGCCACGCACGCCGATGAGCTGTGCTTTCTGCGCGGCCTCTACACCGATACTCCGGCCCATCCGCAAGCGGTGGTTCAACTGCATACCGGCAGCGCGGCCGCTTCACTCACTCGTCCCAGTTGGGGCTCGTGGCTGCTTTATGGACTCGGCACGGAAAATCAGGATCTGCCCGGCTACGTCACCATCAATCCACCCATCGCTTTCGGCGGCGCGGCCAATTACGGCAGCGCCTTTTTGCCCGCCTACTATCAGGGCACGGCCATCAGCGACCAGGGCTTCATGCCTAATATCGAAGCGGCCACCGCCAAAGATCTGGAACGCGAGCAGATTGAACTGATTCAGGATCTGAACCACCACGTAGCCGCCAGCCCAGGCGCGCCGGAAGCGGTGGATGGCGTTATCAAATCATACGAACTGGCGTTCCGAATGCAGGACACCGTGCCCGCGCTGCTGGATATTTCCAAGGAACCGCAGCATGTGCTGGATGCCTACGGCGTCAAGCCTGGACTGGACGGCTCCTTCGCGCGCCAATGTTTGATGGCTCGGCGTCTGAGCGAAGCGGGCGTCCGCTTTGTTGAAATTCGCCAGCCCGGCTGGGATCATCACACCAACCTGCACAACGGTCTCATCGAACAAAGCCGCCGGGTGGATCAGCCCACATCGGCACTGCTTGCAGACCTGGCCCAGCGCGGATTATTGGAGGACACGCTGGTGCTATTCGGATCTGAATTCGGCCGCCTGCCCACCTCGCAAGGCACCGACGGGCGCGACCATAACATCACCGGCTATTCCATGTTCCTGGCCGGAGCGGGCGTGAAGAAAGGCTTCAGCTACGGCGGAACCGACGAACTGGGTATGGCCGCCGTCGACGGGCGAATGCACATCAATGATCTTCACGCCACTCTGCTGGCGCTGATGGGAATCAATCACGAACAACTGACCTATCGTTACGCGGGCCGCAATTTCCGGCTGACCAATGTTGCCGGGGTCATCCAAAAGCAGATTTTCGCGTGATCACGCAAACGTGTAAACGCATGGCCGGATGCGGATGAGCAAACGCCTGCCATGACGCGTTACACTCTCAAGATACCTGCAAGGAGCGCACAGCGTGGCACTGAAGATAACGGGTCTGTCGAAGACTTATCCCAACGGCGTGAAAGCACTGAAGAATCTTACGCTGACCATCGGCAACAACATGTTCGGCCTGCTAGGTCCGAACGGGGCGGGCAAGAGCACTTTGATGCGGACCGTTGCCACTCTGCAAGATCCCGATTCGGGCGAGATCTGGCTGGATGAAATCAACGTCCTGAAGCAGAAGAATGAAATCCGCAAGGTGCTGGGATATCTGCCGCAGGAGTTCGGCGTTTATCCCAAGATGAACGCCATCGATATGCTGCAGCACCTGGCGGTGATGAAGGGCATCACCAGCAAAGGCGAGCGCAAAGAGATGGTGGAAGCCCTGCTGCAGCAAACAAATTTGTGGGATGCGCGCAAAAAGGCGCTGAGCGGTTATTCGGGCGGCATGAAGCAGCGCTTCGGCATTGCGCAGGCGTTGCTGGCGAATCCGAAGCTGATTATTGTGGATGAACCGACCGCGGGTCTGGACCCGGCCGAGCGCAACCGCTTTCTGAATCTGCTAAGTTCCATTGGCCGCAACGTCACCGTCATTCTGTCCACGCATATTGTGGAGGATGTGCGCGAGTTATGTCCGCGCATGGCCATTATCAGCAACGGCGAACTGCTGCTGGAAGGCGCTCCTTCGGATACTTTGCATGCGCTGCAGGCGAAAGTCTGGACGAAAGTGGTGGCGACGGACGCGGAACTCCAGGCGCTGGCCGGCCAGTTCAATGTGATTTCCACGCACCTTGTGGGAGGCCTTCACGAGGTGCGAATTTTCTCGGAATCCGATCCGGGCGAAGGATTCAAATCCATTGAGCCGGGGCTGGAAGACGTCTACTTCCTCAACCTGTTCAAACAGCAGGCGGTGAATTAGCCATGTTCTGGGAATTCTTTTCGTTCGAAATCAAGTTCCGGCTGAAGAGCGTATCCACTTACGTCTATTTTCTGCTTTGGTGCCTGC
>Ga0116227_10014554_pt1 | contig 11943 bp, 10 predicted proteins | sample S1TSphgellanicum_FD_89693 | JGI IMG/M metagenome (GOLD analysis project Ga0116227, IMG submission 89693) | Host-associated microbial communities from peat moss isolated from Minnesota, USA - S1T2_Fb - Sphagnum magellanicum MG | ecosystem: Host-associated > Plants > Peat moss > Unclassified... | reverse complement strand
TTCCATGCACTAATTAACTATGTAGTACATAGTAAATTAAAATTAAAATTTGCATCACAAAAACCCCCACATACTTCTAGATCCATCGTCAAAATTAGAGTTCGATGAATCCATTAAATCTAGGATGTTCAAGTTTTCATGGGGTTTCATCGTCACTCCCACGCCTTACGCCTTACGCCTACCTTAATTTGTTAAATAAAAAAACCTCAACCCCTTCTGAACGCAAGTACCACATTGTTTTTGCTACCTTCTTAGTTTTTGTTGATGCAGGCGAGAATTTAGTCATGGCGGGTGATGTTACTACGCCCTCGAATCTTCTAGTTTCACTAGTAGAAAAGGAAGAACTTAAAAAAACACCGTTTTACATGAATGTCTTTCAATAATCACGTGAAGAATAATTGTCCAGAAGAGTGGTGCGCACTTGAGTCGATCGTTCGGCATGGGATCGTCGATTGTCTCCTAACCCACATGTTTTAGCAATCTATTTAAAAGTTGTTCTTGCTTGTGGAACCACACCAGAAAGGTTTGAAGAATGTTAATGCAAAGACGACGATGTTCATTTTCATTGTCGAACTTGGGTTCCCGGTGATGGCCATTATTGTTGGTTGCGAGGCCCAATCAACCCCCTTTCCATGGAGCATCAAGCCGAATACCTAGCTCACACCATTCATCACATTCTGGAGTTTTTGCAATTGTGATCTATCCCCTTAAAGTTATTTATTAAGTTGTAATTCACTTGAAGCCATTCAGGTGAAAATGTTAATACCTAAGTTTCATTTTGATTATATTTAAGAGTCTGATAAAAGTGAAAACTAAATAAAAATGACTACATCTTAAAAATCTTTCAAGTACATCATTCGTGCCAAAAGATTATTCTACAAACTAGCTTAATATTGTCATGACGCAATGTTATTGCTAATTATGGGCTTGTATTCCCAATATATCAATCAATCACATCTAATTTTTCATCCCCTTTCCCTTCTCTACAACATAAAAGGATAATGCACTTAAAAAGGTTTACTAGGTCCTAAAATTAACTATGCCTTGCATCAATTTAAATAAAAGAGTCTTTTACGCTGAAATATCCAAAGGCTAATTCAACTCTTAATAATTATTATTTGGAGGTTTATTAGGATTCAAATCATTAATACTAAGGAAAACAATGGAACTAAAGTTTAACAATTTGTGGTATTATAATCCATGACTCACAATATCCATTAATTCTATAAGGCATTATCAAATTTGTTGCCAAAATTCAAAAGTACATTACTCATTAAATATTTATGATTTTTATGTGTTTTTTTGCATTTAAAATATGTCAGCTTTGTTAACATTACATATGTGAATCCCTTTCTTGATATTTCAATGAAATTATTAATGTTTTATATTTAGATTTCAAAAAGATGCAAGAAAAATTATAAGTGTAACATTTTTAAAAAGGATGGTGTAATGTGTTTTAACCTAACGTACATAAGCCATTCAAAAATGTTACCATTTTAGCAAAGTTGCATGTCATTCAAGCAAAGCCGATAGGTAACATCATCATTATTAATAAAGTGTAATAAAATAATTTATTTTGTAAGGTTATTTGATACCAGTGGTGTGATTAATTGATGAAAACGAAATATTGTTATGAATAATGTTTCCAAAATTTAAATTGAGGGAAGTCTGTTATTGATCATATAATTAATATTTGTCTATTGATTAATATACAAAGATAAGCGTTGTTTTTTTATGTAGATATACCAATCAAGTTTTTTATCTAATACCAATATACATACCCAATACATATTAGTATACATGCCCAACACTGGTTCAAACCAAAAAAATCTTAAAATAAACAACAATTTCATCCTCATCTTGTTAAAAAAAAAGCTTAAAGGAAGATGAAAATTTCAACTGGTTTGATATTGATTCAAAAGTTTGTCTTTCAACAATTTGTGGGGATTGAATTTTTTTTCCCATCTTCCTTTCCATGCAATGGATTTCATCCAATTGTTTCCCAAAAATATATAAATAAACAGATAAATGTCCCACCTTTGGACCTTTAGAAAAATCTTAGTGTCATTATTTAAAATAATATTATACCAAGTGAAAATTTTGGACCTCAAAATAGGTAGGAGGCCAAAAAAATCTACAAAAATTCCATGTATTTTGATATTCTTAAGTTCTAGCAATGAGATTTAAAGCCCTGATATGTAGGTGGTTCTAATCAAAAAAAAATTTAAGGTCAGGGAAGGTTGCCTACATGGTTTTTTTTATGCATGTTTTAGTCACTTAAGTGGCCACCTTATCATTTTCCTTGTGGTTTTTGTGTGCAATTCAAGTACACAAAATAAAATTGAAGTACAAAATTTTAAAAGATTTTTATTTATTTTAGCCACTTCAAGATTTGCAAGTTGAAAAATTAGTGGGGTCTTAATTGGTTATGGATGTTTCATTAGGTTACCATTGTGGCAATTTTATGCAACAAATCTACATCATGCCATATACATACAAACAAACTCCCAACCCCCAAGGCCCACACACAACCAAAGTTCAAACAAACTTCCAAGACCTTTAGGTTTTAACCAATCCCACACTTACACAAACATTTGTTGGGGATTTGAACATTTGCACATAAGGCATTGTCGTTTGCAAAAAAAAATGACTTACACTCACAAAACACACATTAAACATAAGCACACATACCAAAATGTGAATCCATGCACATTTGCAAGTTTACTGCCACCTTGCCAATGTTATACACACACATAAACACATCAAACTTACAAAGGCCAATTTTGTCACAATCCGCAATCCAAAAATATTCAAGGACCTTAATATCTCGTGCCCATGGTCCAAAGGCATGCATTACATCTTGAACAACAGAAGTTAGAACTTGTTGCAAAAGAACATTGTCAACACAAAAGTGGGATCAAAATCCATTTACCTAATACATAGGCCTTAATTACTTTATATGTTTTATTTTTCTTCCAAGTTGCAATGGTTTCATCAAATGAGAAGGTTTCCAAAAAAGAAATTATGCCTAAACATTCTCATACACAAATCTAAGTTTGTGTTCCATCGATTATGCACTTTGGTTTGCATAAAAGTAAGTGTTAATTAAACATCATTCATTTTTTACATACTTTAAAACTTACACCATGCAAATTTTAACAAGCTTGAACCATTCATGCATTTTCAAAATCTAAATATAGCTAGCCCCAAACCTCAACCACAATTAGCAAAGGGGATTGTAGTCCTTATCATCCATCTCCATTGTCTATATGGAATTGTTCTTCATGGTTCAAATGAACAAATGAGATCTTGCATGTTCAAAGCTTTGCAATCTAGCATAACATCACACTATTTTAAAAGTTTGAGCCCAATATTTTGGGCATTGCAAAGTGATATTTTAGAGAGGCAAGGTGACACCTAAATTTTGCTTCAATAACATGCTTCACCCAATAGTGTGGGTAGACAATGTTTTGTCAAGGACATGAAGAACTACGAGAACAAAGGCTAAAGGAAAGGCCTAAGTCTAACTTTCAAAGAAAGAATGAAACAATATTATGTGACTCAAAAAAAGTAACACAAGAATTAAAAATAAGAACATGAGAGGTGTAAGACAAACGTGAAAATGGATCTTTATTATGATAACATATGCAAACATGAACATGAAAAGGACATGCCACGACCATGGTGTAAGATTGTGCCTTAGATTGGTGTTGAATAGACTAAAAGAAATGAGGGGTCCTACTTCTATTTATACCCCTTTGGGGATTTAGCTCAAAGAAGCTTCTAAAAAGGTTTATATGTGTCCATTAAGTAAAAAAACTTCTTGAGAACCTTTTTAACTTAAAGTTGATTATGAATTAATTAAAACTTAACTATAAATTAATTGGAGTTTAACTCGAAGCTAACTGAAAATTAAATAGGAATTAACTATGAATCAATTGGGAGTTAATTTGGACTAAACTGGGAATTGACGTGGACTTAATTCAGATTTAACTATAATTTAGTTAAGATTTAATTCGAAATTAATTAAGAATTAATTCAGACTTAACTAAAATAATTAGCAGTTAACTAGGAATTATGGAAGGTGAAAACACACTGAAGTGGAGTACATAATCCTATCACAACTTGTTGCATTATCAATCATGGGCCATGGAACAAAATATAAATGAATAATATGCGAAAAGGATTCAAAAAATTAATATTACATGTGATATGATCACATTGTCAAGGATACAAAAAACCACAAGAACAAAAGGTTAAAGGAAAGATTTAAGTTTAAGTTCCAAACAAGGAGAAAAATAAAATAATGTGATTCAAAAACATAACAAATGAATTAAGAATAAGAACACAAGATGTGCAAAACAAACATGAAAAAAGATCTTTATTATGTTCAAATATGCAAACATGAATATGAAAAAAACATGATAAGGTTATGGTGCAAGATTGTGCCTAAGACTAGCGTTGAACAAATTGAAGGAAATGAGGGGTCCTATTCCTATTTATACCCCTTTGGGGACCTAGTTCAAGGAAACTTCCAAGGAGGCTTCTATGTGTGTATCAAGTAAAAAAACTTCTAAGGAACCTTTCTTAATTGGGGATTGACTATGAATTAGCTAAAACTTAATTGAAAGTTAATTCGGACTTAATTAGGAATCAACTAAAAGTTAGTTAGATTTAATTAGGATTCAATTAAGAATTAACAAAAAATTAATTAGGAGTTAATTAAAAGTTAACTTGGACTTAACTAGGAGTTAACTAAGACTTAATTGGGATTTAACTTAGACTTAATTATAACTTAACTGAAAGTTAACCAATATTTAACTAGGAGTTATGGATGAACATTATGGATGAATTCCATCTATTGGAACATGGTATTTAATGTTCACATCTATCACATCACCTCCCTTTTGACGATGAATTCCACAAGGAATGGACTTGGGCTTGTTTGGATATCATTGATGAAACTCACGCACCTTCTTTATGGCATTCGATAGGTTCTTGATTAGTTCCCAAATGCACTTGCTTACATCATACCCATGCTAATGAACAAGATATTGGAGTTGACAATTAAAGATCCTTGAATCTAAAATGTCCTCCACTTCATATTTTTATTCACCATTGACTTCAATAGGTGGAGGGGGATCATGGATTCTTCTTGGAATGGTGGACGTGTGGTAAGGTTCCAATAAGGAAACTTGAAACACAAGATGGATTTTCATATGGAAGCTTGAATTAAAAAGCCACGACATTGATTTGTTTCACAATGAGGAATGGACCTAACCTTTGATGATCCAATTTCTCTAATGGCCTTCTTGTTTTGATATGTTATTGTCGAAACCAAACCTGGTCCCTAACTTTGAAGCTGGGTTGTTATTTTCGATGTTCATCAACATTCTTTTTATATCGCCTTTATGTTTTTCCAAAATTAGATACAAGTTGAGCTCGAACATTCGTTAACCACATGGCTCAATCTTTAGCTACTACATTCATGATTTTGTGCACACCTTGAATGTCAAACTTGGGGTGTAAACCATGACTTACAAATAAAGGTGTTTGTTAAGTTGATGAATGCATTATGTTGTTGCAGGCAAATTCTGCCATGGCCAAATATTCTGACCAATTATCTTGATGATACTTAGTTGTGCATCATAAATATTGCTCCAAAACTTGATTGACTTGTTTTGTTTACCCATCCAACTGAAAGTGGAAATTTGATGACAATTTAACCTTCACATCTAAAAGCTTAAAGAATTGATTCCAAAACTTGGATGCAAACTAAAGCCCATGATTAAAAATGATATTTTCAAGGAGACCATGATATTGAAAAACATGATGAAGGAATAATTTGGTTGTTTTTTTGTTAGTTATTGCGTTGGTACATGAAATGAAATGAGCCATTTTCGTCAAACAGTCCACCACCACCAAGATGGAATCATAGGAATTAGAAGGTGAAAGGTTCGTGATGAAGTCCATGGAAATTGAAGACCACGGGGATGCAGGGATCAGTAATGGTTGAAAGAGACCATGAGGGCAATGACGAAGATTCTTTGTTCGAACACAAACATCGCAATATTCAACAAACTCTTTCACATACTTCCAAAGCTATGGCCACCAATAATTTCAAAACACTAACTCCATGGTTTTGATGAATCCAAAATGGCATGTAATTAAAGCATCGTGCCTAGCTTGGAAAACTTGAAATCGCATAAGGCCATTAGGAACATACAAAAAACCATCACAATAAATTAGACCATTTTGAAACTCGAACTTAGCATGATCATTGGAAAATTTTTATAGTTGATGATGATTCCTTAGTTGGCCTTTAATGCTAATAGCAAGAAGGTCATTTTTCAAATCTTCACAAATTTGACAAAAAAGGGTTGTGTCATCAAGAATTACTAACAATGCTTGAAGTCGAAGATGTTCAAGTTTGAAAATGACATCACATTGTTGCTTGTAGGTGGCATCTTTGTCCTTAAGCACGAAATACGAAAAATGGGACAACGCATCATGTTTCCTTTGTTGGCACCCAGGGCGATATGTGATGACAAACTGAAATCAAGACAAAGACAATGCCCACTAAACTTGGCGTCGATTTGAAACATGAGTTATCATGAAATAATGCAAGTTTTTATGGTTTGAATACATAGTGATTTCATGTTGAACTCCTTCAAACAAATGGCGCCACTCCTCAAAGGCATTCACATTGGCTAGAAATTCTTTATCATGAATCTCATAATTAATCTATGTAGGAGAAAATTTATGAGAATGGAAGTTGACATGATAAAGAAAATTGTCTTCTCCAAGTGAGAGCATGACATCTACTACAAAGTCAAAATCGTCCATCTTTAAGACAAAAGGTTTGGAAGGATCTACATGAATTAAGAATGGGGCAATCATGAATTTTTTCTTTCAAAGATTGAAAGGCATTATCATCTTCAACTCCCCAAGAAAAAGGTTGATTCTTCTTAGTCAACCTAGTAAGAGGGGCCATTATTAAAAATAGTGGGCAATGAAATGTTGATAAAAGTTAGCAAATCCAAAAAAACATTGGACATTTCGAATAGAAGTTGGAGTATCCCAATCAACAATGGTCTAAACCTTGCGAGGTTTCATGCGAATGCCACCTCCAGAGATGGTGTAACTTAAAAATTCCACTTCAAATTGATGGAATTCACTCTTCTTTAATTTGGCATAAAGTTTAACCTCCTAAAGCTTCTCCAAAACCAAATGTACAAGGCACTCATGCTCCTCCATGTTCTTTGATAAAATGAGTATGTCATCAATGTAAAAGACCACAAAATCATCCAAATATTCACAAAAAACGTCATTCATCAGATGTTGAAAAATAGCAAGCGCATTAGTAAAGCCAAATGGCATCATAACATATTCAAAATGGGCGTAACGGGTTTTAAATGAGGTCTTCCAATCATCACCTTCTCGAATGCGCACCAAGTTGTATGCTCCACATAGATTAATCTTGGTGTACATTTTGGCATGACTAAGTTAGTCCAACACCCTTGAGATCATAGACAAAGGGTATTGATTCTTGATAGTGAATCAATTAAGCCCATAATAGTAATCGACACACATTCGGAAGGAGCCATCCTTCTTCTTGACAAACAAGATCAGGGCACCATCTAGAGACTTGGAATGTTGAATGAACCATTTTTTGAAGTTTTCATCAATGTATTCACAAAGTGTTACAAGTTCATCTTGTGACAAATTGTAGATGGGTCTAAATGGAGGTTGTGCTCCTTCCACAAGATCAACAACATACTCATATGGTTGATGTTTAGGCAAGGTGTCCGCATTTTTCTTTTCAAATATTTGAATTCTTGGTATTCGGAAGGAATTTCATATGGACATGGTTTAACATTTGGTGAAGGAAAAACATAAATCAAGAATGTATCTCCTCTCATGGCAGCTTTCATGAAAGCTTTTGCTCCAATGTACAAAGGCTTGGGGCACCTAGGCCTTTTTGTACCACTAAGGTTTCCCTGTTGCTTCAAATTTTGCATGCTTCTAATGAGGGTTTCACACTCCAAGGCCTTGTGTTATGGTGTTTCAAAATGAAAACTCCTCGTATGCCAATCCACTTGTGAATTATGTAAAACAAGCTAAGACAATCCAATGATAATATGATTTCTTGGAGATGAAATGACATTGAAAACAACCTTGTTGGTGTGGGAACCAATGGTAACATCTAATGGTTTGGTTTTATGGATGATTAACCCTAATGAAAGGCTCTGACCATCAATGACTTCAATCGACACTGGTGTGTTCTTTTCCATTAAAACCAACTTATATTGTCGTACCAACTCTTTATCCATAAAACATGTTGATGCGTTAGAATCAAAAAATGTTTGGGCCTCTATCGTCACAAGCTTATTACATTTGACAATGATTAAACGTGGAGTTGGGTTTAAAAATAGGCTAGGACCATTCTCATTACATGATGCATCAAGGTTTAGCCTCGCGGTCTTTATTAAGATTGGACATGTTTGTTTTCAACTCCTTTGGTTGTGGATTGGTAACAGAGATGGTGTGTACTACACATGGTCCATGCTTCTTTGGACACTCATGAACAACATGGCCTGGATTCCACAATACAAACAAAGATTATTTGTATGTCGATGTTGTTTTTCTTGTTTTGTGAGAGGTTTAAATCTTGACTTATCAATTTTCATGAGGTTGTCTTTTGGCAAGGTTGCAGAAGGCTTGGTTGGCATTGCAAGTGGAAAACTTTTTAGTGTTGTCGATGGTGAAAAATTCCTTTGTGTTGTCGACGTGAGTTCATGGCGCCTTTCTCGTTTTTAAAAAAAAACATTTATTTTCAACTGGACTTTGCAACTAAATTTTAGTTGTAAACGACATTTGCAATTAAAATCCCCTTAGTCGCCTCAGACAAATCGCATGTGATATTAGTCACAAACGACAAGGGGTATTAAATAAAATTAAAAGTCAACAAATACAAGTTCATCCTTAGACTCCATTATATACATATTGTCACATGCAATTAAAATGTGATTATTTTGGTCATTATTGAAGGCAAATGATGTGTTGCCACATATCTTAATATTTAATTATTTAAAATACATATTATTATTATTTTGAAATAATTTGGGACAATCAATTCACAAGCTTGGATGATTTTTATTATGACACGTGGCCCAATGTAAATATCATAAGTGGTAATTTTAATTGAATTTAATTTTAAAAATTAATATTAGGTTGGTAGGTACATAACTAAGGGTCTACAAACTTAGGCTACATACCTACCTAAGTACTTAAGTAAAAAGATAAGTAGGTAGGTCCTACTTTCCTAGGCTAAATACTTACTCATATAAGTAGATACTTAAGTAGGTAGGTACATAGGTTGACCAAGGTGGGTAAGTCAAATTAGGTACCTACTTAACTAGGTAAATAAATATGCTAGGAAGGTAGGTAGTTTAAAATGTGCATAATTTTTTTTTTTGTTTTGGGTTAAGCTTTTTGATTAACACATCCCATGTGCACACATTTTTTGATGTGAAACTAGATGATCACGCCCCTTGTTTATATAATGTTCAAATTAAGGATGGAGAACAAATAATATGGGATAAGTTTTTGAACTTGTAATTTCCTCTCAAACTAAATTACAATTTCAAAATTTTTTTCATGCCTTTTGTTTTTTATTTTTAGATTTATAAACAATTCAAATACATGGCTCACTAGATAATTAGCTAATCATTTAATTAACAATGATTAAATTTAACATATATTTAAAATATAAATGATAGATTACGAATATTAAGTATTCATTATCAATTATTTAAATAACTAATAATTTATTAATATTTAATTAACTAGCTATCTAGTTATTCACAAATTGTCAATACATAATTCATAGATAAATAAATTTAAAAACATTTTAAAATATTTCCTTCAATTTAAAAATATGGTCCATTTATAAATAATATAATTAATGTAAAAATACTGTAATTACTATTCTAAAAAATAACTATTATAAATATTTATTTTCAAATTAAAAATAATGAACTAATAATTGATATTAGAAAATAAATCTTACACAAATTATTTGTTTTCAAAGTAACATTAAACTAATTACTTTAATTACTATATAATTACATTTATTACTGTAAAAATTGTTATCAATCAAATCCTGTTTTTTTCCTATTGGTAATTAATAACTATAAATACAATAATATGTTAAACACACATTAATATTTTTTAGTCATTGTAATATTACTATAAAAATAATTATCATAGATAAATAATTAGAGAATAAGAAAAATAAAAATATTGTATAATAATTCTTGCAATTACAATCATTGCAATAATTATTTTAACTACATTATAGTTTTTCCAAAATTTTAATTCAGAATTAAAGTTATAAATGAAATATTTTGAATAATTATGTTCAATTAGACACTAATTATGAATACAATATAATGATTTTTATCTAAAATAATTACAATGATTTTCAAGTAATGTAACATTAATTATAGTAATTGATTTATTTTACTATAAGAATATCAATAATATAATATAAAAATCTATGTTGTAACAATAATTATTTAGTGTAAGCTATAATTAATAAGTATAATCATTTATAATTATTTATAAAAGTGATATAGTATATTGGAACATAATTCTTACAATTATAGAAATTAAATTAATTCATTTAGTTATAGTTGCAATATTTTAATTTTTAAAATATTAAAAAATTTATAATTATGAATGATTAAACTGAATTATAAATTATGTGTATATTATAATTAATGTATAAGTAATTATTACGATTTTATTGTTATTAAATATATATAAATATTTAGTATAATAGTATATGTTGGAATATATTTAATTTATTTGAATTATAAGTAATTCAATGTAATGAAGTTAATATAATTATTATAATCATATCAATGATTTTAATTACAATAAAAATATTATGAATATTAATTTGAAATGTAAATTAAAAATTATGAATAAGTTTAATCATAAATCAAATAATGATTGTAATTAATGTATATAGACATATGTCAACTACGATTAAACACCATATCGTTTACAACTAATGGGATTTTAGAAGGTTACTCTTAGATGATAAATCTAACCCATATGTAGATGTAAACCAATTTAGTCGTAGACTAATTGCAAGTTAGGCATAGGTGACTTAATTGATGTCAACACGATGTCACACTAGTCGTAGAAGGCAAAAATTTAGTTGCAAAAACCAAATAATTGCAAATAATTATAAATGTGTTAGTCATATATTGGCCTTTTTCTTCTAATGGTTAATGTTCAAAGAGCCTGTTGGCACACTAAACAACTTGTGCAATGGCCTAACTTAATGTTGAAGGGGTTAGCAAAATGAGTAGTAAGTCCTTCACATCACCTTGTAACCCAAACTAAAATTGATTTATGAATGTTGCCTCACCCCATGAAATATTGTAAGCCAATTGTCTGAATTCATATGCATATACCACAACTAAATGTGACTCTCGACAAAAAGATCGTATTTTGATGTTAGACATGTATTATTTGTCTGACTTTCCAAAGGTGGCATTAAACTCTTTAAGAAACGCTTCAAAGTCATTAAACAAGGGTGATTGATGCTCCAATAAAGGTGCGAACCACGCAAGGGCCATGCTTGACAATAAGGTGCTAATGAGTCCAACTTGAGCTAGGCTAGTTGGATATTAATGAGGATGAAGTCGAATTGTGGTGCGACATTAGGTCCCCACAGTAATATGGCGGCTTGAGATGTTGATGGTTTTTCCTTGTTGATTAATCAGCCGTAATCTAATGACGGCACTCCTTTATTGCATGGGTTGCATGGGAGGTTGCTTTTTGGGTGATGAATGTGGTGAGGTACTTGGGGAATGGCGGCTGGCCATGATGAGGAAGGATGGAACCGACTAGGACGGGATGTGATGG
>Ga0116227_10014553_pt1 | contig 11944 bp, 2 predicted proteins | sample S1TSphgellanicum_FD_89693 | JGI IMG/M metagenome (GOLD analysis project Ga0116227, IMG submission 89693) | Host-associated microbial communities from peat moss isolated from Minnesota, USA - S1T2_Fb - Sphagnum magellanicum MG | ecosystem: Host-associated > Plants > Peat moss > Unclassified... | reverse complement strand
CCGCGTCGACAGCGAACCCTTGGCCGACTTGGTGCACGGTGCCGTCGACAAGCGATCCTTGATCGCATCGCGCATGCGGTTCGTGTACCAGGCATACGGGGCCGTTCCCGTTCCACCGATCAGATCGCTGCCGCCCCGGCGCGCCGCCAAACCAAACGCGTCTCCTCCAGCGGAGCCCTCCGCATCCACACCGAGGGGCTGCTCGGGCGCCTGATCCGGCTGCTGTTCGGGCGTCGGTTCCGGCACGTCCTTCGGCAATGGCTCCGGCGATTTCTCGGGCGGCGGCGGCGGCGGTTGATCCGGAGGCGGCGGCGGTGGGGGCTGAATGATCTGCACCACCTGCACCGTCCGCGTGGTCTTGCCCGTCTTGGCCCCCATCATCGTCCGCACGAACCACATGAACCCGACGAGCAGCAAGATGGCGAATGCGGCTCCCGCAAGCCGTGTAAAGTTGCGACGCACGCTGCGCTGATCCGCCACGGCCGACTTCTATTTGACGATTCGTTGGGTCACTAACCCAAGTTGCGTGATTTCCAGCCGTCCGATGACATCCAGCACGTCGACCACCTTCTGATAGGCGATGGTCGAGTCGGCCTTGACCACCACCGGCAAATTCGGATTGGTGGCTTTGTATTGACGCAGCAGGGTCTCGAGTTCCGGAAGACTCACGGGGTAGGTGTCGAGGTACATCGTCCCATCCGCCGTGATGGTGATCGCCTTGGTCTGCGGCTTGGCCAAGGACGGCGTGTCGCTCGCCTTGGGCAGGTTGACCTTGATACCCTGGACCGACGCGGTCGTCATGATGATGAAAATCACCATCAGCACATAGGCGAGGTCCAGCATCGGGGTGATGTTGATGTCGTCGTAGACATCCTTCTCGCCGCTGTCGATTGACCCGGACATCGCGCCCCTCAGCTGTATTGTTCGGCGAGCAGTGTGACGAATTCATCGACGAACACCCGATTGTCGGCGCTGATGGACTTGATGCGTGTGTTCAGCCAGTTGTAGCCGAACAGGGCGGGGATGGCGACTGCCAGGCCCGCGACCGTGGCCGCGAGCGCGGCCGCGACGCCGGGCGCGATGGCGTTGACGTTGACATCACCCGAGAGCGCGATCGCGGCGAAGGTGATCATCACGCCGATCACCGTGCCCAGCAACCCCAGGAAAGGGCCGCCCGAAATGGCAATCGTCAGCAGCACCATCTGGCTGGACAGGGTTTGTTGCAGCCGGGTCATCGTGCCGTCCATGGCCGCGCGGATGGCATCGATGGATTGGGGCGACAAAACTTTCGCCCGCGCGGCGCCGACCGATTTGGCCGACACGCGCTTGTTCACCTCGCGAATGCCGTGATGATAGAGGCGATACAGCGTCGAAGCGCCGAATCGATTGTGGTCGTTCGCCAACGACGCCATCGAGGGAGCATCATCGAGATCGTCGTCCTCATCGTCGGCGGGTTCGTCGAGCGCCGTCGCATCCTTGGCGCTGAGGCGGCGGAATGCCTTCAGGAATTTCGCGTTGGCCCGCTCGACGCGCGTCAACGAAAACGCCTTGAGGACCATGATGAACAGCGCAATGATCAACATCGCCATACAGATGCCGATCACCACCCAGCCGTCAGCGGTGAGGTTCTTGGCAATCGTCACGAAATAGGTGGTTTGTCCGCTGCCTTCGCGCTGTCCGTCGGCGCCGTAGAGAACCAGATTGGCATCCATGCCCTGGCCCATCGCCGAAGCCTTGATCCACTCGGCGGTGCGCGCCACCTTCGAGACTTCCACTTCGTCGACATCGCCGGTCAAGAACTTCGCGCTGCCGGCCGCCCCGACCGTCAAGGTGCCGCCGACTTCTTGCAGAGTAACCGGCGCGCTGCCGGCGGGCAGGCCGTCGACGTACAACGAGAGCTTGCCGGCCGCCGCGGTGAAGGCCACATGATGCCATTGGCTCATCGACAGATCGGAGCCGGCGGTCACGGTCACGGGAGCCCCGCCCAGATCGGCGCGCGCCATCACCCGGGCGCCCTCGACATACAATCCCACGGACTTCGCCCCGTCGGTGAACGCGAGGACAGCCGCTTGCTGCGGCGTTTCGATGCGCAACCACGCGGAGGCGGTCAGCCCCTGGTTCGGCAACAAACGCAGCGATGCGGTGGCGGGTACGGTGATGCTTTCCTTGCCGGCAAATTTCGCGCCCCCCGCGATCAGCGAAGCCGGGGTCAATAGCGCCGTGGAGGTGGAGGGGTTGTTCTTATAGGCGGTCGAGTCCGCCGGCAGTCCGGTGGACTCCGCCAAGGACAGCACCAGCACCTGTTGAGAATCGTACGTACCTGACTCATCCGCCGCGCTCGGCGCATCGGGATTGCCGTAATAGGCATAGATTTTGTCGCCCTTGGCGCCGCCGGTGAGTTGCGGCACGCGCACCCAGAGAAGGGCGATCTGGCTCTGCGGATCGTATTTTTCGAAATGAAACTTGAGCGGCGTTTTGTCGTCGCCCGCGATCAGCCGAAAATCCGAACCGTCGGGCTTGGTGTCGTTGAAATAGCTGAAATTCGCGAGCGACAGACGCACCAGCACCGGCACGTCCTGAGGCGTAGTCGCGATGTCGGCTCCGCTGGGAGACAGGTCGAAGCCGATTTCCTTGCGGTACTTCCAATCGTTGTTCCACCACGACGAAGCGGCGGGCGCGGCCATGGGCATCAGGGCCGCAACGATCAGCACTAGTTTGGCGCCACCCTTCATCGGCCGCGATTCCCCAACAATAGGCTCTTTATAGAGGGCCTCATTGTCGGGAAAGCCCGTGATGGTTTTGTTACAGCGGGAAGGCGACTTCTCGCTTTCAAGGCGCCGCCGACTTCTGGCGCTTCAAGCATTCGATGTCGTCCTGCTTGCAATTCTCCTCGCCCAGGCCGGTGACGAACACTTCGAGCCAGCTCAAGGCGTTTTGCGCCAGGGGGGCGGTCTCTCGTTGCGCATTTGATTCCGCCGCCGAGGTGGTGCTGCTCGTCGTGGCACTGCTCGCCACCGAAGACACGCCGGACAGGCTCGCTGCGAGGCCGCTGAGGTCGGAAGGCACACCGCTGGCGGTGCCGCCGAAGTTGATGTTCAAGGCACCGATGACATGGGCCGCCGCGATATTGATGTTGCCCGAGGCGCCAATGCCGGCGTCACCCGCATTGACCGTCCCCACGGGTGCATCCAGATCGACGTTGCCCGGCGGCACGCTGGGACTGGTCTCGATGGTGCGGATGCCGCTGCCCGCGGCGAGCGAGGCCCCGTAGTCGAAAGAAATAGTCCCATCGGCGTTGATGAGAATCACCGGAGGGGGCACCGACAGCGAGGACTTCGAGCCGTTGCCGGCATCGATGCTGCCCTCGTCGGACCAGATGAGAATGTTGCCCCCGCCCAGAGTAAAGATGCGCGAGGCATTGACGTTCACGTCCCCCAGCGCATAGATGTCAATGTTGCCCGCGCCCTCGGCGACGACGCCGAGTTCCGATGCGGGCTTTTGAATCAGCCCGGCGGGCGTGTACGCCAAGCCGACATCGATGTGTCCGCCGGGCACCAGAATCGAGATGTCCCCGCCGCTCAGCGTGTAAATTTCGCTGGTGATGAGATCGAGATTCCCGCCGTACGGGTTGGTGGTCGCCGAAGTCGCACTGCGGCTGCCCGGATACAGGGCATCGATGGCGGCATATCCTTCCGTGAAACCGACGCCCGATCCCGAATTGGCTGCGCGGCCCGATAACAGCAATTCATTGAAGAAAATGCTGTCGATCAGCGCGGCCTGCTGGCTCTGGCTGAAACTCGTAAAGGCGGTTTGCGCCTGCCTGAATGACAGTCCGCTCGACCCTGTTTGCGTCTCCACGTAATCAATTAGCTGGTCCTGATAAGAGGTGGAATTCGCCACGACGTTCTTGAGGAACGAGGAGTAGTCGGCGCCCTGGGTACCGTAACCTACGGCCAAGGTGATGTCCGCGCCTTGGGAACTCGGAAGGTCGGGATTGACCAGATTCCCCACCGTCGTGATGCCGCCGGATACGCCCAGATTGACATTCCGACCCGCGAACAGATCGAGGCTCCCCTCGCCGCCCACAGCAATTTGAGCGCTGCCGTTGGTATCGTCGATGTCGCGGCCCGCCGAGACCAGAGTGGTGTCGGTGGACGACACGTTCTGGCCCTTGAAGGTCAGGTTTTGGATGTCGCGGCCCGCCACGATGTCGGCGGCTTTCGGAAGGGCGAGGCCGAGATCGTCGATGTCCCGGGCCGCCGTGACGAGCGCGGCATTCGGATCCCCCGTGTGGATGGCGCCCTGGAATTCAGCCAGACCGCCGATTGAATTGAGCGCGGCAGTGGGGACCGCCGTCTGCGGCGATGCCGGGGTCCACACCGCCGAGGGAAAGCTGTCGGCCATGGCCAGAGTGGAGCCGTTCCCCAGGATGTCCTGTCCCGCAAACAAGTTCAGCTGGCCGGTGCTCGACGGAAATAAAATGGCGCCGGCCCCACTGATGTTGAGAGAAATGTCCTGTTGTAGGGCCTGCATCGAGAGATTGGCCGGCAAATTGAGAAAGCCTGCGGAGCTGCTCAGAAGGGAGGGACCGAGGAGCACTCCCATGTCGAAGCGGTCCGGTATGAGTTCCAGCCGCACGCTACCATCGGTACTGGAGAGATTCAGCGCTGAGCCGGCGCCGTAGGTAAAGAAATTGACGGGTCCAAGCTGTGTTTGCGCGGAGGCCGGTGTGTAGGTCGGATTGTAGACTGCATCGACCTGAAGGGATTGGCGAGCCCAGACGGAAATCGCTGCATTCCCGAGGGCGAAGGTCGAGCCCAGATAACTGCCCGGATTTGAGCCGGGAACGATGGCCGGCATGCCGGCATTCGTAGCAATGGTGCCAGTGCCGTCGGCCACGTAAAACTGCGAAGTACCGATGTCGCCCGCGGCGGTGATGCGTAGGCCACCGCCGGCACCGTAGATAGTGGTGTTGCCGTTTGGGCTGCTATCCGCCACGGCGGCCGACAGGTAGCTCACCGCACCACCCGCCTGCACTGTCACGTCGCCCCCGCCGAGCGCGCCCACATTCCAATCGAACTCGTCGAAATTGATGCCGTACTGGGCAGGACCCGGAGCTTGTCCCGCGGATGTCGTCGGAGTCACCAGACCGCGGGGTTGCCAGCCCGAGACGCTGAAGTTGCCGCCATCCCATATGGGGTCGGTGAAAGGGGCGCCCACCACCGCAGCCCCGGCCGTGAGCACGACGTTGCCGCCGTCGGTGGGAAAGCTCCCCAGCCGCTCGCTGCGCCCCATCTGTTGCGCGGTGGCCCCGGCAAGCCCGCCCGTGTAAACGGCAGGCCCTCCCGTCAATGCGCTCTGAAACACCAGATCGCCGGCTGCGGCAAGTTCGATGTCACCGGTTCCTGTACGCACGATGGCCGTGGGTCCCAACGTGATCGCAGCCGCTGAATTGACGATCACGGATAGGGGATTGGCGCTCGAGAGGTCGGCGCCGGCAACGAAAGTCAGGGAGCCCGACGGCATGTTGGTGAGCACGGTCGCGGCGGCACCCCCGCCCACCGATGAGGTCGTGAAACCATCGGAGATGGTAGCGTCGATGTTGATGGACCCGGCCGCTCGCACGGCGACATTGATGACCTGCCCTTGAGTGCTGTACTGGCTCAAGTCAAGGGACGACAGCGCGAGCGCATCGCCCGCATTGGCGTCCTGCAGCTCGATGCCCGCCTGAACCCCCGTGGGCGTGGCGCCGGGGCTGGTCAATCGCGCGGCAATCGTGGGCGCAGCAGCGGTGAGAAACCCGGCAGCCGCACCGGCGGCGTTTCCAAGATCGGAGCTGATGGTGGCCGATGAGGTCGGAGTCACCAGGACGGGCTCGATGATGACCTGGCCGGCCTCGCTCACATCGGCGCCGATTCCGGATTGCCCTGGGTTGATGGCCACATCATTGACCGCGGTCAAGGCGGGGGCGCGCAGCACGAGTTCACCCATCTGTGCGGCACCATCGGCGGTGACGACGCTGCCGCTCATCAGGGTGATCGAGCCCGAGCTGGTGCATGCGGTAGTCGTGCAGACGGAGGTCACCGAACTCAGATCGATTTCCCCGCCGCGGCCCGCGCTGCCGCTGCCATCCGCATGCAGTTGCCCGGTCGAGGCCAGGGTGACGCCCGTCCCGCCCGACAGATCGATGAATCCGCGCTGTGCCGCCGATGGGGCGCTCAGCGCCCCGGCGATGTCGATGGAACCGGAGTCAGCCGTGAGCTTGATGCTGTTGGCGGTAATTGCCACTCCATTCGCGAGATCGAGATCGCCGGTCTGTACCCGCACGTTCACCGTCTGGTCGAACCCGCTCAGTCCCGTGTTTGTCGCCAGGCTCATCAGACCGCCCGCGAGGCCGCCGGCATCGACGATGAGAATTCCGCCCGTGTTCCCCGAGGGGGCGGCGCCGTCGATGGTGCCGGCCAGCGTGAGAGTAGCGCCCTGATCATTGAGGATCAGCGTTCCGCCGGGCGCCTTGGCACTGCCCGCCACGCTGATCGAGGAGCCTGCGTCGAGGCTCATGGTGCCGGCCGCGGTGAGCTGCACCAGCCCGCCCGGCGAGTACGCGGTCTGATTGACGGCTTGGATCGCGGTGCCGGCGGCGCTGATCGACGCCGCCGAGGCCAAATGCAAATTTCCGGACGAGTTCAAGTCGACGACACCGGAGGGGGCCACGATGACTCCGTCGTCCTCGATGGTGGCGGCGTCGAGGGTAAGGCTGCCTCCCACGAGCGTCGGCAGCTGCGTTCCGGCACGGAGCGTGGTGGGCGCTCCGATGGTGAGACTGCCCGTCGTCGCGAGGGTTGTGCCGGACGCGCTGGTGACGCCCTGAACGCCGGTCAAGTCCGTCGCGACCGGCGCCACCGTGAGTTCGACCGCATTGATGGCGAGGTTGCCGCCAACGTTCAGGTAGCCGGCGCCCGTTCCCTCGAGGGCACCCGCCACCTGCGCCGTGGTCTGCGCAAACCCGTTGACCGACACTGCTCCAGGTCCGACCGTCATGGTGTTTGCAGCGAACAGAAGACTGCCGCCGCCGGTCGTTGCAGCGGGCGGCGCCGGTGCTGCGCTCGTCGGCGTGATATTGCCGCCGATGGTGAGGCTCGCCGCACCGAATTCCGAGCTGCCGTTGGCGTTGTTGTTGATCGCATCGCCGATGAGGGTGAGCGAATTCAAAGTGGGAGCCGACCCCGCAGCGCCGACGCCGAGCGATACCGGGGTGTCGATGTCGATGCTGCCCTGACTGGAGATCCGAAGCGCGCCGCCACCGCGCAGCGAGGACAAGAGGGCGCCATCGATGTTCAAGCTGTCGGTCGATGACACTGAACCGATGAAGGCCACGCTGCCCGAACTCAGCGACCAGGTCGCACCCTTGCCGCGGAGCGTCCCGGCCAGCGTAACGTCCCCGGGCGCATCGATCGAGAGCGCGCCTCCCGAGGCCAAGGTTGCGCCCTGCGCGACATCGATCGTCGCACCTGCAGCGCCATTCAATGCCGAGCGGCTCGCCACAGTCAACGCCAGATCGGAAACCGAGAGCAGGGCAGGCGGCGCCAGCTCGTTGGCGGCCGCATCCGTGACCGCGGAATAGGTTTCGCTGGTCAGGTACACCGTCTGTTGCACGGGCAAACTCTTGAGCGCTGAGCCGCTCTTGCCCGAGGTCGACAGCAGCGAGGCGCCGGTCTGCACGTCGATCGATTGCAGCGCGACGAGTTCGATCTGATCGGCAACCAGCTGTACACCCGGGTCGACCGTCACATTGTTCGCGGCCACCACGATGTCGAGCGCCGGCACGGTCGATATGGCCGCGCCTGAGGTCGTAGAGCCCGCGGTGGTGCTCGCGGGCAGCGTCGTCGACACGCCGCCCAGGGTGAGAGAGCTTGCATTCCAGCTCTGCAGCACGCTGCCGGACACGCTGATGGATCCAGGGGCGCTCGAGCCGACGAGACCCGTGATCTCGAGATCGGGCGCGCTCAGGTTGATTTGAGCGCCGCGGCCACCGACGGCCGCCGCCGTGAGCACGCTGCCCTCGAGGGAGAGAGAGTTTATCGTCGACGGTGTGACCGCAAGCGTGAATGTGCCGGCATCGGCGGGCTCGGCAACCGGACCCGTACCCGCCGCGGTGGCCTGTGCGCCAAAGTACGAGGATGCGTCGCTGATCGTGTAGTTGGCGAGCTTCGTGGCATACCCGGACGGATACACGGCCACGCCCTCGTATTCGGCCAATCGTTCGGTGTTGAGGCCTGTTGTGCCCGCCGACAGGAAACCACCAATGACCGGCGTGCCGTTGGCGAGCGTACCGACCTGTCCCCCGGTAGCGCTCGTCACTGCGGGTTCAAGTTGAATCAGCACGGCGCCCGGCTCGAGCGCGTAACGCGGCGGCAGTAGCGGGTAGTAACCCGCAGAAATGCCCGCACCGCCGCTCAAGTAAATCGTCTGTCCGGGGATGACAGTCCCAGATTCCTGGGGATCATACGGGCCAGCCTGGCCTCGCTCGGTGGGCAGAATGGCGTAGAGGTTGGGATAGCTCGAGAATGCGACGTTACCCGCGGACGCGCAGCACACGGCGCTGAGATTGTCGTAGCTGCCGCCGGTGCCCGGCACCCATTCGTAAGCGTACAGTTCGCCGCCTCCCCGGATGTCGGCCGTTGCTCCCGATTGCACCACGACATTGGGCGCGGACAGGGAGATCTGCTTGGTCGGGACACCGCTGATCGGATTCAGCGTGCCATTGGGTGTCTCATAGACCCACTCGCCCTGGTTCAACTGGGTCTGGCCGAATGGCACGGTGAGACCCGCTCCGCTCACCGATACGAGGCTTCCCTTGGTTAGCGTCAGGGAATTGCCGGCGATGAGATCGATTCTGCCGAAAGGCGCGAGCAGCGTCCCGGACACCGCGACATTGTCGGCGGTGACAGCAACCGCCCCGTCGGCAGAGAGCGGCGATCCCGGAGACGTTCCGGTGCTGCCGATCGATACGGTGGCGCCGTTGCCCGGCAAAGACGTGATCGCAAAAGCAGTATACGTGTCCGGGTACACCCGCAATGCATCGAGGACGAGGCTCCCGTTGGTGACCACTGAACCGGTGGTGGTCCCCGTCGCACCATTGGGCGAGGTGCCTTGTAGCTGCAGGTCGCCGGTGCTCGACAAAGTGACCTGAGAAGTGCCTTGCACCGCGAAATTGCCCTGCAGCACCATTTGCTGCGCGGACACCGTCAAGTTGCCGTTGCCGCCGAAGGGTGTCGGAACCGCGGCAGGGATACCGCTCGTGGCCGAGTTGCCGAGTTCGACGAAGGGAGCCGACAGAGTGGCGGTCGTCGGGGAACTGATGCTCGGTGAATCGATGCTCAATTGACGGGCGAGCGACAGACTCGCGTCGATCAAGACATTGCCGTCCGCCTGCAGGGACAGCGCATCGATTCCGGAATTCCCGATCTGGCGAGCGCCGAGCACGGCCAGGTCCACGGCCGGCGGACTCGGCGAGCCACCCGCTGTACTTTCCAGCAACTCGATCTCGAGCGTGGTGCCGGGCAATGGCTGGCCTGGACCCTGAACGACGCTGTTGAGGGTGCGAGTTATGTCGACGGTGAGCGAACCCGAGGCCGCGGTTCCGCTGCTCCCCGCGCCGGCGGCACCGGTAAAATTGCCGAGCAGCGAAATCGACTCGCCTGCGCTCACCGTGAACGATCCGCCCGCGCTCGCTAGCACCTCGCGCGTCGTCGAACCGACGCGGGCCCCGCTCGGCACGTCGAGCAAGGCGTTGGTTCCGGAAAAATCGATGGTCGACCCCGCTGCGGTGGTCACCGTGCCCCGATCGGCGGTCAACTTCACCGACCCGCCCGGCAGCAGGGTGCCCGTGAGCAGCCCTTGAGAATTCGGCTGCATGACCACGGTGCCGCTGACGTCGAGCACCGCCGTGGAGGCAACATCGATCCCGAGTGCGGGCAGGTAACCGGGATCGGTGACGTCCGCGTTGCCCGAGTTGATGTCGGCGGGCGCGGGAATGAATACCGAAATCGCGCCGCCGGGCACCCATAGGGTGCCGCCGATGCTCACACCCCCCTCGCCGGTGAGCGCAATGGTTCCGCCCGGATCGGCGAGAATCGTGGACCCGGCCTGCACGTCGAGCAGGCCGTAGTTCGCATTACCGAGAGCCACGGCATCGTCGGCTTCGCGAATGACGCTGAGCGAGACGCTGGCGGCGGGCCGCTCATAGAGCGGCAACAGCATCGGTGTGGTGAATGCCGCCGCGGTCCCGCCGGTCGGAATGTGCAGGTAATTGGTATCGAGCTGCAAGGTCTTCGTCTCGGCGTTGATCGACGTGCCCGATGCCACGGTCAACACGTCGCTCGTCTCCGTCCCGGCCGCCGCCCCGGTGGCCGTCAGGTTGATCGAGGAAAAGCCATAGTTCGTGAACAGCGGCGCGAACAGGTCGAGGACCGGACCCGCGGTGTTGGCGAGGTCATCGACCGTCTGCGCGTCGGTCCAGGAGGCGCCGTTGCCTTCAGACACATCGATCCGGGTCGCATACAAGGTGAACGTTCCGCCCTTGGCGGTGCCCGTACCAAAGCCCTGCACGAGGTTGTCCGTGCCCAATTGAATGGCGGCCGTCGAGGGGCTCGCGTCCAGCGTGATGGCACCACCTGCGCCGTAGGACACCGTCCCCCCGGATTGCAGCCACGCACCGCCGTTGGCTGTCAGCGACACATTGTTTCCGAGCACGAGTTCGCTGCCCGGTGTCGTCAGCAGCAACCCGATCTTGCCGCCGTTCAAATAGGTGGGCTCCGTGCCGACGCCGTTCGCCAAGATGGCATCGTTGGTCCACTGACCGCTGACATCGAGGGTGACGCCTTCCCCTATTTCGACTCCCGGTCGAATGAGACCGGGGCCCGGCGCATACGAGGACGCCGGGCTCGCCGAGGTGAGCACGTTCTCGAACAAGAGGGTTCCGTCGAGGCTTGTGATACTCGAGTCCACGTCGATGCGCGGCGCCACCAGCGAGAGCAACGCGCCCGGCGTGAGCTGAAGCGTCAGGCCCGCAGGCAGTGCGATGCTGGTATTACTGAAGATCTGCGTGTTCGTAAAACCGTCGGAGGTCAGGTACGAGACGGGCAGCTGCAAGGTCTGCACCGGCAAGGGCGCACCGTCCACGACCGCGATGGGTGTCAGCGAGCTCGCAAATATCACGCTGGGCGCCAGATAATCTACGTTGGGCGAGGTGGTCGTCACACCCGCCGGCACACCGATGATGAGCGTGCCGCCCTGGGGCGGGGCGGTGCGCTGATGGGGACCGCTGACCGCGGTCCCTTGAAGATTTCCGGCAAGCAATAGACTGGGGGCCGCAAATTGCACGCCGCCGGCCGCCGCCCCTTGCACATAGGTGGATTCGTACTGACTGAGGCCGGGCGTAGGAATGACTTCTTGAATTCCCCACTTGTCGTACGTCTGCGTGAACGTCGGATTGACGACGCCCCTGTAGGTCAGCAAGGGATTGGCGGATCCGACGTTGTAGAGCTGTCCGTTGGCGCCGATCAAGTAGCTCGTCTGGATGGTGCCGCTGTCATAGGTGGTGGCGCCGCCCGATACGTTGATATGAGCGCCCGAGTTGAATACGACGTCACCTTCGGACAGGAAGGTGGCGGTTCCGCCCGTCTCGGTGCGCTGGGCGATGGTCTGGCCCACGGCGGCGATGGCGGACTGCAGATCGGCGATGGGAGTGCCGGCGCCGTTGTCGGCCCGCATGTCGACGGTGACCGTCACCGTGTTCGTCGGGGTCGATTGCAGCGCCCCGCCGCGCTGAGCCGGGTCGTCCGCCAATTCATTGGATCGCAGCTGCACGGTCAGCAGATTGGCGTCCATGGGCAATTGCGCCTGACTTCCGGAGAGATCGATGCTCGTGCCGGCATCGATG
>Ga0116227_10014550_pt1 | contig 11945 bp, 6 predicted proteins | sample S1TSphgellanicum_FD_89693 | JGI IMG/M metagenome (GOLD analysis project Ga0116227, IMG submission 89693) | Host-associated microbial communities from peat moss isolated from Minnesota, USA - S1T2_Fb - Sphagnum magellanicum MG | ecosystem: Host-associated > Plants > Peat moss > Unclassified... | reverse complement strand
TCGCCAACCGCGTGGGCACCTTCTGGCTGCAGTCGGCGATCAATGCGGCCTTCGATCTGGGCGTGTCGGTGGAAGACGCCGATGCCATTGCGGGCAAGCCGATGGGCGTGCCCAAGACCGGCATCTTCGGCCTTGTCGATCTGGTGGGCATCGATCTGATGCCCTACCTCAAGACCAGCCTGACGCGCAGCCTGCCTCAGGATGACCCCTATCAGGCCATCGCCAAGGACCATCCGCTGATCCTCAAGATGATCGGCGATGGCTATACCGGTCGCAAGGGCAAGGGCGGCTTCTATCGCATCAACCGCGAGGCGGGGAAGGTGAAGGAGGCCATCGATCTGGCTACCGGCGAGTACCGCAAGGCCGCCAAGCCCGCCTCCATTCCGGGCGCGGCGCAGAAGGATCTGCGCGCGCTGGTCAGCCTGCCGGGCAAGCTGGGCGCTTACGCCTGGGCGGTGCTGGGGCCGACGCTGGCCTACTCGGCCTCGCTGGTGGGTGAGGCGGCCGATGATGTGCTCGCCATCGATACGGCGATGAAGCTGGGCTACAACTGGAGCTATGGCCCCTTCGAACTGATCGACCGGCTGGGCAGCGATGCCTTGGTCAAACGTCTGGAGGCTGAGGGCATCGCGGTGCCCGAAATCCTGCGCATCGCGGCGGGGCGTCCGTTCTATCGCGTCGATAATGGCCAGCGCCAGTTCCTCGGGCTGGATGGCGGCTATCACGCCATCACCCGCCCCGAAGGTGTGCTGCTGCTGGAGGATATCAAGGCTGGTTCCAAGCCTCTGCTGAAGAATGGTTCGGCAGCATTGTGGGATGTGGGCGATGGCGTTGTCGCGCTGGAGTTCACCGGCAAGATGAACGCGCTCGACGGCGATGTCATGACGCTGATCGGCAAGGCGATCCCGCTTGTGGCCAGCCAGTACAAGGCGCTGGTGGTTTACAATGAGGGTCGCAACTTCTCCGCCGGGGCCAATCTGGGCCTCGCCATGTTCGCCATCAACATCGCCGCATGGGGTGAGGTGGAGAAGCTGGTCGCGGGCGGTCAGGCGGCCTACAAGGCGCTGAAATATGCGCCCTTCCCGGTGGTGGCGGCGCCTTTCGGCATGGCGCTGGGCGGCGGCTGCGAGGTCTGCCTCAACGCCGATGCCGTGCAGGCCCATGCCGAGACCTATATCGGTCTGGTCGAATGCGGCGTGGGGCTGATCCCCGGCTGGGGCGGCTGCGGCGAGATGATCCAGCGTTTCAGCGAGAACCCGAAACTGCCCCGTGGCCCAATGCCCGCCGTGGCCAAGGCCTTCGAGACGATCTCCACCGCCACCGTCGCCAAATCGGCGGCCAATGCCAAGGAGGTGGGTTATCTGCGCGCCTCTGACGGCATCACCATGAACCGCGACCGGCTTCTGGCCGATGCCAAGGCGAAAGCTTTGTCTTTGGCCGAAGGGTATCAGCCGCCCGCGCCGCCGACCTTCCGTCTGCCGGGCGCCGGGGGCAAGGCCGCGCTCGATCTGGCGGTGCAGGGGTTCCGGGCAAGGGGGCTCGCCACGCGTTATGATGAGGTGGTCGCGGGCAAGCTGGCTCATGTGCTGAGCGGCGGCGATTTCGATCTGGTCGACACCGTCACCGAGGAGGATCTGCTGGCGATGGAACGCGCGGAATTCGTCACGCTGGTGCGCGACCCACGCAGCATGGCGCGCATCGAGGCGATGCTGACCACCGGCAAGCCCCTTCGCAATTAACGTCGAGCGGGCAGCAGCCCGCCGGAGAGGATTATCATGCAAGTCTACACCGCTCCCCTGCGCGATATGCGTTTCGTGCTTCATGAGCTGCATCAGGGCGATGGCTTTGGCGGGTTGCCGGGCCATGAGGAGTTTGGCCCCGATCTGGTCGACGCCGTGCTGGAGGAAGCCGCGCGCGTCACCCAGCAGGTGCTGCTGCCGCTCAATGCCAGCGGAGACGCCGAGGGCTGTCATTTCGAAAACGGCACCGTCCGCACCCCCAAGGGTTTTCAGGACGCCTATCGCCAGTTCGTCGAGGGCGGTTGGTCCTCGCTGGTCGCGCCGCCCGAATGGGGTGGGCAGGGCCTGCCCGAAGCTGTCGGCAAGATGGTGGAGGAGATGGTCTGCGCGACCAATGTCGCTTTCAGCCTCTATCCGGGCCTGACCAGCGGGGCGATTGCCGCTCTGACGACCTACGCCAGCGACGAGCTGAAACAGATCTGGCTGCCCAAGATGGTCTCGGGCGAATGGTCTGGCTCGATGTGCCTCACCGAGGCGCATTGCGGCACCGATCTGGGCCTGCTGCGCACCAAGGCAGTGGATCAGGGCGACGGCAGCTACAAGATCTCGGGCGCCAAGATCTTCATCTCGGCGGGCGAGCATGATCTGTCGGGCAACATCGTCCATCTGGTGCTGGCGCGACTGGCCGATGCGCCCAAGGGCGTGAAGGGGATCAGCCTGTTCCTGGTGCCGAAGCTGCTGCTGGACGAGCAGGGTCAGCCCGCCATCCGCAATGGCGTGGCCTGCACCGGCATCGAGCACAAGATGGGCATCAAGGCTTCGGCCACCTGCCAGATGCAGTTCGAGGATTCGCTCGGCTGGCTGGTGGGCGAGCCCAACAAGGGCCTCGAAGCCATGTTCACCATGATGAATGCCGAGCGCGTGGGCGTGGGCATTCAGGGGCTGGGCGTCGGCGAGGCGGCCTATCAGTCCGCCGCATGGTACGCCAAGGATCGCCTGCAGGGGCGCAGCCTGTCGGGCCCGAAATATCCCGAGAAGGCGGCCGACCCCATCATCGTCCACCCCGATGTGCGCCGCATGCTGATGACGATGCGTGCCTACAATGAGGGCTGCCGCGCGCTTTCGGGCTGGATCAGCCGGGCGCTCGATGCCGAAAAGCATGGCGCCGATCCCGAAACCCGTCAGCGCGCCGAGGATTTCGTGGCGCTGATGACGCCGGTGGTGAAGGCGCTCTTCACCGACCTCGGTCTGGAAAGCGCCAGCCTGGCGGTGCAGGTCTATGGCGGCCACGGCTATATCGTCGAGAGCGGGGTGGAGCAGTATCTGCGCGATGCCCGCATCAGCATGATCTATGAGGGCACCAATGGCATTCAGGCGCTCGATCTGATCGGCCGTAAGCTGAGCGCCCATATGGGCCGCTATCTGCGCAGCTTCTTCCACCCGGTCTCGAACTTTATCGAGGAAAACGCTGGGGATAGCCCCATCGAACCCTTCGTGACCGGGCTGAAGCGGGCCTTCGAGGCCTTGCAGGGCTCCACCGCGATCATCGCCCAGCGCGGCCTCAAAGATCCCGAGGAAGCCGGTGCCGCCGCCACCGACTATCTGCGCCAGCTTGGCCTGACCGCTCTGGCCTATTGTTTCGCGCTTTCGGCCAGGATCGCGGCCAAGGAACTGGCCTCCGGAACGCAGGAGAAGGAATTCTATCAGGCCAAGATCACCACGGCCCGTTTCTTTTATGATCGCATCCTGCCACAGACCGCCGCTTGCTATCTGGCCATCAAATCGGGCAAGGGCTCGATGATGGCGCTCGATGAAGCGTATTTTTGACGAATGAGGCAAGTGATGAGCGGTGTGGATCAGGTGCTGGCGCTGAAGGAGACGATGGCTCGTTCTCCGATGATGCGTTTGCTGGACGTCGAGGTAACCTCCGCGCAACATGGCGAGGTGGTGATGCGCGCCACGCCTGACCATCGCTTCGACAATCAGGTGGGCATTGCGCATGGCGGCTATATCGCCACGCTGCTGGACAATGCCTGCGGGGCGGCGGCGCATTCGGTGATGGATGGCCAGCATTTTTGCCTGACCCTGGAGATCAAGGTCGCCTATCTGCGCGCCATCCATGCGAACACCGGCCCAATCGAGATCATCGGGCGGGTGCAGAAGGGGGGCCGTCAGGTGGTGGTCACCGAAGGCGTGATCCGTGACGCGCAGGGCCGCGATCTGGCCACGGCGACCTCCACCCTGATTGTCCAGCCGATTGAAGGAGCAGTGGCATGAGCTTCGTGGTCGAGCGCGATGAGATGCAGTATGACGTGGTCGTCGTGGGCGGCGGCCCGGCGGGTCTGGCCACGGCGATCCGTTTGAAGCAGTTGAACGCCGATCTGGCGGTCTGCCTGCTGGAGAAGGGCAGCGAGATCGGGGCGCATATCCTCTCGGGCGCGGTGGTTGATCCGCGCGCGCTGGACGAGCTGTTCCCCGATTGGCGCAATGACGGCTGTCCGCTGGCCGAAACCCCCGTCACCGACAATTGGCATTGGGTGTTGAGCGAAAAGGGCAAGACCGCGATGCCCCACGCCATCATGCCGCCCTTCATGAGCAATGACGGCTGCTACACCGCGTCGCTCGGCAGCCTGTGCCGCTGGCTGGCGGGCAAGGCGGAAGAGCTGGGCGTGGAAATCTTCCCCGGCTTCCCCGCTGCCGATGTGCTTTACGATGACGCCGGCGCCATGATCGGCGTGCAGACCGGCGATATGGGCATCGGCCGCGATGGCGAGCCCAAGGCCGATTTCCAGCCAGGCATGCGCCTGCTGGCCCGCTACACCGTGCTGGCCGAGGGCGCGCGCGGCTCGCTGACCAAGCAGGTGAAGGCAAAGTTCGATCTGGAGCGCGATTGCCAGCCGCAGGTTTACGGTCTGGGCATCAAGGAATTGTGGGACATCGCTCCCGAAAATCATGTGCCGGGCCGCGTATTGCATACGCAGGGCTGGCCGCTGTCGGAAAGCGGATCATGGGGCGGCGGCTTCCTCTACCATCAGGCCGGGGGGCAGGTGGCGCTCGGCTTTGTGACGGCGCTCGATTACAAGAATCCCTTCGTCAGCCCCTATGAGGAATTCCAGCGCTGGAAGCAGCACCCGGAGATCGCGGCCATTCTGAAGGGCGGCAAGCGCGTCTCCTATGGCGCGCGCGTGATCAACGAGGGCGGCTGGCAGTCGGTGCCCAGGCTGACCTTCCCCGGCGGCGTGCTGGCGGGCTGCGCGGCGGGCTTCGTCAATGTGCCGCGCATCAAGGGCAGCCATACGGCGCTCAAATCCGGCATGCTGGCCGCCGAGGCCATCGCCCCGGCGCTGGCGGCCGAGCGCGGTCAGGACGAACTGTCCGAGTATGAAACCGCCCTGCGTTCGAGCTGGATCGCTGACGAACTGAAGCTGGTGCAGAACGCCCAGCCTCTGGTCGCCAAATTCGGCGGCACGGTGGGCACCGTTCTGGCGGGCGCGGATATGTGGCTGCGCGTGGCGGGCATCAAACTGCCCGCGATGAAGCATCACACCGATGCCTCGGCCACCCAGCCTGCCAGCGCCTTCAAACCCATCGCCTATCCCAAGCCCGATGGGGTTCTCAGCTTTGACCGGCTGACCAATGTGGCCTTCTCCTTCACCAACCATGAGGAAGATCAGCCCATCCATCTGCGCCTGAAGGACCCGGCGATCCCGACGCAGGTCAATCTGCCGGTCTATGCCGGGCCAGAGGCGCGCTATTGCCCGGCGGGCGTCTATGAATTCGTGGGTGAGGCGGATGACAAGCGCCTGCAGATCAACGCGCAAAACTGCGTCCACTGCAAGACCTGCGACATCAAGGACCCCAAACAGAACATCAACTGGGTCACCCCCGAGGGCGGCGGCGGACCCAATTACCCCAACATGTAAGAGGAAAGGCCTGTCAGTCGATGCCCATCTCCACGTTGATTACGCAAAAGCTGGGCATCGAGCACCCTGTCGTTCAGGGCGGGATGATGTGGGTCGGCAAGCCAGAGCTGGTCTCGGCGGTGTCCAACGCGGGCGCGCTGGGGCTTTTGACCGCGCTGATCTATCCCACGGCGGATGATCTGCGCCGCGCCATCGACGCCACTCGCGCCCTGACCGACAAGCCTTTCGGCGTGAACCTCACGCTGATGCCGATCACCCGCGCGCCGCCCTATCCCGAATACCGTCGCGCCATCATCGAAAGCGGGATCAAGGTCGTCGAAACCGCCGGCCATTCCCCGCATGAGCATATCGAGGATTTCAAGGCGCATGGCGTCACGGTGATCCACAAATGCACCTCGGTGCGCCATGCTCTGGCGGCGCAGCGGATGGGGGCGGATATCGTCACCATCGACGGCTTCGAATGCGCGGGCCACCCCGGCGAGGACGATGTCGGCGGTCTGGTGCTGATCCCGGCGGCGGTCGACGCGCTGGAGATCCCGGTGCTGGCCTGTGGCGGTTTTGCCGATGGGCGCGGGCTGGCGGCGGCGCTGGCTTTGGGCGCGCAAGGGATCACCATGGGCACGCGCTTTTGCGCCACGCAGGAGGCGCCGATCCATGAGCGGGTCAAGCAGGTCATCCTGAACAATGACGAGCGCGACACGCGGCTGATCCTGCGCGGCATCGGCAACACCGGGCGGGTTGCTTTCACGCCGGTTTCGGGCAAGGTGGTGGAGTTGCAGCGCCAGCCGGGTGCCGATTACGAGCTGCTGCGCCCCTATGTTGCGGGCGAAAAGGGTCGCCAGACATTGGAAAACGGCGATATCGAAACCGGCCTCGTCTGGGCCGGGCAGTCACAGGGGCTGATCCATGATATTCCGACCTGCGCCGATCTGATCGCCCGCATGATGGACCAGGCCGAGGCGGTGATCGCCCGTCTGGGGGCAATGGCCCCGGCCTGAGGCTCCCGTTAACCCGCTGCCGCGCGAGGCGGTGGCGGGCTGCCGCTCTGGCGGGCCAGCAGCATGTCGATGCAGAGCAGCGTCTGGGCGTAGGCGGCCTTCATGCGGGAGTAGAGTTCGGTCATCTCCGCAATGCTGTCGCCTTGCCCGGTGCGCAGGCGCTTTTCCATCACCTCGGCCAGCGCCGCCATGCCGGTGGCGCCGACGATCTTGCTCGAACTCTTGATGGTGTGGGCGGGCAGGACGGCTTCTTCCTTCTCGCCCAGCGACAGCGCCTTCTCGATCTGGTCGAGATAATCGACGGTGTCGGTGCGGTAGAGTTCGATCAGCTGCGGGAAGCTGCGCATGGTGGTGCGCAGGGTCTCGAACACCGCCTCGTCGAAGAGTGACACGCGCGGCGGCGATCCGGCGGGCGCAGGCTGAGCCGGGGCAGGTTGCGCGACCGGCGCGGGAGCAGGCGCAGGCACAACGGCCTGCAGCGCCGGGGGCGGAGCCTGAGGCGCCAGCGCGGGCTGCTGGGCGATCGGCGCAGGCGCGGGAGGCGGCACAACGGCCTGCAACGCAGGACGCGGCGCCTGAGGTGCTGGCGCGAGCTGCTGAGCCACCGGCGCAAAAGCTGGAGGCGGCGGGGCCAGCGGCGGCAGCGCCATCGCGTGAGTCATTTCCAGCGGCGGCTGCTGGTACTGCCCGGCAAAGGGCGGAACGGCGGCAGGCGCCTGTACGAAAGGCTGCTGGGCAGGCGGCTGCGAGGCGAACACCGCAGGTGATGCCGGGGCCTGCGTAAACGGCGCCACCGCAGGCTGCGAGGCAAACACGGGCGCAGGCGCCGCAATCGGCGGAGGCGGCGCGAAAGGCGACGGTGCCGGCTGGCTCGCAAAGACCGGTGTCGCATCGGACACACCGGCGGTCAGCGCGGGCTGGGCGGCAAACACCGGAGCCGCAACCACAGGCGGGCTATAGGCAGCCGGTGCCGGCGCCGGTGTCGGGGCAGGGGCAGGGGCAGGGCTGGGCGCATCCAGCCACATCACATCGCCCGAAGCGGCATCATCGGTCAGCGGCAGCAGGCAGACCAGCACGTCGATCAGCTCGGGCACGCGCACCGGCTTGGAGAGGAAGGCGTCCATCCCGCAGGCCAGGCACTTCTCGCTATCGCCCTTCATGGCATTGGCGGTCAGCGCCACGATGGGCGTATGCGGCACGGTGCCCGCCTTCATCATCTCGCGCAGATTGCGGGTGGCGTCATAGCCATCCATGTTCGGCATGCGGCAATCCATCAGGATGATGTCGAACTTCTGCTCCTGCGCGGCGTTGAGCGCCTTACGGCCGTCGCTGGCGGTGGTGATCGCGAAACCGAAATCCTGCATCAGCTCGGAGATGACGAGCTGGTTGACGGTGTTGTCGTCAACCACCAGGCAGGTCTTGCCGTCGAAACGCACGGTGCTGTTGGCATCGGGCCCCAGCACGGTGGGCCAGCTTTCCGGGCCCGCAGGCGCGGCCATCGCCGGGGTGGCAGGTGCCACAGCAGCGCCGCCGCGGTTGATCAGCGCGGCGAGCGCGCGCTCCAGATCCTCGGGCAGGAAAGGCTTGCACAGCGCCTTGTCGAAACCGCTGTAGCGCTGGTGCATCTGCTTGTCGGCCAGCAGGATCGCCCAGCCTTGGCCGTTCAGCACATGCTGCGCGGCGATCCGCGTCCAGCCGTCATAGGCGGCATGCACATCCTGCGCCTCGTCGAGGATCAGGCCGGAGAGGTCCAGACTGTTGCCCGGCACCAGCGCGCGCATCGCCTCATCCATCGAGGCGAAGGCCTGCAGGCGCAGCCCGGATTTGGCCAGCACACGCTCCACCACCTGCCGCACGAAGGGCGAGGGGGTGACAAGGCCGATGCCCAGCGCGGTCATCGGCTGGCTGGCGGTCTCGCCGTCGAGGCGCTCCAGCGGCAGGCGGGCGATAAAGGTCGAGCCCTTGCCATACTGGCTCTCGACCGAAATCTCGCCGCCCATCAGCGTGCAGAGCTGCCGCACGATCGACAGGCCCAGACCGGTGCCGCCGAACTTGCGCGCGGTGCCTGCCTCGGCCTGGGTGAAGCGTTCGAACAGGCTGGCCTGCTGCTCGGGCGTCATGCCGATGCCGGTGTCGCGCACCGAGATCGTCAGAACTTCGCGGCCCTGCGCGGTGCCGGTGGCGATCTGGGCCATGATCTCGCCATTTTCGGTGAATTTCACGGCATTGGAGACCAGATTGCCCAAAATCTGACGCACGCGGGTCGGGTCGATCATCGCCCATTTGGGCACCTGCGGATCGACATCGATCATCAGGCTGACGTTCTTCTCATGCGCCTTGCCGGCATAGAGTCCCAGCACATCCTGCAAGAGCTGATAAAGATTGGTGCGGATCGGATCGATGGCCAGCATGCCCTGATCGATCTTGGCCAGATCGAGCACATCGTTGAGGATCGCCAGCAGCGCCGAGCCCGAATTGCGGATCTGATCGACATAGCGCATGTCGGTTTCGGAGAGGTTCCGGCGGCCCAGCAGCTCGGCCATGCCCAGCACGCCGTTCAAGGGCGTGCGGATCTCATGGCTCATATTGGCGAGGAATTCGTCCTTGGACGCCGCCGCGGCCTGAGCGGTATGCACCGCCTCCATCAGCGCGTCGGAGGCCTGCTTCTGCCAGCGGCGCGACAGGAATGCGGCCAGGGCAATGGCGGCCACCGCGATCAGCGCAAAGGCCAGCATCGCAAAGACGGCGCCCAGCATCGGCACCAGCCGCTCGGTATGGATTTCCAGACCCACCGTATGCGTCATCGGCAGCGTATGGATGATGTCCTCGCCAGCAAGAGGCCAACCCGGACCGCCGGTGCGCTGCGTGGTGCAACCGGCATCGATGCCGCCGCCAACCGTGCGGATCGACCAGCTGTTGGCGAAATTGCCCTTGCGGGCCTCATCGTTGCACAGGCGGGCGAAATCGAACAGCACATAGGTCAGGCGGTCGGCGGGGGTGGCCAGGGGCTGGCTCTGCAACAACACCAGCGCATCCTGCTTGTCCTGCCCGAACAGCGCCGGATAGGCCTTGGTCGCCACCACATGGACATAGGCGGGCCGGGCCTGAGTCAGCGCGCGCAGGCTGTCGATCTCGGCGGCGGCCTGAGGCGAGGGCGCGGCATTGCGGCCCATGCCCGAATGGCGCAGATGATCGTCGGTGCCCAGATAGCCCTCATCCTGCACATAGGGCGAGCCGTTGAGCGCGCCCGACAGCTTTTTCGCGGCCAGATCGGGGGCATTGCCGTTGATGTAATTGGCGGTGTCCTTCAGGCGGATCACCAGATGGTCGATCTGGGTGCGCAGCGCCGTTTCATGCGCCTCGGTCTGGGAGACGAATTGCGCGTGGCCCAGCCGGTCCATCGTCTCCAGCGCGGAGAGCGTGAAGATCACCGACAGCAGGCCGACAAAGCCCAGCACGATGGCCATCAGATGGCGCTTGAAAAAGGTCCTCATGGAGCCACCTGTGCGGGACGTGTCGTCGGTTGCGGCAAAGAGCGGAGATGCGGCGCGCCCGGGCAGGCTCACCATACGGTCGCCGGGCGGCTGGCCAGCGTGGCGGTGACCAGATTGCCGGTGCCGTGGAACTCCAGCTTGCTGAAGATCAGCGCGGAGCGGGCGATGCCGCGCCCGGTCTGGCCGATGCCCTGCGCCGGATCGGGCCGGATGAAGCGCTGCCATGCGAAACCGGGGCCCGGATCGCGGAAGGCGAATTTCAGCCCCTCGGGCAGGCGCTGGGCGGCGGCCTCGTCCACGTCGGCATAGGCCGGATCGGCCTCGCGCCGGGCGAGTTCGGCGTCCAGCGTGCCATTGGCCAGATGATGCGCCTTGGCCTGTCCGCCCAGACGATAGAGCCCATGCTCCACCGCATTGGTCAGCAGTTCGCGCAGGCCCACGATCACCTTTTCGGGATTGTCGGCCAGGCTGGCCAGCAGGCTGGCGACCGGCGCGATGTCCGACATCTTGCGCAGATGGAAGTCGATGCGCTGGATGTTGCCGAAACCGGATTGATGCGATTGCAGCGTGCGGGCAGCGGCGCGGCGCTGCTCGATCTGGCGCACGGTGGCCTGCATTACCTGCTGCAGCAGATTGGGGTCGACCGGCTTGGTCAGATATTGCTGAACGCCCGCCTCGATGCCTTCAGCCACCGAGGAGGAATCGCCGGTGCCGGTCAGCATGATGATCGGCATATGCTGGGTGGCGGGTTCCCGGCGCAGACGGCGCGTCAGGCCGAGGCCGTCAAGCGCGGGCATGAAACGGTCGGTGAGAACCATATCGGCACGCGTGGGAGCCTCACGCAGCAGCGCATAGGCCTCCGCGCCGTTCTGGGCGATCTCCACCTGGTAACCAAGATCGCTAAGCATGGACGACACCATCATCGCCGCCATGCGGTCATCCTCGACCAGCAGGACACGCATCCCCTGACCGCCAGCAGGTGCTGCGGCGGGGGGGGCGGGCTGCGCCACCGGCGGCACAGGCGGCTGCGGCGCCACCTGTCCATGGTTAACGGCGGCGTCGAAGCTCTGGAAGTCGGGCAGCGCGCTCATGCTGGCTCACTTTTCGGTCAGGGCGGCGTCAAGCCCGTGGCGGACGGGGCTGACCAGGAAGGACAGCACGGATTTATGGCCGGTGATGATATCGGCATGCGCTTCAAGGCCGGGAGCCAGAGACGCCATGGTGCGGCGGTCGAGGTCCTTGTCGGTGATCGCGATTCGCACCTTGTAGAAGCGGTTGCCGCGCTCATCGGCGAAGGAAGAGGGCGAGATCGAATGGACCTGCCCGTCGATCCAGCCCTTGCCGGGCAGGTCGAAGCCGTTGATGCGGACATGGGCATCCAGCCCGGCGCGCACATCGTGGATGTTGGCCGCGGGGATCTGCGAGTCGATCATCAGCTTTTCGTTGGAAGGCACCACCACGGCCAGCAGGCCGCCGGGGGCCACCACGCTGCCCGGCGCGATGGTCAGCGACTTGACCATGCCGGCCACGGGGCTGCGCACGATCAGGCGGTCGGTGCGGGCCATGGCGCGCTTGAGCAGCACATTGGCCTCGATCCCCTGCAGAGCGAGCGTGTTGCCCTCCTGATAGAGATCGACCTGCTGGCGCGAACGCACGCTGGCCGCCTCGCTGGTGGCCTGTTCGAAGCCACCGCTGGCGACCGAGAGCTGCTGGCGCAGCGCATTGACGCGGCCATCGGCATCGTTGAGCTGCTGCTCGCGCTGGTTGAGCGAGGAACGGGTGACGGCTTCG
>Ga0116227_10014547_pt1 | contig 11950 bp, 8 predicted proteins | sample S1TSphgellanicum_FD_89693 | JGI IMG/M metagenome (GOLD analysis project Ga0116227, IMG submission 89693) | Host-associated microbial communities from peat moss isolated from Minnesota, USA - S1T2_Fb - Sphagnum magellanicum MG | ecosystem: Host-associated > Plants > Peat moss > Unclassified... | reverse complement strand
CCCTAGTGATGACATTCTTCATTTTGCACATTAAAATTCTTTAAAATTCTTCATTTAGCACCTTGTCATAACATTCTTGACCCGCGAATGTTTACCAAATTACACTGGTTGATCTATAAAATTTTTTAAAATTCTTGCTTCTTTGGGCTTCCATAACATTCTCACACCAAGAATGTCATCACTATGCAAATCTCACTTTGAATATGTGGAAGGATGCAAGTGTGAGGTCTGTGGTCAATCAGGGCACAACTCGAAAACTTGCCCGCATAAGTAATTAAACTGATAAAGGAACATACTCTTAAAGTTTAATCTGCATAAAATCGGATGTGTAAAAGGTGTGAATTTAAGCAAAAAAGGTGTGAATTAAAAATTTTCATATATATATATATATATATATATATATATGATTTTACATCGCTCTGTAAAACAATGTAAATACATAACAATATAAAAAATGTGATTTTTTATTTGAGGAGATTCAAAAAAATAAAAAACACCAGCACTCAAGGGTGGGGGAACCTCAATTTTTGTGAACTAAGTTTCACCCTGTCTCTGCTTTTTCTTAGCGCCTCCACTACTACTCTTATTTGTAAAGCCACCATAATTAGTCTTGAACCTTTTGCATTAAATGCTGATTTTCAGTATTTCATTCCCAGATCTAATAAATTTCCTTACTTTAGGGATACCCTTGAAACAAAGGTTTGGCAAAGGTTTGGGGTGAAAGGAGGCCCAAAGATAGGGTGCCTTTACAAATAATTTTAATATTTACACTTACATGTCTCAAAACATTTACATGGTCCGTGTAAGTGTATGTGACAAATATTTACAATGATCTCATGTAAGTGTAAATATATATATGTATATATACACACAGCAACAGAATAAGTGTAAGTGTAAAAAATTTGGATGTGTAAGTGTAAATGAGTTACACTTACACTGGATTTACACACTCTATATACGGCTATTAACACTTACATGCACAACACTGATATCTGCAAAGTAAAGACATTTTAATGAATCTCAGCATGTGGAGGCGCTCAGGAAAAAGGAAAGACAGGATGTCCCATAGTTAATCATGATGGTTACATGCATACCTACCATCCACATGTATGTACCTACCTTGTAACCACCAACTTACTTCACTACTTACTTAGATGGTAGCGACTCACTTACATGGTACTTACTACTTACCCACTTACATACCTAGTTACCTAGGTAGGGAAAGAGGGAAGCAGGAGGGGTTTATATTATAGGTTACCAAGGTGGAACCCTAGTAATTGAGTTGTTGTGATTCATCCACAACTCAGTTACACCTAGTACCTTGGCCAGTTCAACACATGTTTGTTGAATACTCAGTTAATTAATTAATTAAATTTGAGGATTCCATTTCAACAAATGATATATTCCCAAATATTTTATCAGATTCTTCATTTTCCTTCAGATTTATTTTTTTCTTCCGAAAATTTCAACATTTCTGAAAATAATATAATTGGTGCCATGCCTGAGTCACATAATCCCTATATTTTGCCATCATCATTCTCAACAAGCACAGGGTTGATAATTCATAGGCACAAAGGGCCACCATTAATGATGATACACATCAAAGCTCCACATAAAGCTAATCAGTAACATCTATCCACATCACCCCCCTAAACCCTAAAACCCTAAAACCCTAAACCACCCCCTCTCCCAGGCCTTCTTTTGATTTTCTTGCACTTATGTATGTTGGCTTGTATGGAGCCCTCCTGTTTGCTCTTCAGTTCTGGCAGATCCTGCTCCAGGTGGGTTTGTTCCAGTGTCGTGAGGATATTTGAATTTTAAGAACCTCCGGTTCCCAAATTTTCCAGACATTCCAGATTCACACAGCCTTCCATTCTTGAAAAGAACTCAAAGAACCACTGGTTCTGGTTGTTTCAAAAAACCCTAAAGAACCATTGGCTTTATGAAAGAATGGGTGGTAAATGAATGGCCAGTTTTATGCCCCTTTTTTTCCTTAAAAAAATGGAATGAGAACCATGGCTGTATACCCAAATTGGTTATTAGATTTTTTGAGGACCTTGATCACGAATTCTAAGAACCTCCCGAATAACCGCATGGGGTCTGATCCTGTTTCTAATAACCGCCCAACAGTTAGGGGTTTTTTTTTCCTTGAACGATATTTATTGATCACAAGCAGTTCAAACTCTTTTAGTTGTATGCTTTTTTTCTGGTTCTATCAAATTAGGGTTTTACAAATTTTTGACAATTCTGATTCTATCTAGCAATGCTTGTGCAAATTAGGGTTTTAAAATTTTTGTCAAAACACTAAGTTGCACGGCCCTTGCTGCAATAGTGTCACCCAAACTTTTATTCAATACTTTTGCAGGATCCCCCATGTGAGTCTGATTTTGAGAGCTTTTGCCCATGTAGCAGCAACCTGAGCAGAATTTTCTCACCTCTGCAAGGCATACAAGGCTGCAGCAACCCCCCAACCTGCCAATACTGTTTCTGACTATGTAAGGACATTCATTTGGTCTGGTCTAAAGTTGTTAGGAAGACCAAGAAAAGTTAGGTCAAGTTAGCCTTTAAATTATCTATTTATTTATTTATTTATTTATTTATAAAAATAATAACAAACAAAGGCTAAAATTCACAAGTAAACTTACATTAAGGAAAGTTTTTTTTAACATCTTTTTTTTTCCCACCTTTGATTGGAGTGTGCAAGTAAACCATTTTCATTTGCTTGAATGTATTGGGAACCAAGAATTGTTTTGTGCAAATATTCTCCCCAAAACATAAGGAATTTTCCATTCATTCGCTTTTGCAAAAGTTTTTGAAGTGTTATGTGAATATTTTTTTGAATTTGAATTTATAGAGAATCACGGGTTCTGTTCCTTTGAAAAAAAATCAGAATCAAAGATTTGTCATTCTTGGTTATTTCAAGGACCTTAAAGAAATGGTGGGTTTTCATGAAAGAATTGGCATTTTGAACTGGTAAATTTATGACCGATTATTTGAATTTTTTTTTGTCAAGAAATAGAGAAGTGTGATTATATACCATAATCAGCCATTTGAGCTCTTGAGAACCATGATTATGAATCCTAAGAACCGTCTCGATAACAGCCAAGGAGTCTGGTGTGTCTGTTCCTGTTTCTAACTTTCCCAACGACCACCTGACACTCCGAAGTTTTTGTCATAGATACCATAGTACAAGGGCAGATTCAACGCATGTCTGTCAATTAATTAATTAAATTTGAAGATTCCATGTCAAAAAATTGAGGTTTTTAAAATATATATTCTTTGTTTTCCTTCCAAAAAAAATTTGTTAATTGGAAAAAAAAGGTTTTTTTTTTTTTCCCCTGAAAATTTCAACATTTTTACAAATCATAGTATAATTCATGTTAAAGCTGCCAAGGTACTATGGTAATTGAGAAAAAGTGCAGTCTACCTCTGCACAAGTTTGGTGCACAGCAGTTCCATTGTGAACCATCAGTACAGCACCCACAGTAAAACAAACAAACAAACAAACAGACAAACAAACAGAAAGAACAATTTTTGTGTGATTCTGTAAGAGCATCTCCATCATTCGCACCCTCTATTTGGGCCTCTACAAGTGTTTTACCACATCTAACAAATAGTGTGAATTGTTCTCCCCATTGTCACCCATAAACATGAAAATAGTGAGAGACTAAATATTTACAGGTCCAAACCAAACACCACTCTATTTAATCGTTGTAATTCATCCAAAATAGTGTGTCTACATGCCATTCTTACTAGGTACTGTTGGTGGTGGATTCAAATTACTCAGGTTCAGGGGAAGTTCATGCCTTCAATATTCACAAAAAACACACAAGAACTCTCTCTCTCTCTCTCTCTCTCTCTCCTATCTTCTGCACTTTGCACCATTTTATGAACCTGCTACAATGAAAGTACTCATTGCATACTCACGGTTTGCAATGCAATTTGTGTCTCCAAGTGAAAACTGTACCAAGAAAAAGTGTGGAGAGCTAAACCTCACCACCGGTCCACCAATAGGTACTACACTACTATCTAGTGTAGTACATATCCATGTACATTTTGCTTCATCAATATTGTAGATATCAATCTGAATTTCCTTTCATATCAATGTGGATTTCAATGAAGGAAAATCACACATCAATCTAGGATGTCTAACGGAAGGAAATGCACATTGATATCTGCAAATAGTCCTATCGAAACTGCCAACCCACATGGAGCTCTTCCATCCTTTGGTTTAATCTGGCATTGCTTCTTTTTCTTCAATCAAATTGCAGTTTAAGAGATCAGTGCTAAGGGTGACAGACTGTGAGGAGTGTATGTAAGATCCAATTAGGGTTTAAGGAGATGAGAGTAAAAGGTGGTGCTCGAGAGGCTTGAAGCTTCGCAAGGATAACAAGGAGCTTGTCTTTTGGAGATGGGGTTCAAAAGATCAGCTCTCAGTTGGTTGACAGATTCTGATGAGGTGAAAGGTTTTGGGTTTAAGCATCCGTAAGATGCTGAGGGTGTGGGTTTAGGGTTTGAAGCTGAAAGAAAGAAGCTCCAGCTTCAAAGACCTAATTCAATTGTGAGCTTTTCAGATTCCATTACCAGCTGCTCCTGCCTGCCATCGATTCGATCCTTCGTGAAAATTGCAGCAGCACACGCCCACATGATTCCAACATCGGTAGCTTCCAAAATCTCTTATCTTGCAACAGATAAGTTTGACAAGTTTGCATCATAATCCACACTCGTCTGCTATTGACTTTCAATGGTAGGTTATGGGTGTTTTTTTTTTTGGGTCAATTTTGTGTTGTAGCCAAAGTGGTGATGATCCTCAGGAAGATTTAGCCAAATTTGGCTACAGGCAAAATATGAGACTAAAACATCCTTCTATGTTTTTGGCTACCTACTTTAACCATGTACAGAAATCTGGCGAATTTTTTTCTTAATTTTGGTCTAATTATGGCTATTGATATGTCAAAATACACATGAATTTAGCACTTTCAATTTTTAATATAGCTTTTGACTATATATAGCCAGCCCAAAAAAGGGTTGATAGGTGTCAACTTTTGAACATGGGTCCCAAGCCTTGTCCTGGTATTGGAGGAATTTCCGCTACTTTGTATACGATAACTTCCTCCAATTGGGGGCGGTCCCAAAGTAAGAGGCCCATTGTGTCTTGGCTTATTAGAGAATCTCCACCAAAGGTGAGTATGTGACCCTGCAAACATATTTCTCACATCCAAGTTTTCGTTATTAACTTTTGTCCAACCCCACCCATAAAACTAAAATTGGGACTGCAAGTACGTGGGAGACTACTAATAGCAAACCCACTCGAACCAATCAAACCATCTACCCAATCAGAAACAGGGAGCAGTCAATACATTCCATTTAACTGTGTTTATGAGACTCCTGGAGGGCTCCTCCAGGGCCCTGAAAGATGTGCATTTTCTCAGGGGTCCCAGCAATCTTCCAGTGAATTCACTGGATTTGACTCCTGAACCTCATCCAAGATGTCCATTGCAAGGTCACATACTGAGCATGGGTGGAGATGATTTAAGGACACGGAAAGCCCAACAGTAATTTGCTAACTACCAAAAGGCTGTTCTACACTCTTCGTATTTTATACTCCTAGGAATCTATACAGTTGGTATTGTACAAATACTGGTATTCTACACTCTTAGTAGTCTAGAATATTGGTATTCTACGTGCTTTGTATTTATACACTCTTGGACAAGATGACCTAGGGGAGTTGGTATTCTAAATGTTAAGTTATTTTACACTCTTGGCCAAGACAACATATGAGAGAGTTGATATTCTATAAGCTTAGTATAATACACTCTTGGACAAGATGGCATACAAGAATTGGTATATTCTATAAGCTTACTATAATACACAATTCGACAAGATGGCATACAAGAATTGGTATATTCTATAAGCTTACTATAATACACAATTCGACAAGATGGCATACGAGAGTTGGTATTCTAATAAGCTTTACTATAATACACTCTTGGACAAGATGGAGTACGAGAGTTGGTCTTCTATAAGCTTACTATAACACACTCTTGGACAAGATGGGGGGTATGAGAGTTGGTATTCTATATTCTTAGTATAATACAATATTTGTAGAATACACGCTTGGACAAGACAATCTAGGAGAGTTGGTATTCTACACGCTTTAGTATTCTACAATATTGGTATTCTACACTCTTCCATACAAGACGACGACGTACGAGAGCACGCGAGCAAGCGAGCCGCGTTCCTCTCTTCTCTCTCGCTCTCTCTCACGTGCCGTAGAAGCAACGACACAAGAGGTTCTGATCGATCTCGCTCGCGGCTGTCTATTTTTCTTGCAACCGTTTCTCGGGGAGATGGGTTTGTTCTCTTCTTTGCGTGCTGTTGAAATGGTATTGGAGATTGCTGCTGCTGCTGCTGCTGCTGCTTCTCATCCCAAGACATTCTGAAAATCGACAAAAGCCTTGAGCTGATCATCTGATCTAGTTTCAGTTGGTAATTGTTTGTCAGACTGTTTTTTGTTTCTCTTCCATAGACTTTGCAGATAGATACATGTATGTATCTATCTATGTGTTGTAGAGAAATGGAATTATTGGGATCAAGTCCTTTCTCATTGCTCACTTCTCGTGTCACAATACCTTTTTTGTTTTTGTTCTGCATTTTGGCTTCTTCTTTTTCTTCTTCCACCACTCTCTCAGTTGCTGCTGTAAAACTCTTGCCCGGTTTTCACACATTGCCAGAGATTGCAGCTGTTGATGATTTTCTGGAATTGGGTAGTCCCAGGGATTCGCCTCTGAGACAGAACAAGAAGTATGGAAAGAAAGAAGTAGAACTAGGAAGAGATGGTCGTCCACTATGTGAGGTGACTAAGTTTGGAGCTGCAGGAACTGGAGAAAAGTACGAGACTTCTGCCATTCAAGCTGCCATTGATGCTTGCGCTGACTTCTCAGGCGGAGGAGTGGTGTACTTCGCTCCGGGAACTTTTCTCACAGGGACCGTTTTCTTGAGGAGCAACATAACATTGTGGATTGACGAAGGAGCCACCATCCTTGGCAGTCCGTTGCAAACCCATTTCCCACTTTCAAGCTCCCAGTGGTACACAATCCTTGCACAAGATGTGGAGAATGTTGGGGTCACCGGTGGAGGAGTGGTGTCAGGACAGGGATTGAAGTTTGTGGTGCAGTTTCAAGAGAGGAAGAATGTGATGGTGAGTTGGAATTCCACAGATGCTTGTCTTGGTGATGAATGCCGACCTCGGCTGATCGGCTTTGTCAATTGCAAGAATGTCCATATCTGGAACTTGGTGCTTCGAGATCCTCCTTACTGGTGGTAGGTCCCCCATTGCCTCTCTCTGTCTCTTGTCCCTTTTTCCTGCTGTTGACTGTCCAGATTGTGACCGAATTTGCTGTCAACCCATTCCTCCTTCTACCCTCAGATTGTCCCTTGAAAATCCCAAGATCAGGTGTGATGTGCATTGTAATGATGATCCACTTTCTTTGTTTTGCCTCCAAGGACTCGTGAGGAGGGAATCCTTCAATGACCTAAGAACATGTCCACCCATGCTCAGTATGTGGCTCTGTAACAGTATTTCTCACATGCAAGATTAGTTTTTTTTTCCCCCCAACCCCACCCATAGAACTGAAACTGGGACTGCAAAATGTGGGAGACTACTACCAGCAACCCACCTGGACCAATCAAACCATCTAGCCAATCAACAGCAGGCCTTAGTCTTTGCTGTGCCTTTTGCCAGCCTCAGCATCTTGTGAAAAAATGCTGGGCCCAAAACCATTTTGCTGTGCCGAACTAGCATGTTTTGACTTTTCTTCATTCAAAATTTTGCTGTACAGTGCACCAGTGGGGTGGTTGCTCTAAGGATTGTGACCCATGTTGTGGATCTTTGCAGTTTGCATATTCTGAATTCAGATAGGGTCTCCATACATGATCTGAACATTTACGGTGATTTCAACACGCCAAATACCGATGGCATTGACATCGAATCCTCCAACAACACTGTGATCAAGGATTGTCACATCGATACTGGGGATGATGCCATTTGCCCCAAGACAAATGCAGATGGGCCCTTACACAACCTGACCGTCACAGATTGCTGGATACGCACAAAGTCGTGTGCAGTCAAGCTCGGAAGTGGAACATATGCTGACTTCCGTTCTCTGCACTTTGAGAGACTCACCATTGTTGATTCTCACAGAGGACTTGGCTTGCAACTCCGTGATTCAGGTACTCTGAATTTTCTTTTCCTCATATGTACCACCGAACCTCTCTTGCAACCATGATGTTGTTCTTCAATGATGTTTTCCAATCTTTCTTTCTTTCTTTCTTTCTTGCTGGGGTTGATAGATTAGTACACTTTTGACTACAAAAGTCTATCAATCTTGCAAGCTTTGATTTCATCACAAAATTGATGACATTGAAGCTTTCAAGATGTTGTTTCTTTTGGGTTTTTTTCTCTTGTATTGCGAGCATGTTTCAGGTCAAAGACTGAGAAAAACCATCTCCTTGCTAAAAACTAGTGGTGTTGCACCTTCTTCACCAAACAGGGAGCATTGACAATGTCAGCTTCGTCAACATCAAGATGAGCACACAGTATTATGACCCATCTTGGTGGGGACGTGCGGAGCCAATCTACATAACTGCATGTCCTCGATCCACCTCCACCAAAGTTGGATCTATAAGCAATGTGCGCTTCATCAACATAAGTGCAATTTCAGAGAATGGAATGTTCATCACAGGCTCAAAAGAAAGCTTATTACGGGGCTTGACCTTCCAAAATGTGAGCTTGAGTATGAAGAGATCAACCAACTTCCAAGGTGGGATGCAGGATTACCGACCTGGCTGTCAGGGCCTGATTGAGCACTCTACCTCTGGAGTTTTCATGGCATTTGTTCAGGATGTCAACATGGACAATGTGATACTTGACTGGCAAGAAAACAATCTATCTGACTGGGGTCTTCCTCTTGATTTCTTCCACTCTTCTGTCAACAAAATTAGCTTGCGGGGATTCAGTTCTTCGTACCCAGATCCATCATCATCACTTTGATACATGAAGATGAGCTGTTACTCAACGTCTCGAGAATTCTTTCTCCCATGGCAATGATGCTGCTTGACAATGTTTGCTACTCTGGCTGTCAAGGCCTGGTTAATGAGCACTGTACCTCTGGAGTTTTCATGGCAACATTTGTTCAGGATGTGAGACTTGACTGATGAGAAAGCAAATCTCTGTCTGAGAGGGGCCTTCCTCTTGATTTCTTCCACTCTTCTGTCAACAAAACTTGCTTGCGGTTATCCAATTCTTTGTATCCAGGACATAATCAAGTTGATACTGTTACTACAACTGTAAGAATTCCCCCATGGCAATGATGCTGGTCAATGTTTTCCACCATGCAAGGGACTTTGAGGTGCATCATCTTCCGACAAGTTGCTTAAAGCATGAGTCTGGCATCATGGGCGTCACAATCCAACATGTCCAACAAGACTTGTGCAACTCATGTCCTTGTGTTGGTCTTGAGGTGTGTAACTCATGTCCTCACTTTGATGTCCTTGAGGTGTCTCAGAGAACCAACTTTGAAGACATGACATCAAAGATTGGGCGAACCAATTAGAATATCCAACAACTCCAACTTACCAAAATCAAGATGCTTGTTCTCAAGAATTAGCCATCAATTTGGAAAATTTAGTTGTATGAATAAGGACACAAAGAATTTTGTTGTAGCACAAACAACATTGGATTAGTCATGACCTTGCTTTGGTCTCAAGGTGTGTAACTCAAATCCACCCTTTGATCTTGAGGTTTCCTGAGAAACCAATTTGAAAAATGTGAGATTAAAGATTGGGTGAATGTTTAGATTTTTTGACAACTCCAACTTACTTGGAGTTATTGGATTAAGATGCTTATTCAAAATCAACTATCAATTTGGAAAATCAGTTGTATAAACAAGGCCATGATTAAAGAAATTTTGTTATAGCTTGTTTGCTCAAAGATTTGTTCTTTCAAATTCTCAGTATGTTCCCACCATATTCTCAATGCAGAAAAGGGATCAATTTATAGTAGATATGTTGGAGAGTTGAATGCAAATCTTTCCGAAGGCAAGAGGTCCTAAATTCAAGCCATGCGCCAATGTCTTTTTTGCTAATCCTTAGCTTAGCGGAGCTCAAATCCATTATCAGTCAAAATGCATCCACATCCTAAATCATGGATAGAGTTTTGGAAGCCCAAAGACAAAACAACAACAGCTGCAAACACACACAATGCTAGATGCAAAGGTGCATAGATGAAACATCAACTATCACTAACCCGAACTTTATGCTCTTGTAAAATTTTCAGATTGTGAGTTTGAAATGGGTAAAGAGTTTTGGTAATTCAAGCAACATGTGTTCCTATCAAGTTTCCAATGAGTTCTCAACATGTTCCCCCATGTGTTCCTAATAACACCTCATTTTGTCCCATATGTTTTGTGCAAGGGTCTCCTCTTGATGAGCCAATATTGTGACTTACATGTTTTTGTGTTTGCAGTGAATACTTCTATAGTGGGGGGGGGGATGTGGTGTGAAGTGATGTTGGATGAAGAAATTTGAACAATTGTGGATGATGGAGGTAAGAGTGATGAAGTTAGGGTTTAAGAAATAGTAGAGCTTTGTCTCTTAATCTTTGTGTTGATTGTTCATTTACTCATCATGAACAAGTGTGAATGTCCAATTGTAAAACGAGCATGATGGAGTTGCAACAAGACTTTGGCACAATGACGGTGAGCATTGTGAATGTGTGGCACTTTGTGAACATGTTCTTTTGAATTTTTGGCAATAAGAATCTATGTGAAGCTTGTGGTTTATTTGCTCATTTATGAGATTCATTGTGGAGCTTGGCGGGTGTTTGAGGATGATGGATTATAAGAAGTTGCTTGATGGATGATAGGAAGGCAATTCTTTCAATGAAGTGAAGAAAGCTAAGTCATGTTGTTTTATAGTTAATAGACAAAAGAGTTGGGGACTTTCTATGGAGGCTACTTTTGTCCAAGATTGATTCATCTTATTGTCACACTTACTTGAGAGAATTGTGGAATGGGTCTATTATGGGAAGAGTTTTTTGAGAAGGATTGGGATTCTTGGGCAAAGTTGTTCGGAAGATGTTTTGGCAAATCAAGTGAAGCGAATTGGGCATTGTTGTGAGTTTGATTTGGAATCTCTACATATTCAAATTGGGTTTGGAGTCTCTTCATCTTTCAACAACTGAAGTATAATTTGGAGTCAAGGGAAATGGATTTGTGTTCATGAGCATGGGAAAGCATAATTGAGGTTATATTTGTTCATTTGACAACCATTCTCTTTCTTAAAAATCAAAAATTTGAAAATCGTCGCCCAAATGCAATAAAAAATACTTAAAGACAATTTTTTAATTATGGGGATTTAGGGTTTAGGGGTTAGTCTAGGGTTAGGTAGTAGACAATCCATATTTATTAGATGAAGTTACATGCCAAAGTAGGTGCATCCAAAAGCACTTTGATTGGCCCATTTTGATGGGTATTCTTTTTAATGCTTCCACTAATACAAGTTTTCACTACCAATACAAGATCATGGGATTAGCTCCTAAAGTAACACCCCTTTAGCTTAGGTATATACAATTCGAGCCCACACTTCTTGAGCAAGGGATATGGGGACAAACTATGGTGCTATTGGGAATATCTTGAGTGCACATTGCTCACCTCATTGTTTGAATGGAATAAATTTGATGACCAAATTTGAGAGAACCCTTGGAGATAACTAATTGTTTTACATTTGTGAAAGCCAATAACTTTGAGAACCAACTCAAATTTTAAATATAAAAATCTTGATACCATGGCGGGTTCTCACAAAACCCCCTTTTTTTTTCCTTTTTTTTTTTCTTTTTTTTTTTTTTTTTTTTTTTTTTTTTTTTTTTTTTTTTTTTTTTATTTTTTTTTTT
>Ga0116227_10014545_pt1 | contig 11950 bp, 9 predicted proteins | sample S1TSphgellanicum_FD_89693 | JGI IMG/M metagenome (GOLD analysis project Ga0116227, IMG submission 89693) | Host-associated microbial communities from peat moss isolated from Minnesota, USA - S1T2_Fb - Sphagnum magellanicum MG | ecosystem: Host-associated > Plants > Peat moss > Unclassified... | reverse complement strand
TTCTTCTTCTTCTTCTTCTTCTTCTTCTTCTTTTTCTTCTCCTTGGATGTTGGTTTTCGGTTACTCTTCTTTTAGGTTAACCCTGGGAGGGTTTTACAGAAACAATGTTGTGTTTTTTGACTACCGCAATCATCATCACTCAAGGATCAGAGTTTTCGATTCCACAATTTTTTAGGGTTTTACTGGTTTCTTTTTTCCTTCTCGGCTTGTTTTCGCTAGTACTAAGGTTCACGGGGCTTTGAAGACTTGATAGATAGTTGTATGGCAAGCTATGATTTTTGAGTACCATTGCCAGATGATGCTGTTGTACAGGAGTGAGTAGTAGAGGAGGGCACAGTCTTCATTTTTTTATGTGTTGGAATGTTCCTAGACATTCTGAGAAGTATGGGGTGGGAGAAAGAGGGCCCTCATAATCTCAACTTGTTCTCTTGCCATACAGGTCCAGTCATTATGTGAAAAGGCAAAGGAAATCTTGATGCAGGAGAATAATGTTCAGGTTGTCCCTCTGTGCCCACTGTTGCCTTTTGGAAATTGATTTTGCTGCTGTCATCTATCACCATTTTTGTGCAGGGTTATATTTTAGGTCTTGATGCATGATCTTCAACAGGAATTGGTCTTAGATGACAAATCAAGCATATGTTATGTCACAAAACCCTGAAGAGTTTTTTATGGGATGGGAACAGCCAGTAAAATGTCCAGTCACAATATGCGGTGACATACATGGTCAATTTCATGACCTTGCTGAGCTCTTCCGAATTGGAGGGAAGGTTAGTGCTCTCTTCTCTTGACTAGTCTACATTTTGCAACTTCTCTATAGAGGTTATGACCAGCATTGGTCATGTCTGTTGTTCCTCGTTGTTGATTTCCTTTCGATTCCAGTTTTCAGCTCTGATAGTGGTGATGTGTGGGGTGTGACTGTTTTTTTGTAGTGCCCAGACACCAACTATTTGTTCATGGGGGATTATGTTGATCGTGGCTACTACTCAGTTGAAACTGCCACTGTAAGTGTCTGATTACTTCTTGTCCAATTTTTTTCTTCCCCCAATATGCCAACCATTATTCAAAATCATCTAGCAGAACAACAACACTGGGGTCATCCCTGGTGTGAAGAATGCAGCTCAAAAAAAAGGGAGCTTCTTTCTGCCAATTAGGAGGACCAGGCCTATCCACCTTGAACCCAAAAAGATCCTCCCTGGTCCATGTGGTACCACTATGTTCCTGTCTCCTTGCCATTCATGTTTGTTGGTGTGTTTTCTGGTACCTTTTGTCAACAAACTCACTCACCCATTAGGATTATGGGAGTTGGATGTTTTGCTATGAAATCTCTTTATGATATACTTGTATACACCAACTGTTGGGAAATGATGACAGCAGTGGGAATTGATGGTAGCTCATCACTCCTATTCATGATGTATGTGATGGTTTGACACTTTGTGAGCAACTCTCATAAGATTATGACCACACTCATGGTTGTGCTAGTGTTGTTGTTGAGTTTCCTTTGGAATCTCATTTTTTTTTGTCAGGCTCTTTGCATAAGGACTTCAGATCCAGTTGGTTCTGCACTAAATTCAACCTAAGTAATGGGTTGCAGCATTGCTTACCTACCTGAAGGGGTTGTGACTGCAGCTTCTGGTGGCTTTAAAGGTGCGTTATCCTGACCGCATCACCATTTTGCGTGGCAACCATGAGAGCCGACAGGTGGGATCTACCCCCTTTCTTCTTCCAGACTTTTCGATCTCTTTGTTCCTCATCTGTGTCTGTCATAATTACTTTACTGATTTCACAGAGATAGTTTTCTGGGTCTGATTTTTAATGCCCTGTGTGAAGTAAGGAAGCTTCTATGGTCCAAAAATACAACTGCACTTTGCATTTCTAAAGAGAAACAGAACCCAGTATACTGAGCTAAGGTTATTTGTGGTTTGGAGCAGATCACTCAAGTGTATGGCTTCTATGATGAGTGTCTGCGAAAGTGAGTAAAGGCAGCAACTCCTTGTCTTGAAACTAGGCCCTTCCATGGCACTCACTTTGGGCATGCCTGGGGCCACTTCAGAGCAATTTGTGTTCTGACTTTAGGTCTTGTTAATCAACTGTCTGCAAGCATGGCTCAAGAGTGCAAAGATGCTCATCAGCTTTCTTGGATCTGTAGACACCCTGGTGTACCAAGTCATCTTTTTCTTAACAGAGCAGGCACTTCTTCGATGAGTCAAGTATTCAAGTAGTTCATGTTTTTGGTGCTGCAGGTATGGGAATGCTAACGTGTGGAAGATTTTCACAGATCTCTTTGATTACTTCCCACTTACCGCACTGGTAAGATTTTTGGGGAGCTATTTTCCATTTTTAAGACATGCCTTTCGCAATTACACAATTTGACTTGGGGCTAGGGGAGAAAGGAAGCAAGGCATTATTACTGCCTGCTATAATGAGGGACAAACTCTATTTACAGATCTGGACAGAGAAGACAAGGTTCAAATTGGAATTACTGCTGAAGAGAACAGAAGGTGCCTAACAGTAGCTTGGATCCAAGCTGTAGTATTCTTCTTTGCAGTTGCTCCCTCTGGACTTTTCCTGAAGGAAATCTATGAATTAAAATGAGTCAAAATTTGTCTGGCTCGACATCTTTTGTGAGTGTGTTTATCACACCCTCCTTTTACTTGCATGGGCTTCAAATTGAAGTCCATCTGAAATTTGCAGGAATTTGTGCACATCTAATGATCATCAGGTAGAGAACTTTGGCATCAAGAGTTTGTGATGAGTGCCATTGCACCAGAAATTATGGCTTTCATCCTAAGTGCTTTTCTAGCTCTGAGGATAACACAGATGTGGCACATGATACACCTGAGTGGAGAAATTGTACAATGTCATTGGTTTTCTGGATCAGAAAGTGTGGAGAGAGTTTGACCCACTGGAACTTTGTTGGTTCAGGTGGAGTCTGAAATTTTTTGTTTGCATGGAGGGCTATCCCCAAGCATTGATTCACTGGACCACATCCGTGACCTAGACCGAGTGCAGGAAGTGCCACATGAGGGTCCCATGTGTGATCTCCTCTGGTCTGATCCTGATGATCGCTGTGGTTGGGGAATTTCACCTCGTGGTGCTGGCTATACCTTTGGGCAGGTCAGGACTGTCTACGTGATGCTCCTTCCTTTCTGAATTGCCTCAAATTTGTCAGTGATTGCTGCAAAATTTAACTATTTGAATTCAGTTCTGCTAGCAGTCTTTACTTGGACTAACAGAAAGTTATGTCTCCATTCTGACTTGTTGATACAAAGTGAAATCAAACTGCAGCTCAATTAAAACTACTTTCACTTTAATGAAGGTTTAGTGTGAATGTCATTCAGGGCTTCTAGATGTTTGTGGACCAGTTGTGCTTGTATTTGTGCTTTGCACTGTGATCTTCATTCTGTGTGTTCTGACAACATCAAGTGATGCTTTGACTGTGTCTCTCTATGTCCTAGTAGTATCCTTTAAGGTGACTGTTATGATGGGGAGAGCATGTGTTGGAAGTCATGAGTGTTGCTTCTCAAGTAGACTTCTGTTATGAATAGAGAAAAGGCCAAGTTGTTTACGCAGAAAACTGTGTCTTGGACCATGCAAGCACCTTGTGGGCCTTGTGGGGGATGGCAAGTGGAGATGTATGAGGAAGGAGCCACAGAGAGATAAACAATTGTCAAGTTGGCTGTGATTGAAGGTGTTAAAAAACATGTTTGGGGAATGAACTGCTAACATAATAGTGACTGCAGGACATTTCGGAGCAGTTCAATCACAACAACAACTTAAAGCTGGTGGCACGTGCACATCAACTAGTTATGGAGGGTTACAACTGGGGACATGTATGTACCTGCTTGTTTTCTCTGTGATTGGGTCTTTGGCTTCTCATGCCATTATTGCTGAGCAAGTGCACTAATTGTCTTTGCTGATCTGGTCATTCCTGCATGGATTCAGTAAGGATGTGTGGTCTTTGATGGGATAGGAACATAAGGTGGTGACTATATTTAGTGCCCCCAACTACTGCTATCGATGCGGTAAGTCATTGGACTCTCTATGCAGCTCCTATTATTGATTTTTTTGTCTCTTCTCTATGCCTGTTTTCACCATGTATGAAGATGTATTTTTCACTTCCAGTGTTTTGCTAACAACATGGACATTTTTAGTGGGTCAACAGGAGATATGTCTGATCTTGGTCCTTTTTGCTGCAGGTAATATGGCTTCCATTTTGGAAGTAGATGATAACATGGGCCACACCTTCATCCAGGTCAATCCTTTTCCATGAATAGATATGACTTGTTGATGTAGGAGATTGCATGTCTTTTTACATGCTGGTAGTGGCAATGGAGATGGGGGGTAGTTCCTACCTGCAGATTTTCTTTGTCAGTGCAGGTGGGAACTACCCCATCAACTTAAAGGAAACTCAATCTTTATAATTGATACAAAGCACTCGCAAACAAAGAGGGTGACCTTGTGGAGGTGACATTGTTTGTTATGTGACAGTTTGAACCTGCACCCAGACGAGGAGAGCCAGATGTGACAAGGCGCACTCCAGACTATTTCTTGTAGTGGCTTGCACAAGTTTGTCTGTAATTTGTGTCAAGAATGCAGAGAGCTGGGTTTCCATCTCAGCTTAACTTGTACTAGCACACTTGCCTTAGATTTTTGCTCTTGGTAGTTAGAAATAGGCTGCCAGACATTGCGGGTCATCTTTTTTTGATACAGTTGGGGTCATGATGTGACTCTTTCTTTGGCATGATTGCTGGATTGTACTAGTATGCTGCTGATTGTTACAGGTGCAGCAGCCTTCCTGTAGGTTTTCAATAATACAGTTAAGCCATACCCTTCTGCTAATTTATACAGCATGGAGTGTTCCATCAGACCAGTTGTTGGTGAAAATAGTTTGTTAGTGCATACTTGAGTGCCATCTCGTCTAGAGAAAATCTGCCTGATTACACATTGTTTTGCTGAGTGAATTGATTGTGAGTTGAGACTATCTTCTAATTGTCATTATACTATTCTTGGTTGCCATTCTAGCTTCCGGTGCAGTATAGGCAGTGAGGAATCCAATGCTGATGAGTTGAATTTGGATGTAACAAATTGTGGACTCCTTAGCCTAACTATAATTGACAAGTCAGGACTGGCTCGATTCTTGAGCAAGCTTGTGAGCATGGGATGATGCAAAGGCAAGGGCAGGGTACACAACTTCTCAAGAAATATGAGCAGTGCAGCCAGACACTCACCTTTTTGAGACTGCTGAATTCCTGTGGATTTTTATGGTAATGCAGATATGGGAGAGAACACATGCCACAGGAATCTGAAATCTGTGAATCTGAGAGCTGTTGAAGCTGATACTGTGAATTTGACAGCAGGCGATTGTGCAGCAGCTATTTACTGACCATCTAGGCTGATGCTTGCATCTGGGACACAAGCATACAAAGGTTCAAAAACAGACGACTTCAGAAACATTGCTGGATCTTGACTCTTTGGCAATGCTCAAGAACTGGCTGCATGCAACCTGAAATGGCAAAATCACAATAAATTTCCATTTGTCCAGCTTTCTGAATTGGAGCAAGTGTACTATTTTGCAGGTGTTTTCCAAAGGAACTACAAAGAGATGGAACATAAGTTCAAGATTTTTGTGTACTTGGGATGATGGAGAAAGAGATGCAAACTTGTCATATTATTATCAACTCCTTGCTACAACCTCTAACAAAAAATGCATTAGTGAGGACTTCTTTTCCCACAACATGGACGAGAGCAAACTTGTCACTAATGACTTTGAATTTGTTGACTTCTTTTTCCTTCTTAGCATTTCTTGTCACGAAACAACAGGCAAGGTGCAAGAGATAAAGACCTATTCTTTTTGTGCATACCCTATCATGTCACATGCAACCCTTGCAACCTATGTATAAGGTTTTGTATCAATGGCAATGTATGAGCATTCGTTATTGTGAAGAGGTTGAAATTACAAATTTCTTTGGAAGTATAAGCCATTAATGAAACTATGGGTTTGAAACAGAGTGGAAGCAATGAGGAGAAAAGCACTAACATCATGAAGACACATGTGGAGAGTTCAATTTTCAAGTACCATATTGGAATAGGACTTGGAAGTTAACCACTTCTTTGTGACATGTTGTGATGTTGTTATGATTATGCAACCAACTGAAAAACTAGATCAACTTACGAAAAATTCAATTGAAGTACAATAAACCCTCTTTATAATCATGCCCTTGGTGACCACTTTTTTTTGTGACAATAACGAATTGTGATTTAAACACATATAGTCACATTCCATATAAACCCTTACAAGATTCCGACTATAAGCAAAAAAAACCCTTACAAAAACAACTCTTTTATGCTAGAATAAAGAGGTCAATTGTTGAAATTTTTTACATGGGTTATTTTAAGCTCTATTATTCATTATTAGACTTGAAGAAGATTGTGATTTCTACCTATGTTAATGTGAAGATTTATATTGAGTTTGAGCTCCTTAATTATTAGCTTTTGTATCTTGTCAACTAGGTTTTTTTAATTAAAATTTTCTACTTTCTTGGCAAGTTTGCATTTTTTTGTTTGTTTGCACTAGAAAGTTGTTTTTTCTTTTCTCTTTAACTAGATTCATTGTTCTTAGATTGCACAATTTGAACACAAAACAACACTAACATTGCCAAAGGGAACTACAATTTACAAAACCCTAATATTTGCCCATTATGGTCACATTTACAAAGAAAGCTTTGCAAAAAAATTGTGCTATTAATGAATGTGATAGTGATTCTAAAAAATGATGTTTCTTACTAAAACGAATGGTTCCCAAAAGATGTGTCACACAAACAAGAATGTGACTAAAATTGGTGTGATCATACAGGGGGTTTATTGTAATTTGTTATATGGAACACCTTATGTCCCTCACAAGGATGTGTCATTGCCCTTAAGCCTTCCAACCATTTCCCCTTCCACCTACTCAAGGAGATGACATGGACAAAAGGAAAAATTCATGTAGTTTATAAAATAATTTTCATGGTTTCAATATATCATATTATGTTGTGCACAATTTGAACTTCGTGTAAGAACCTATTGTCAAGAACACTATGCATAGATTTTTTTGTTGGAAACAAGATAAATCTCTTTAGTTTGTTGCCAATAATGTGTATAGATTCATACATTGCAAATAGAGAGAAACCTTTATAATAAGTTGTCATGGTTGTAGATTGAGACATCAATTATAAGCTTGGAGTAAATACATATGTTTTATTGTGTTGAATTTGAAGAAAACTACATTGTTTGTGTGCGTGTGTGTTGTATTATACTTCCATTTAACAAATCAAACTTGATAAGATTTCTTGAATTTTTGTTCAAATGAGTGCAAAACAATATGAGGGTATTGGTCAAATGACCACAACTCAAAGGTTAGAGAGATGTTGTTACAAACTTGGTAGAAAGACCCTATACTTTTCATAAGTAATAATTGAATCAGTAAAGTGATTGGCAATTTGGTGTACCAAAAATAGTTAATTTATAGCAAGTTTTCTGTGTCTTGTAGGCTTTCAATTGAGTATTGCTCAAATTTATAAATCCATTCACTATGGATGTGTTCCTTACAAGTCCCTCCCCTCACAAAAAATTGCATGTATAAATCCTAGTAGATTATTGTATAATTTTTAACAACAATTTATTGTGTTGGTTAAAATGATGTTCAAATCATACTATCTTGTAGTGATAATGTTAGATTTTTATGTTTTTTCATTCAATGATGTATTGAACTAGTTTAAATTTTCTCTAGTAGTCAAAAAGAAAAAGAGAGACTATTCATTATTCAAGGAGTTCCTCCTTGCAATTTTTGTAAACAAATATTAATTGTTGGCAATTAAAGTGCAATACATGACCTTTGTCATTGATGATGAAATGTTTGGCCTTCCCATTTGTTTTGTTTCTATTATTTTCATATGTATTTGAATTTGTTGAGTGAGTTTTGGAAACTTTGCTCTTGATTTCCTGATAATGATGAGTTTTTAAAGCATGTGCAACAACATTTTCAATGGCATACACCACCAATCAAACATGATGCATTTTTATTCATAAAAAATGCAATCAGTTTATATTTTCACACAATAATATATGAACTTTGACTCCATCATTTGACCATCATATATTAAAATGTATTTTTTTGACATGAATTAATGATGCCCCTTCAAGGCACTTGGTTATAACACATAGGCATGCAATGACTTGAGTCAACATCATTGCATGTTTCAACATGATGTGGCCATAAATAAATTGGATCTTTTAGATGCATTCGAACATTAATATGCCAATAGATCATTTGAAAGAGGAACATGAGAAAATAACATATGACATGCTCACATAACCTTGTCTATTTCCAATATTGACCTTTTGCAATTATGTACACATTCACACACATGATTGAGATTTACTTCTAGAATAATCTAGATTGTATATTCAACAAGTGGGTGTGAAATAGATAATACAAATGGAGATTCCTCATTCAAGTATGCAATGTTTGCTATCGTATCATCATGAAAAATAATGTCCTTGTACATTTTGAAATACCTCTTAGCCTTGAAAGTAGTTGCAAGAACAAATAAAAGTATACATGTGGTGCTAATTTTATTTATGTGAACTAAACTCTACATTGAATTACTAGCAAGTAGAAAATACAAGCTTGAAACTTTGGTGGAGAAGTGGGTAACTTATGGGAGCTTCTATAGAAGTTTTCATAGGATTTATTTTTCAAGGAATTTTTTCAATTAATTAAAAAAAATTCATCATAGGTGAAAAGTGAATGATAATTCCTTGATGTATAAATTATGTCACATACAACATTTAAATTGAAAAACATTTCAAAAAGACATGATAAGTGTTTTTTTTAAGTTTTAGGTTTTCTAGAAGTTGAAATGTCTCTTGTTTCAATGAAGGAGATAGTAATGATGGCTTTTGAATTCCTCGTGGTCAACTTTTTTTCTTCTTGGTGATGTGGATTGTGAATTAATATTCAAAAAAATCTAACAAAACAAAGGTTCAAGGTTTGAGATACATCATAATTTGCTTCAATATTATATTGTCTATTCCTCATCATAGTAGTATTTGGTAGTATATAATCCTTGATTGAATAATTGATGTTAATCAACTTAAAATTTTGATGCCATGAAATTTACCATGTCAATGTAATGGTTTAAGGTCTACAAGCTAACACCACCCAATTTTCATGCCTTTTGAAATTATTTCAATCATAATTTTCATTTTGCACTACTATCGATTTGACGTTTTGATAATAAAATACTCAATTATTGAAAGACTTCTGACACTACTAGGTGGGGTGACAAGTTTAATTTTCTTGGTTTGGTTTTCAACATTGTTGAAGTTAAAGAATGGTTTTACTTTCAACCCTTAAAACTTGTTGACGTGACCAATTGCTCAAAATGATGTATAACCACAATGCACATTTGATTATTTTTTCATTATATGCACCCAAAATAGACAAAATGCACACATAATCAAGGTCTAATACACATGTTTAATATATCATAATCATTGGATGTTGGGTTTGGCATGATGCATTGTGACATAGAATTAGGGTTGATGAAACTCTAATCGGATGTAATAGTAACATCAATCATCGAAAGCCAAAAAGTGATAAAAGTCTCAACAGTTGATATTGGTGAAGGAAGGAAAAGTCATGTGGACATTATACTTTGCTTTAAAAAAATAAAATTGCAAGTTATGTTTTACATCATTGTAATGGTGATTTAGTATTTTGATGGTGATCAACGTGGGTTTTGTGTCCAATATGTTGATTTTTGAATGGGTTTGAATTGTTATTGAAATGTTAATGCACTAGTTTTTTGAGGATACACATTATGGAGCTTGGATATTCATAGTATATGAATGGTTGTGCAAATGTGGATTGTAGAAGGAACTAAGTTTTTCTCTTCCTTGTTTTGTGAGTAATGTGTATTGTTTTTGAGGAGGAATATCATAGTTTAACAAATTTTAATACATTAGAAGGGCATTAAAGGAAGATTGTCATGTTATTGTTAATCACCTTGCTTTTGGAGACAAGTTTTTTCATTGTGCCATATGCTTTAGAAGAAAGGAGATAGAAGTAGCAATAAACTTGGGAGTCACATTGAAGGAAGCGATGAAAATTCCTAGGAATTTTGGGGAGCATAATGGCAATTTAAGTAGTGTTATGTTGGGGTTATTCTAGGAATTATATGGGAATTGTATTGAATCTATGATTCAATGAAGGAAAACATTCACAATTATGGGAACTCTGAAAGGAAACCTTGGTTTCTAAAGGTTTGACTTGCTATGAGAAGATTTGTCAACAATCCATCTAGATCAATGTTTCTACTTTGTCCAACTTCCTAAGTTGTTATATGTTTCATCATTACTTTCTGGGAGCAAATGTAACTTGTTGGGTTAAAATGTGTTTGGGTTCTTGATGTGATTCAACCTCCTTAGCTTATTTATGTACTAGGTCCTGGCTCTACTTACTTCTTAGGGACCAAATCCATGGGAGTTGTGGGTGGGTTTTTGTGTTTGTTAAACTTGCCAACAATATGTTTAATGGGTTCACTAAAAAAGAAGTTGAAATGTGTTGATCCCTCATGACCTATAGATTAAATTTGATTATATAAACCAATAAGGAGTTTAAACAACATAGTGTAGACAATGTTACTATATGAAAATGTTCTTGCATTTATGCAATTATTGATAGTCTAATTGTAATAGTATTACTTTGCATTTCTTCCCACCCATTTTTTGGTTATAGCATGACCGTTTTAACAATCATTCAAAATATGAACGTGAAAAACTATGCATTTTTTTAGTAATGACACATAAATGAATTAATGGTTTTGCATCATGTGCAAATCAACTTTTATGATGTGAGATCCATATTGCACATGTAACAAGAAAATAAGCTTTGAACATTACATAATGTTCAAGATGACCAAAAAATTAGTTGTTGTAGATTATCATAGTGCACAAATATGTGTACAAGCTTTCGAAATCAAATCTTAAAATTAACATGATTGTATGGATGATTCATGTTTCTTGATGTTGTGCATCATGGATGCAAGTATATTAGGTTTATTATGTTTCTCAAATCCAAAAATGTTTGAATGTGATTACAACAAGTTCACCGCAAGGAGTAAAATGGCATGTAAATTATATTTTAAATGAAGTGTAGCCTTTAAATATATTGAAATAAATAGAGTGAAAATGAGTTTGGCCTTGTGAATTTCTAAATGATATAATGGTCCCCATGAAGCCCAATAAAAATATGATTGATTTTAATTGGTTAATTGTTATGATTCACTTTGGTGGTGGAATTAAAGTAGTTTGGCAACCTATGTTCATTTTTTGTGTTTATGGGTTGGGGAAACAATTAGGTCACTTTCTATGTCAGATGTGATACAAATTGTTAGAGCCTAAATAGGGGGGATGGGTAGACCTACTCTTTAGCTTTATATTAAGGACACTATGCTAATTCGATTAATTGTAAGTTTTGTCAACCCAAATGACAAAAAGTGGGTCTAAAAAGTTGATGTTGCTAAAGAGACTTGTGTCAAAATAAAGTAAAAAGACAATGTCATTGCACCAAATATATTGAAATGCTTAGAGAAAAAATTAATTAATCATATGGAGTTAACTTTTGGGAATCTACTAATGTTGGTTATTATTCTTGTTTCAAAAATTATTCAAATGATACAAAATTGTAATGGTCAAAACACTAACGAATAAGAATAAGATGTACCTAATTTAAAGGACTTGGAATTTAAGCTCATCAATTGAGGAATTGCATATCAAGATTGATTCTGGAGGGGGGGGGGGGGGGGGGGGGGATAAAAAATCATTTTTTTAAAAAACTTTCAACAAACAAAAAACCCAATAAATTCATGGCAATCTTTTTTCATACATAATAACAAACACAACATTT
>Ga0116227_10014544_pt1 | contig 11950 bp, 11 predicted proteins | sample S1TSphgellanicum_FD_89693 | JGI IMG/M metagenome (GOLD analysis project Ga0116227, IMG submission 89693) | Host-associated microbial communities from peat moss isolated from Minnesota, USA - S1T2_Fb - Sphagnum magellanicum MG | ecosystem: Host-associated > Plants > Peat moss > Unclassified... | reverse complement strand
TCCAGTCGGAGCGCGAGCGCGCGGCAGTGGAGCGCGTGCGCCCGGCGGGGCTGACCCTGATCGTTCCGCCGCTGCCGCTGCTGCTCGCCGCCGAGGAGCCGGTCGGCGCGCTGACCGGTCATGACCCGTTCATCTTCGTGCACGCGCCGATCGGGCCGATGCACAACCAGCTCATCGTGGCACGCGCGGCCGCCGAAGTCGGCATGGCGCTCGTGCTGGCCGGCCCGGTGGAAGATCCGGCCTACGCCGAACGGCTGCGCGAGTTCGCCGTGTCGACGCGGTTCGTGAGCGCGCCCTCGGCCGGAGCGCTCGGCGTGCTCTACCGCACGGCCGCGATCGTGGCCGATGCGGCCTGGGTCACGCGCGGCCATGCCCGGCTCGCGACGGCCGCCGCCGCGGGTGCGGCGATCGTCGTGTCGTCCGCGCGCTGGCTCGATCTACCGCTCCCCGAGCGCGCGCGCGTCGACCCGGCCGACACGCTCAGCGTCGCGCGCGGCATCGGCGAGGCGCTCGACGCCGCGACGCGCAGCAGCCAAGCGCTCGCGACGGTCACCACCGCAGCCCGGGAACAGCTTGCGCTCGGTGGAATACGAACGGTGGCGGGTTATGCAAAGATCGCGTCAGCGGTCTAAAGTCACCCGCCCCGGCGCCGATATTCAACCATAGGAGGTTCCTCGAACATGGACGTTCAGGCCGCTGCTCCGACCTTGTCGTCGACGACCGTTACGCTGCCGCCGCCACCCGCGATCCCGAGCGGTTCGGGTGCCCCTCCGGCGTCCGGCTCGCCGGCCCCGTTGCCGGGCGCGCCGGGCCCGAGCGCCGTTCCCTCCGGTTCATCCGGCACGGGCTCGAGCGTCACGGCCGACCCGACGCCCGGCCTTGCTCTGCTGCCGCCGCACGGCGGATCGGCACCCGCGCAGAGCGGTTCCGCCTCCTTGCCGGGCAACGTCGCGAAGTTGTACGGCGCGCCCGCCAACACGACATCCGTGTCGTTTCAGCCCGCCGCCGGGTCGAACGAGATCGTCACGGTCGTGACCGATACGCAGACCGGCAAGGTCGTCGTGCAGTTCCCGAGCGAGACGCTCGTGGCGCTCGCGCAGTTCTTCCAAAAACTCGACAACGCGACGGCCGACAACGGCGCGGTTGTCGACAAGAAGGTGTAATTCGTGTCTTCCGTCAGTTCAGCGAGCAGCACCACCAGCGGAACGCTGGGCGATGCGCCGCCGGTATCGTTCCCGGGCGTCGCCTCGGGCATCGACTACAACGCGATCATCGAAAAGTACACCGCCGAAACGCTCTCGCAAGAAGCGCCGCTGCAGTCGCAAGTCAGCAATCTCAACAACGAAAACACGGCGATCCTCAAGATCAAGAACCTGCTGGGCAGCGTCCAAGACTCGCTGACCGCGCTCTCGAACCCGTCGATCTTCAGCGCCTACAAGGCGACGCCGTCGAACACGGCGACCGGGTCGACGGCCGCCACGCTGACCCAGGTCACGGGCTCGACCGCCGTCGCCGGAACGTATACGATCAACGCGCAGACCGCCGCGACCGCGACCGTGATCACCAACAACCCGAACGCGAACGGCGCGCTCGACACGACGGACGACCTGACCGACGCCGGCACCGCCATCACGCCGACGAACGGCACGTCGGGCAACGGTTCGATCACGATCAACGGCACGCAGGTCAACTACAACGTCGACACCCAGTCGCTGACGACGATCCTCAACAACATCCAGAGCCAGGTTGCCGGCGTCACCTATTCGATCAACTCGACGACCGGCACCGTGACGCTCAACGGCGTCACGACGCTCGGCAGCGGTGCCGACAGCGGGAACCTCGAGCAAGTGCTGAAGCTCGACACCGCGCAGTTGAGCGGCGGGACCGTGACGAGTTCCTCGTCGATCAACGGCATCAACCAGAACGATCCGCTGAACTCCGACAACAACGCGGGCTTCGCGACCGCCGTCACGTCGGGCACGTTCACGATCAATGGCGTGTCGTTCACGGTGAACCCGGCGACCGAATCGCTCAGCGACGTGATCGCGGCGATCAACTCCTCGAGTGCGGGCGTCGTCGCGGAATACAACACGTCGACCTCGCAGATCACACTGACCTCGTCGACGCCCGGCCCGGAGAGCATTCTGCTCGGCGCCAGCGGCGACACGAGCAATTTCCTCACCGCGACCGGCCTCAAAACCGGCACGACGACGGCCGGCACGCAAGCCTCGCTCACGTACACCGCCAACAACGTGACGCAGACGGTCTACAGCTCGACGAACACGTTCACCAACATCGTCCCGGGCTTCTCGCTCGTCGTGAACAACTCGTCGCCGTCGTCGTACGCGAACGGTCAGTCGACGTACTACACCGTCACCGTCGCCTCCGACCCGACGCAGGCCGAGAGCGCGATCAACACGTTCATCAAGGCCTACAACACGGCGATCCAGACGCTCAACAACGACTTGCAGGCGCCGACCGTGTCGGCCGGCACCACGTCGTCGGATGGTCTCTCGACCTCGACGTCGTCGGGTGGCGGCATCCTCTACGGCAACTTCGAGGTCGAAGAACTCAAGAGCCAGCTCGTCAGTTTGGTCAGCGGCTTCATTCCCTCGGGATCGAACCAGTACAACTCGCTCTCGACCGTCGGCATCTTGCTGAATACCGCCTCGCAGACGGTCGGCGAACAGAGCGACACCGCCGACTCCGACTCGTCGAGCGCGGCCTCGTCGACGGATTCGGCGCTCACCGTCACCGGCGGAACGGACGGTACGCTCGCGCTTCTCGACGACACGACGTTCGCGGCCGCCTACGCCGCGAACACGGCGGCGGTGCAAGCGCTGTTCACGCTCGTTCCGAAGACGACGAGCGGCTCATCGCTGAATCTCGATAGCGGCTACGGCGCGACGGGCTCGGCCGGATTCGCCTATCAGCTCGGCTCGCTCATCTCGAACACCAACGGCCTCACGACGTTCTTGCAGAACAGCGCGATCACGCCCGCCGATCTCTCGAACGTGACGCTGACGACGGTGCTCGATTCGAACAATCAGCAGATCGACTCGATCGACGAGCAGATCACGACGATCACGACCGAGGCGAAGAATCAGGCTGATCAACTACGAGCGCAGTTTACGGCGAGTGAATCGCAGATCGCCGAGCTCCAAGCCCTGCAACAGCAAATCGCGGCGATCGGACACTGAGCGAACGATGAGCGCCTCATCACCCACCATGAAGTACCTCGAAGCGTCGTTCGCGACGCTTTCGAAAGAAGACCTCATGGTCAAGATCTTCGACGCGATGGTCATGTGGACGCGCAAGGCGATCGAACGCATGAAGGCCGACCCGAAAGACGTGCAGGGCCGTCACGACATGCTGCGCATGGCGCAACGCGCGTGCACGGCGGCGATGGACGCGATCGACTTCGAAGTCGGCGGCGAACTCGCCGAGAGCAATCACCGCCTCTACGCGTTCTGGTATCACGAACTCGTGATGGCGAACGTCGAGGGCAACGTCACGCGCGCCGAAGGTATCCTGCCGCAGATGGTGCAGATCCGCCACGCCTGGGCCGAAGCGGTGCGCCGTTACAAATCGGAGTTCGCGAGCCAAGAACCGCGGCTCGACGTCGCGGTGGTATGATCCGTACGCCGGCGGAGATCTTGCTCTTACTCGAGCAAGAATGTCTGGCCGTCGACCGGGCGATCGCCGCGCGCGCGTGGCCGACGTGCGGCAAATCGTGGCGCACGCAACGCCGCCTCACGCACGAACTCGACATCGCCGTGAGCGCACTCGATCCGGCCTCGCCGGAAGCGGCCGTCGCGCGCAAGCGCATCGACCGGCTGCGCCGTTACCGCGACGCGCAACTGCAGCGCCTGCGCGCCTACAACGTCTCGATCGGTAAGCGTCTCACGACGTTCGAGCGGTATCGCTCGTTTGCGAAGCAGCGCGCTCCCGAACGCGTGTCGCGGCTGCTCGACGTCCGCTCTTAGTTGACGGTGAGGTAAACGACGTCGGCGCGCGCGTGCGCTTCGTGCGTGCGCGGCACGGACGCGTCGAACGGCACGAGCTTCTGCCGGCCGTTCTCGGACACGATCATGCGCCGATGATCCGTTTCGCTGTCGGGCTCCCAGAGCACCGGCGCGACCGTGTTGCTCTCGCGATCGAAATGCGAGCAGCGGATGCGTGCGTCGAGCCGCACCGCAAAGCCGGCGGACCGGACGCGTTCGCAGTAGCGGTAGTCCTCGTCGCAGAGGCGCACGCGGCGCGCGCTGCGCTCGATGTGGATGTGGACGGGAAAATACGGCGCTTCGAGCGTGCGCAGCACCGACACGCGCAGCAACGCGCAGCCGAAGCCGATCCCATCGACCACATCGGTCGAACGTGCGGTGAACGGCGGGATCGCTGCGGTCGTCGTGTCGTCGCCGTTCCAATCCGCGACCGCCATCGGCCGGATCGAATCGCGGCTGTAGTAGAGGCCGCCGACGACGGCGGTGGCGGGATCGCGTTCCATCGTCTCGAGTAACGATGCCAGCGTGTTCGGCGGAAACACGATGTCGTCGTCGAGGAAGAAGAGGTAATCGTAGTCGCCGTCGATCGCGTCCTGCGCGATCAGTTCGCGCTGCGCGGGCACGAAGTTGCCGAACACGATGCTGCGTTCGAGCGTCTCGACCTCGCGCGGCAGGCGCAGCGCGGCGAGCGCGTCGAGGAACGGTTTGGTCGGCGCGCCGGCGGTGGCGATGCCGAGAACGACGCGTGCCATCAGTCCGCGTACGCCGCGCGGAGCGCGTTCGCGAGCCGCCGTCCCGCGGTGTCGACGTTCGCCGGCGGCTGCGGCATCGGCGCTGCCTCACCGTTCATCGAGGCAACACAGAGGGGGATCAGCCAGGCCAGCACAGCCGAACGATACGACGCGAGGGCGGTTACACATTCATCCGCGATCGCGCGCGGCACGCCCTCGATCGTCGCGCCCGCAAGTGCGAGCAGCGCGATGCGCAAACGGAGGTGCGGATCGCGCTTCGACGGCTGCACGAGACCGCCGATCGCGCGACATTCCGTCTCGCTCAAGTCGCGCCGCAACCGTCGCGGCGAGCGGCGCGGCGTCGCGGTCGGCGGCCGCGTCGGTTCCCACGGCAGCAGCAACGCGCCGAGCGCGCTCTGCTCGATCCGGTGATCGACGGGTTTGCCCAATCGTGCGAGGACGAGTGCCCGCCCGAGCGACTCGCCGTCGCTGCGGATCACGTCGCCGTAGCCGCTGGTATCCACGCCGTCTTCGGGTTCGTTGCACGCGACCGTCGAGATCATCATGAGGTGCGCGGTGAGCCCGGGCGGCTCGCTGCCGAAGAGCCGGTCGAGCATCGCGACGTCCGTCTTGGCGAGCGTGCGATAGCGCGACATGCGCGCCTCGGCCTGCGCGACGGCCCGCGCGGGCTTGGGTGGCGTCGCCGGTTCGGCAGCGGCGGGATCGGCAGGCGCTTCGGGCGCCGCGTCGCGTCGCGTCGCGGTTCCGGCAGCGCGGCGCGTCCGCTTCGGCGCCGGCGGCACCGGCGGCGCCGGCGGCGGCGCCTCGGCGGGCGGTTCTGCGGGGACGGGCGCTTCGGGTGCGGGAGCAGCCACCACCTCGGGCACCGGCGCCGGCGCCGGCGCAGCGGCCGGCGGCGGGAGGGGCGGCAGGACGGGCGGGATGATCGGCATCGCGATTGCGGCTTCGTCCGAGGCCAGCTCTTCCGCGTCGAGCTCGTAGAACGGCCGCTCGGGCTCGGCGGCGAGGCGCGTTCCCGGGGTGGCGGCGCGTTTGATCGAGATGCCGGGCGTTCCCACGACCGGCACGCCGTTGGTCTGCAGTCGCGGCTGCAGATAGAGCGGGTTCAGCCCGGGCAGCACCTGGAGCTGGAAGACGATCTTGGAGGACGTGTCGCCGGGCAGACGCGCGACCGGCAGACCGTCGCCGAAGAGGCGCTCCGGCGCGGCGGTTTCGCGTCCGTCCACGCGCAGCGTGCCGGGGCGGAACTCGCTCTCGATCGGCAGCGAGAGCACGAGCTTCGATTCCGGCGCGGGCGCGGTGCCGTCGTTGAAGACGTCGATCGCGACGCTGACCAGCGCGCCCGGGATGACGCCGGTCTTGGGCACGGCGACGACGGCGACGCGCATCCGCGGCGCCTTGGCGATCGGCACGTCGTCTGCGCCCGCGGCGCTGGTTTCGGTGCCGAATCCCGCCGAGACGTGGCGGACGGCACCCGATGTCCGACCCGTCTCCCCGTGCCGCAGCTCCAGCAGCCGCATATCGGCATTGCGCTCGAACAACTCGTCGATCGCGCTACGATCCAACGATCGGCCCCGCTACGGAAACCGGAAGGCGGTGAGCCAGGGCCAACGACGTGCTTTCTCCGCGTCGGGCAGCGACTCGTCGTCGAGCGCGGCGGCGCTGACCGCCGTCATGCCGCGGCTGCGAATCGCCGCTTCGGCGTCTACGAGCAGCGCGCGCGGGTGACCGCGCAACGCGGCTTCTTCGAGCGTCGCGTGCGCGAGCGTGAGCAGGCGGCGCGGCGTTCCCAGGCACGTGTCGACGATCAGGTCGAGCGCGTCGGATGCGAAGATCATGCTGAGGTCGGCGCCGCCGCCCGCGCGGGCGAGACGGTGTGCGAGCAGCGCGCGAACGTCGGCCGCGGGCAACGCGGCGAGATCGATCCAGCCCGCCACACGATCGGCGAGGTTGCGGCGTTTGTTCACCTGATCGCGGAACTCGCTCTGTCCGAAGAGCACGATGTTGAGCAGCTTGCGCTCGGGGACGTCGAAATTGAGCAACAGCCGCAACGTTTCGAGGTTGTCGTCGCTGAGGTTCTGTGCTTCGTCGATGAAGAGCGCGACCGTCGCCGACTCGGTGACCGCGGCGTCGTAGAAGAAATTCTTGAGCGCGTTCTTGAGCGCCGCGGGCGAACGCGGCGGGAACGCGAGACCGAACGCGCGGCCGATCGTCACCAAGAATTCGACGTCGCCGGCGAAGCTCGGATCGAGGATCTTGCCGAGACGCACGTTCTCGCGATTGAGCAGTTCGCGCTCGACGGCGCCGGCGAGACTCGTCTTGCCCGTGCCGGGATCGCCGACCACGATCATCAGCCCGCGCGATTGCTCGATCGATTGGACGAGCCGGTTTTTCGCGTGCGCCAAGTTCCCGGTCGATCGGTAAAAGTGCGGATCGGCCGTGTCGAGAAATGGGTCCCGTTCCAGCCCGAAGTGGGCGTAGTAGGGCATCATCAGACCAGCGACGTTCGACGCCGGGTCGGAGCGCCGCCTTGTTGCGAACCGCCGGAGTTGCGGCCCGGCCGCGTCACGTCGCCGCCAGCGCGGCGCGCTCGAAGCCGTGCAGCTCCGCGAGGTACTGCACCATCGCGTCTTGGTCGTCCATGAGCTTGGGCGCGAGTCCGAACCACTCGGACATCGTGTTCGCGAAGGTGATGCGGCGCCGCCCGAGCGGAGAGTCGGAAGCGAGGGGATACGCCTGGTAGAGCGCGCCCGCCAGGCGCATCACGCCCTGACCGTTCGGCACGCTCGCGGCGCGCAAGATCCACACGCGGACGGTCGCGGCGGCGACGCAGACCGGGCTCAGCCGGCGCAAGCGCAGCCAGAATTCCCATGTGTCGCCGTGCGGGATGTCGGGCCGGAATCCGCCCACGGTGACGATCGCGCTGCGCAGGTGCGCGACGGTGTCGATCGGCACGGCCGGTGCGACGAGGTCGCGATCGACGTCGACGTCGCCGCGCACGATGCCGTTGATCGCGAGCTCGCGCGTGATCGTGTTCGGCGTTCCATCCGCGCTGTCGGCCAGCACGATCGTCGCATTCGTCCGCACCACGATCGCGCCGTCGGCGAACGCGCGCGCGACGTTCGCGAGGTGCTGCGGTTCGAACGTGCTGCCCGGTTCGAGATACGTCAGGATGCGGCCGGCCGCGAGCCGGAAGCCGAGATTGCGCGCCTCGGCGGCGTTGCCCGCATCCATGCGCACGAAGCGAATGCGTTCGTTCATCGGGAACGTTTGCAGGATCGCGCCGTAATCGGTGCCGCCCTCGCCGACGACGATCGCTTCCCACGGCGGCGCATCGGTTTGCTGCGCGAGCGAGGCGAGGCTGCGCACGAGATGCGGCAGCGTCCCCACGCGCACGATCACGGTGATCAACGGCCGGCCGCCGAGATCGTCGGTCACGCGGCCGTTGGGAATGCGTTCGAGCGTCGCGGCCGCGGCGTCGACGCGCGCGGCGAGCTCGGGCGGGAGTTCGTTGCCGGTCGCCTGACGGAAGTAGTCGGCGCGCCAGCGCAGATGGCCGACGATCTGCGGCTGATAGCCGCGCAGCCACGCCTCGTTGGCGGGCACGACGTGCTTTTCGATGATGGCGACGTACTCGCTCAGATCCCGGCCCGACGCGACATAACCCGCGCCGCTCGCTTGCGGGCCGTGTAAGCGGATCGCGCACGACGGGATCCGCAGGTAGGCGAACCGCTTGCCGGCCGCGGCCCAGCGCACCGTGATCTCGTAGTCGGCGGCGATGAATGCTTCGTCCATCGGCCCGAGTTCGTCGTAGAGCGAGCGGCGGATCAGCATGCTCGGATAAGGGATGTAACAGCCCTCGCAGAGCTGTTGCGCGAATTCGTTGCGGCCGCCGTCGTAATCGACCGGCAGTTGCCCGCCCATCGCGCGAACGCCGGTCGGCGCGCCGCTCGCGTCCATGAACATCGCGCCGGTGTAGAGCACGTCGGTCTGCGGATGCGCCTGCAGGTAGTCGTAGCAGCGCCGCAGGTGACCCGGCAAGATCATGTCGTCGGCCGAGAGGAAGAGGATGTGCTCGCCGCGCGCGTGCGAGAGACCGACGTTGTGATTGGGCGTGAGCCCGACGTTGACCGGATTCTTGAAGTAGCGCAGCCGCGGATCGTGCGCGAACTCGGCGATCACCGCGTCCGTATCGTCGGTCGACGCGTTGTCGACGACGACGAGTTCGAAGCTCGGGAACTCCTGACGCAGCACGCTCCCCACCGACATGCGGAGGTAGTGGGCGTAGTTGTAGGACGTGATGATGACCGTGACGAGCGGTCGCGGATCAGCGTCCAGGGAGGAGTCCATCTCGTTGGTTGTCGGCCGGAAGGACAAGGTGCTTTAGAGTCAGACTCAGCGCTGACATGGAGTTTACGCCACTAGCGATCGCGGGTGCCGTGCTCGTCCGGCTCTCCCGTCATGAGGATAGCCGCGGCTTTTTCGCGCGTTCCTTTTGCGTCGACGAGTTCGGCGACCACGGGCTTCCCACGGTCTATCCGCAACAGTCGCTCGCGCGCAGCGATCGCGCCGCAACCCTGCGCGGCATGCACCTGCAGCTCGAACCCGACGCCGAGGACAAGTACATCCGCTGCGTCCGCGGCCGGATATTCGATGCGATCGTCGATCTGCGGCCCGCGTCGCCGACGTTTCTGCAGCAGGCGCACGTCGAGCTCGACGCCGAGAGCGGCGACGCGATCTTCGTACCGCGCGGGCTCGCGCACGGCTATCAGACGCTCGTCGACGGAACCGATGTGCTCTACGCGATGTCCGAGCGCTACTCGCGGCCGCTCTCGCGCGCGTTCCGCTGGAACGATCCGCGCTTCGCCATTCCCTGGCCGCTGGCCGATCCGATTCTCTCGCCCGCCGACAGCGCGTCGGGCACGGCCGATGCGCTGATCGAGGAGATCACGGCTCGTTCCCGTTCGGGCGCCATCTGACGAAACGCGCCGGCGCGCCGACGTTGATCGAGAACGGTTGGAGTTCGCCCGTGACCACCGAGTTGGCGCCGACGATGCAGCCGCGCCGCAGGATCGCACCGTCGAGCAGCACCGAGCCGGCGCCGATCCAGACGTCGTCTTCGACCAGGATCCCGCCTTTGCTCGGCCGGAATCGCTGCCGGATCATCGGAACGTCGCGCCGTTCGTATTCGTGATTCGTCGCGGCGAACGTGCAGTTCGCCGCGACCATCACGTACGATCCGAGCGTGACGCCGTTGCCCGAATAGATCACCGTGCCGGCGTTGAGGTAGGTCTCCGCGCCGATCGTCACGTCGCCGGTTCCGCCGACGAATTTGATCGCCACGAACGCATCGACGAACGCGAGCTCGCCGATCTCGAGACGCGAACCACGCGTGGATTCTTCGATGGAGGCGAGCGGGGAGATGCGCGCGCTCGGCGCGATGACGTTGGGCACTACACGCCCGCTCGCGCGTGTTGCGCGAACGCATCGTAGAGCGCGGGGAGCGAAGCGAGCACGTCGTCGTGCGGCGGGCCGAACGCCGCTCGCAGGCGCCGCACGTCGATCGCCGGCGTGCACGCGAGCGTCGCCGCCGGGTCGATCGCGATCTCGACGCCCAGTTGCGCGAGCGCGTCGTAGATCGCGCCGTTGGTGATGTTCGCGCCGGTCGCCACGTTGTAGATACGTTCCGTTCCGCCGAACGCGATCGCGCCGAGATAGCGGCAGGCATCGCCGATCATGAGGTAATCCTTGGACGAATCGCGCAGCGTGCGTACCGCCGCGCGACCGCTGCGCGCCGCCTGTCGCAGCACGTCGCTGAGGAACAGCGGCGAGGCGAAGCTCGGGCCGACGATGTTCGAGAGACGTGCCACGCGCACGGCGGGATTGGCGTGCGCGAGGCAGAGCGCTTCGCCCGCGATCTTCGAGACGCGATACAACTCGCCGGCCGCCGGACGCATCGTCAGCGGGGCATCTTCGGCCGTGCTCTGCGCGCCGTCGTAGACGCGCGTCGACGAGAGAAAGAGCAGCGACGTGAACCGCGACCGCGCGAGGATGCGCGCCACGCCGGCGACGTGCACCTCGAAGGCGTAGCCGGGATCGCTCGCGCTGCTCGCGGCGATGCCCGACGCGTAGATCACGTGATCGAGATCGCGTCCGGCGAGGTCGTCGCCGTGCGAGACGATCGACACGTCGTGGCCGGCCGCGCGCAGCGATGCCGTCAGCGCCGTCCCGATGAAACCGCGACCGCCGACGATCGTGAACCGAGTCGTCATCGGCGGATGGCTTTCTGCGACGATGAGAACCTCCCCCGGCACAAGAAGGCAACGTCATGTCGACCACCCCAGCCGACCCGCACGATCCGCGCGACGCCGCGCGCATCGCCGCGATGGCGGCGGACCCCGAAGTTCGCGCCGCGGTGCGCACGCTCAACGCGAAGGCGTTCGAATACAAGTACTACCTGAACTTCCGCTGGCTCGGCCGGCCGATCGTGCAGTATCCGCAAGACGTGATCGCGCTGCAGGAGATCGTCTGGGAGACGCGGCCGACGCTGATCGTCGAAACGGGGGTCGCGCACGGCGGTTCGCTGATTCTCTACGCGTCGCTCTTCGAGCTGATGCAGGTGCCGGGCGAGGTGGTCGGCGTGGAGATCGAACTGCGGCCGCACAACGAAGCGGCGATCGTGGCGCACCCCTTGAGCGAACGCATCTCGATCGTGAAGGGTTCGTCGGTCGATCCCGGCGTCGTCGCGCAGGTCGCGGTGACGGATAACCAGCATGTCACCGAGGGTCAGGTGCTGTACCGGCTGCGCGACCTGCCGTACCGGCTGGCGCTGGACCGCGCGAGCGCGCAGGTCGGCGTGGTCGCCAACGACATCAACGCGCTCAAGGCCAGCTACCAGGTGATGCAGACGCAGATCCGCCAGGGCCAGACCGATGTCGACTATTTCACCAGCGAACTGCACCGCCAGCGCGACCTGCTGGGCGCGCATGTCGCCTCGCAGGAGGCGTTCGACGCCGCCCGGCGCAACCTGCAGAACGCGCAGCAGAAGCTCGCGGCCCTGAACGGCCAGCTGACCGGCATCGCGGCCAGCCTGAGCGGCGATCCGGAGCTGCCGGTGGCGCGCCAGCCGCGCTATCTGGAAGCCGTCGCGCAGCGTGACGAGATGCAGCGCCAGCTGGATCATACCGTGGTCAC
>Ga0116227_10014543_pt1 | contig 11952 bp, 13 predicted proteins | sample S1TSphgellanicum_FD_89693 | JGI IMG/M metagenome (GOLD analysis project Ga0116227, IMG submission 89693) | Host-associated microbial communities from peat moss isolated from Minnesota, USA - S1T2_Fb - Sphagnum magellanicum MG | ecosystem: Host-associated > Plants > Peat moss > Unclassified... | reverse complement strand
CCATGGTTTCCAGAATCCGAGGCTCAGAGATGACGCCATGGCCACCAGCAAGAGTCCAACAGCCATTGAGGATTGGAGCGAAGGAAATGGGACTCCCATCATTGAATTTCACCCTCGCCACTTTTTCTTCTTCTTCTTCTTGGCCTGAAACTTGCACCGCGAGTTCTTCTGCACTCGCTTCCACTACTACTCCTCCTCGATAGCCATGGAGTAATAGTGCAGTATTCCGCTTCTGCTGACGACCTCGGATTCTCTTCTGCTTTAAGTCTCTTAAGTGGCATGGATTTCGCAAAAGAAAAAATGCTGAGAGTTTTGGAGTTTTCGGGTTTGCGGTTGCATATGAGGTCAAGAGAGAACGGTAGGGTGTAGTGGATGAAGGGCTTGGGATTGAAGAGAGAAGCAGCTCGGTAGCCATAAGGGAGGAGGACCGCCTCAGAAGAAGCTCCAAAGCTCTGCTGACTGACGGACAGGAAGGAGGGGTGTGTGTGTGTGAAGGGGAAGGAAGTGCAACGACGACGACGACGACAGTCATCCATCTTTGAATGAAGTCTGTGAAGAAATTTGCAAGTTCCTCATAAATATAAGAACCAGGGAAAAGGATGAAAATGGATGAAGAGACTCAAGCCATGGCATCATTGGGACTTAGTGTAGCATGTGCCCTTGACACAAGTGTGAACACATTGACGGCTCCACTGATTTTTCCTTCCAAACCCAATTTTGGGTTTAGGGTTTAGTCCATGCACCCCTACTCATCAGGAGCTTTCCTAAGATACCAAGAGTGCAGCATGAAGCGCCATGGTTTGGGAGAGCTCGGTGTGACAAAACACAACAAAACAAAACTACCCTGCTTCATAGATAGATGCCACTTGATGTGATGAATTGATATTTAATCTGGTCATCCAAATTATAAATCAAAACTTGAAGAAAATATCAAATGGATTCTTTCTTATGTTTCTTTGCATGTGTGTGTGTTCATTGATGTTTGAGTCTTGCATGTGAAACAAAGATTCACTACAAAATTTGGTAGTGTAATAATATACACAAACAATAGATAATGATAGCATAAAATTGAAACCTCCAACTTCACAAAATTCTTTAGCAATTTTTACAATTGTATGCAACACAAGGAGCCAACACAAGTTAGGATTGAACCTTAAAATTATAGTCAAGAATTAGTTGTCTCATTGAAAAATTGCAACAATTATATCCTCATATCTTCATGGTAAAAGGGTATCGTGCCAACTCCATTTTCAAGAATGTTCATCAAACTTTCATGGCTCATGGAGCTCGAAAAATGACAATTGTGAGCGAAGAAAGTTGAGAAATACTACACAAAGTAGACTTCTAGGGAAGACGATGCAAAAACTTAGCTGCAGAAATGTGAGGAAAATTCAGAACACTGCTCTTGGAAGTTGGTTGAAAATCTCTTGCACAAGTTTAGCTTCTGCACGATTGTCATCGCCCTTGTAGACGCAATTGACACAATAAAAAATAGAGGAAAGATGGAGCCATGTAATTAGACTAGTGATTAGAGTTTGTGCCAAGAATAAACTTGCTAGATCTCAGAGTGCAGTTGGAAGATTAGTTGCATCATTCTGCATCAACCAATTGACAGGCAATGAGTAAATATGTTTCCTTTCCTCTCACAAGCAACTTTAGCTTAGAAGAACCAACACCAGGAAAGCACAACCATATCTAGTCACTTTCTTTAGATTTGAAACTGTCGGTAGTGGTAAGGAAGTTTTACATCCACTGCGAAAACACCTATTTTGGACACAAGAAAGCTCAAAGCTAAGAACTTTACACGCAATCAATCAAACAAGCAGTATCCATGATTCCATCAGAGGTGCGTTTCGTTGGCTTTGGATCAATGGAGGGAACTTTTCCATTCAGAAATTGGGGGCATCTCAGGCAGTATTTTTCAGTGTTAGTCTGGTAGACCTAGGCCTAGGCCCCGTATCAACACTGGTAGCAAGGACCCTACCCAGTTTTGGTATGAACTGAGACAATAGCAGCATTATACGAGTATCAGCCCAATGGAGACTTGAAGTAATACGATTGGGTAATAATATGTCGCTACTTGTTTCATACTAACCAAAAATCAGTCTTGGATCCAATACCATGACCAGACTGGTATGAAAGCTTTTTAAATGAACCCAATACGAGTACTGGCCTCCTATGAGAAAAAAATCTCTATACAACGACCGGGCTGATATGTTTGAAAGTTGATACCAGACCAACACTAGTATTTCCATACTGTTGACATGTTCACAATCTTGTGGAATCCTTTGGGTCCCACTGCTGGATTGAGATCGGTACTTGGACATATTACGGGATGTGATAAGCCTGGTTGAAAGGGCGAGTCGTCATTCCCTTAAGTGGTAAGGGGTTCTTCTAGTCCCCTTTCTAAAATGTGATTCAAAAACTTTTCAAATTTCAGCTGCCTTCTCCGGCATCCATTCACTTAAAAAATTTGCACAAGATGTGGAAGCACAGGGGGCTGCATGTCCCACCTTAGGAAGAAGGTTGAAAAGGTGGGTAAACATGATGCTCCAACTGGCTACCTTAATAAAAATGTCAATAAAACCCATCAATCATAATCTATGATGAGTTCATGTGCTTGAGTTGAGATTTCTGGTCTTGACTTGGCATGCACTCCAAATGTTTATTTCTTGGATATTATTTCCGAGTGGTGGTGCAATTGTAACCTGAAAACAGTGTTTGATGTTTTCTGTGGATGAAGGTAGAAAACCCTAATTCAGCTCTGTGGCTGAACTGCTGGAGGCATGGTGTCTCAAAAACGTTGAAGAACTTATTTTCTTGTTTTTCTGTTTTTGGTTTGTTTTGTTGTTTTGTTGGTTATTCCGCAAGGATCTTGATGAATTGGTTACAGTGATGGAGCGCAATCCTGGTTGCTCAATGGAGACTCTTTATGAGCGGTGTGAATCACGGCTCTGTGAAGGGATTGGTGAGGAGATTTTCAAGGGAGCAAAGGGACAAGGAAAAGAGAAATATATATGATGCTGGCTGAAGTGAGAAGGCAGACTTTTTGGCGAAGAAATGAAGCTAAGTTTCTAAATTTTCATGATAATTAGCAAGTTTGGAGTGGATTTTGGATTTTGGATTATAATTAGTTAGGGGTAGAAGTTGATCGAGATTGTTGGCTCTCATAAAATTTTGACGCTTGGGCTTCCATTGTGCCAAGAACGTCAGGAAGAGATCTAGAGGTCTTGTATGTTTTTCTTTTACGAACCAACACAAAGGAGATGATGAATGTGTCAAGGATTTTTAAAACGGTTGTGGCAGCACCATGTTTGATAGCTTGGGGTTCTTAAGCTAAGTGTGCAACATGTTCATTCTGAGGAGAAAGTACTTGTTGTATAGTGGCGACTCTAGGGATTTAGGAATAAGGGGATACTGGAAAATGTAATAGATCACACTCACCGCTTCTGTATTGAATCTATGTCCCATCTCTGAGAGGAACGATGTGATGAAATCAAGTTAATATCTATGGGATTTCTATTGTTGGGGTATGAACTGCCACTCCCATTAAACAACTAATTGACTCCTCAAAAGGAAATCAAGAAAGAATATGATCCCTTGTGGTCCATAGAAATAAGACAATAAAATTTTGGTGTTTGTAAGGATCTTGATGAAGAAATAATACTTGTAGCAATCTTTTTATCTTAGTAAGACTTCGGCAAATCACATTAAATCTATATGTCCAGCATTGGAGGTTTACACACATAAAAAACATCTCCCTTTCGTTTTGGTGACACAATAACCAAGTTGATGGTAGATGCGTAATGTTCCAAAACCCTAGATTTGTTATTACAAGTGAAAGGTTGCAAGGTTCAAAATTGTACACATATATGTTTTGGTTTGTGCATGACTAAGTAAAATTAAAGAAGCATATGTGAAAAGCTCCTTGCAATTTGCATGTCTATTGTGTTCTTTTGCCTAGGCCACATCCAAAAGACATAAAACATAAGGCTCACATGTGATAATAACCTTGCTACATTCACTAATGTGGAAAAGGAAGAGCTCACCTTGGAGGAGATGACGCAACTATTGGTGGAGAAGCTCAAACTCATTTCCAATATGCATTCATTTGTGCTAGAAAATGTGGACCAAACACAGAAAAGACAACGTAGAAGTTATGCTATACGAAAAGGCAAACAAGAATTTGCAGGATTTTAAGAAGGAAAAACCTTGGTAAAGATGAGAAAACTAAGAAAAAGGAGGGAATTATTTGTTAATTGGGAAGGTTTGTATGCCTTTATGACATACAAGGACGAGAAGGGCTGCAAAGAATTTGATGGTGGCAGCCGAATTTACATCATAAAAGGGATTGATGGCAAGCAATGGAAATGTCCTAGGCGTGACTTGCAAATGTTCAACTAAGTCTGATCATTTTGAGATATTTACGGACACAAATAAATTAAGGAAAGAGGTGTCACATGTGTAACAAATTTTTAACTTTAGGGTTTGGATGTGAACGGGAAGAAGTTTTAGGGTCTCAAGGAAAAATGTTTTTTCCTATTTTTGACTAGCGGTGTTTATGCACTATGAGAATGGAAACAAGGAAAAGGAGTGATGGAAATGCGGTGGTATTTATGGCTTTGATTTTTTCTGTCGTTTTTTTATATTTGGGATGAGTGAGCTGGAGTGGATATAACTGAACATTGGCTGAATGTGAGGCAAGTAGCTACCAAGTTATGGGGGAGTCGATGGAATTGTCATTATGGAGTTGAAGATAGAAGTACTGCAAGGTGGATAAATGGGGGATGGATTTTTTTGGGAAGGGAAGGATAGAAAGGAAAGAAGAAAGGGGAAGAATGCTAGATTTTTGGGTTGTAACAAAAGTACTGAGGAATTTGTTGCGAAATGTATTTCGATAGATAGGAATTTAGTCTAGGAGGTGGATTTGAAGGTTGATGACAAGGGGGATGATGAAGATCTTAAGGATCTCAAGAGCAGTTTGGAATCTTTTCAATGTGTGTGTCGGGTTGATTTGTGTGAGAATGTTGATCTACATATCATGAGAGAGCACCCTAATTACTGGGAACATTGAATAACAGTCACATTCCATCAAGTTTTATAAGGAGGATCATGTAAAGGGGTTGTAGTTTTTTGTAAAACTTGTGAAACAGTCAATGGGGAATTGAAATATGTTGTTTTTTTTTTAATGTGTTGTCAATTTGAAGGGTGGTGTCATGAGTATTGATTTATGCATCTATTTAGATTTAGGGGTCTATGTTACAAAGTGTAACCTAGGCCTTGGGTTCTTCTGGAAGTTTAATGTTGTTTTGGGGGTTTATGTGGTTTAAAATAATTGAGAAGAGAAGAAGGCTAGTGGGCTCAAAAGAGAGAGAGGTAGGAGAAATCTTACCCTTTAAAAACTTCAAGCCTTTCATTATTGGTGACATCAAGAATTTAGGTGGCCATAGGTTCAAAGCTAGTGGGTAATTCTGAGATTAACTCTACCATTTAACATATGTGTTCCTTGTTTTGATTATTATGTGTCCAAGTTTTTTGTCACAAGGTATTTGAACCCACCCCATCCTTTTTGTCATCTTGTCTTTATTTTGAAATGATTTTAGATAATTAGAAACCCCCTAGTAACTATTATTTTAGGGTTAGGTTTCAAAACAAGTTGATGGATGAAAACTTAAAGGGAAGATAGCGAAACAAAAATGAGAAAAAACACCACAAAAACTAAGGAGAATGAAAAAAAAGGGACAAATTCTTTGTACATTAAAAGCACAACAACAAACAAATGTCGAAAATAAGAATGTTCTTCCACTAATAAGTTCTCACAAACTCCAAAGTAACCCACTTCATGCCATGCCCACCTATTTGAGGTGAGCCTAGCGCAAAGTTTGTTAGACCATGAGCCCAAAAAATTATGATGAGTCTTAAAATAAAATGAAAAGTTGTTTCTAATGCAAAATGGAGTCTTCTTGACAATTTTTGGACCAATATGTTTTTGTACGTTAGCCAAATGTTGGTGATTCATGTGTATGCATTTTATTAATAAAATGCATTTCTAATTTAAAAGGAGGGGGGGGGAGGTATATTGTGTTATAGGAGCATACTCTATTCCATGGTTGTGAAAGGGGCCTAGGAAGGGGAACATTTTATTATACAAAGCCAAAATACAAAACGAAAATGCCTACAAATTCAAAAGGCATACATAAAAAGACTAAGGATGCACGCAAATAGGCCCCCCCTATGAATGATGCCCTTTGTATGCCATATGCACTTTGAAACCCATATGCAAAAAAACCCTATTCAAAACGAAAAAAAAAGTGAAGAAAGAAGGCATGAAAGGAGAGTGATGGAGAAGAAAGTGGAAACCTACATGGACAGTTTTTAAAACTAACTTAGAATATCAAGTTAGAAATCAAACTTCACATGGACCATAATGTGAACTATTTTTAGCTCCATTATAATATGTTACCTTGGCAAAGTCTTTTAGCACTTTACATTATACTTTGCAACTAGTTCTCACACAAATGTTTTCTAAATTTCCATGGGACGACCTTTGGATCTATTTTTAGGGCTCTTGGCATTTTGATGGTCAATGTTGTCCCTCACCATAGTGTAAAGGCCCCAGGGGCTTGAGGATTTAGAAGAAAGGCCTCTTGGATATACATTGCACATTTCCTTTAAAAAATAATTCACATTCATGTACGTGTGTTTTTAAATTCTTTCACAACAAATCTCATGGGCCTAATCTTACTAACTAATTAACATTCATTGCATTCCATCATTAAGTATTTCCTAAATAAATTTAGGTTACTTATGTTGAACAATGTTTTTATTCTCAATTGTTTGATGTAGTCAAAATGATGATGATCATCTATAGGAAGATTTAGTCAAATTTTGCTACAATTTAAATATGAGAGATATTTGAAAATGTAGATTCTTCTATATTTTTTGTTACATACTTGAATCATGTATAAATCCAACAATTTTTTTAAAAAATTGGTCGATTTCTTGCTAATAAAATCTTAAGAGCACTTGATTTTAGCACTTTTAATTTTTAATATAGCTTTCTAGCTATATGTAGCCATTAAAAAAAAAGGCCAATGCCAAAAAAAATTCAACTTATCTCATCCAATGTCCTATTTTCATTGAAGTGTACAAACTCCCTTTTTTTTCATGTATTTTTTAGTTTAAAAAAAATTGTCCTTCACAAGAACTCACTACACTTTGCAAACTAAATTATCTCTTTAACAATAAAAAGTTTGAACATTCTTCCAAATCCTTAATTTTTTCCTCAATGAGGAAGCTTGGATAAGGTAATAGATAGAATGTCAAATATTTGACATTAGGATTTCCAAACAAATGGCAACTACTTCCTTGTAAGCTTGTTCACTCATTATATATCTTCACAAAATTTCAATGGGACATCAAATGATTCCAAGAAACACTCAACATTGGTTGGGATTTTCACTCATGATTATGCGACAACATTTGTTTTCCGATTCCAAGTCTAATCCCACAGGCATCCCTCACATGTGCCCTCAAGAATATAATTTCATGCACCTCAAAAATATATTTGTTAGGATTTGAGTTCAAATTTATCTAATACATGTATTTCAAAACATGTCCTAAATCAACAAATGTTCTTTCAAACTAGTGTTAAGCACATTTGTGCTGTTCACAAACATTTTGACAAACTTACCCAATTTCTTGCGACAATCTCATAGATGGTGAAAAGATAAAATTATGGGGTACATTCTTCACATTTTACCTTACTAAATCATTGTTGGTTGCCACCGTAAAAAATTTAGTACTTTTAGCCACAATTCATATTTGCTCAAACTTTCATTTTTATAATACTAATATCTTCAAGCTTTACATTCAACTAGTTTTCAAAAATTCAACTCATGGTTCTCATAACTTTAACTTAGGTGCGTAGTTGACTCCTAGGATCAGAAAGGAACAAATGACCTTCTCGTGATGCTAGAAGGAATTTGTCAAGCCTTCTTTTTTAGTCTTCCAAACACAAGTATGGAGTGTTATGCAAGCTACATGAAGTGCAACAAACTTTCACATGAATATAAGGTTTCCATTTCACATGTTTTTCCAATTGTAAAGTTATTCATTCTCAAAATTGCAACCATAGCAACCCATCATTGCTCCTATCAATCTAACATTCTCCTTATAACAGTGCCATCAAAATTCTCCATTCATGTCTATCTTCAAATTTTCAAAAGAATAATGCATACATCATGAGGCAAATTTTAACCTAGCCCAACACACATCTACATACACCAATCGTGCACTATATCCATTCAGATAATCCAATTTAATATCAAGTTTGGTGATTCCCCATATAGAGAGGGAAGTGTGTGCAATAAGCATTGCAACTTGGTCCATTATTCATGATAGGAGATTTGCATTGGAGGATTGTATCTGTGAATATCAACAAGCTTGGCAAGGTAATGTGATTGCTACTCCTTTGGAGTACCTACTTGTGTGTTGTAATCTCATAGTGTTGAAAGAGAGTTGTGAATAAGCTCGTATCAATTTGGAGATTCTTCAAGACCCGGACTCTGAGACTTACATGTCATGTTTATGCACAAATATATAGAAGTTGCAATGCTACTAAGTATTAACCGACGTTTGATTACAAGTTTTGGCATGCATGGATTTTGAGTCCAAAGAAGGCAAAAGGAGAAAGAATCTTTCAAGAATAAGTCTAATGCCAAGAGTTTACAATCAAACAGACCAAAAAAACAACAAACAAAAAAACAAATTGATGTCCAACCATGTATACCTACCAAGGAACAATCACAGACATGCAACACTTCAGCATCTGGGTCAGCTATAAATGCAGTGCTTCGTTGCATGTGCAGTTCTCACAAAATAGGTCACCACACTTCTTGCAATGGTGCTGCAAACATACACCCACAAATAAACTTTCAGCAAATGACTATCTTGTCACTAATGTGCTTATCATTTTTGCACCAAATATGGTGCAACAAATCACTAGATTTGTGTGCACAAATCATTTTAGAAACAATGCCAACCTGTGGACTGCACATACAACTGATGTTTGGCACAAGATAATTCACAAAAGGTATTAGCACATAATTAGTTTTTGCCAAAATTGTTGAGAATCAAACTCTTCTCTCCCAACTATTGGCTTCCTATTACAAATACAGAACACAAGGTACTTTACATATTGTGGGTTGCACAGACATCAACATCATTCAGCAAAGGTTACAATTGTAAGAGTTATCAGTCCAATGTAACAACATTGTCACACACATGTAAATGGAAAACAACCTCCAAGAAGAAACATAGACATGTCAACAAGGTCAATCCAAGAACACAGCCGAAGACCTAACCTTCAAGATAATGACTTACCTGGTGCTACTTCTCCTCCTACGTAACGGGTCAAGGTCAAATGGAGAGCCAACCCCATTGTTGGAGCTGTGCTGCACTGAGACATCAACAAAAAGCTTCAACAGTCAAATGGTTCCATGATGGTTCTGTTCAAGACATTCCAGGTTAGCATCGTCATTTTGACAGATTCCAAGTCGAAATTGTCTTTTGGATGATGTGATCTCTATTGGGAGTTAAGCTGTCTCCCCTACCCAAGGAACAGCAGCTGCATGTTCCCAAACTCAAACTATCTTATTAATTTCAGAAGATGTCAGAGGGAGAAGTAATGGTGACCTGTAGCCTTCTTGTCCAGACAAACTATGTTGTACTATGCAATCTCCCTTGAAACATGTCATAATGAACTTGGTTCCTTTTTTGCATGAAAAAGTTTAATAGAAGATGGAGAAGTTTCATCATGTTTCATAGATCTCTGTGTCTACAGCTGTGATATTCCAGGTGAATAAATTGCAAGAATTGGGTCTATGGTGAGGAAATTAGCAACAGAACTGAATAGATGAAGTCACAAGTTTGAACACAAGCGGTGATAATTTGAGAATCAATCATAGGAAGCTTGATTGATTTGAGTAAAGAGATGGCAAAGTAGGAGAACTACAATTTGCAAAATGAGATCCTTTTGCCAAACATTTCTCCATTCCACACTCTGAAGTTTGTGACGTAGAGATTCTTGCCTGAGGTGCATGGCCTTGGATTGGAATCTTCTTTTCTTTCTTTCCTATATTTGCAGACTTGATGTGTGGCAAACAAGGCTCTCTTCCAGCATGCAGTTGGTAATAATTTGCTTGCTGGCAAATTTCTCAGATGCTGCTGTGAAAATGCAGCAAGGTATCTCTGTTGTTTCTGCTGCCATCAGTCCCTTGAAACCCTACCCATATTATACACAACACATTGTAGATACTGCAATGGACATAAATTTGGAAATGTAGCTTCAAGAATGTATCCATCAACACGAGGAACGAAACTCTGTTCAAAGTGCATGTGTGCACCAGAGCACCAGTTGTCCTTGTTTCATTTACACAGATATTTAAAAAAACCAAAGGAAACTGAATCATGTGCAAGCTGTAGTTGCTTGACATGCTGTGTTTCTGGCCTAAACCCTTGAGATTGGATACTCAGACTTTAAGAAATCAATTCGTTTCCCAAATTACTGCCAAGACATCCTGTGCTGCAAGTGCAATCTACTACCAATGAAAGTTTTCACATTATCTGATACAACAATCCAGGGTTTAGGGTGTGTGAGATTGTTCAAAAACTTGCGTCTCAGAGGGTCATTCATTTCATGAAGAAAAGCATTGAATTTGTTGCCTGACTTGATCAACTTCTGTAATCAATGCCTGTTCAGAAATCAACAAGAGAAACATTTCCTGAGCAATTACCATACCTGTTTGGGTACCGTATTTTGGTGAGAGACGAAGTTGGTTAAGCTTGCTTGCTTTCACCACAGGGGACAACAGCCACCTGAATGGCAATTAGAGATATGTTAACATTGATGATTAAAAGAACAAAAATAATTGTCCACATTTTGGTTCCAATGTGCTTTTGGCCCTAAAGATAATGAATTTTGCAAATGTGACTTTAGCAAAAGTTGTTCATTTTTATGTGGTAAAAAGCATGAATGCATAATATTATACATGATCTAGGATAAGGTGTCATAAAAAAATGTTTATCTATAACACACAATTGTAGCTCTCTCTCTCTCTCTCTTTCATGATGTCATATGTATATATATATGACATCATGAATGACTTCTTACTGTGTCAGCTGCAATGGAAATGGAACTTTAATTTGCAATGGAAAGAAATGGCAACAAGTGCCAACAACCCACAACCACCCACATGGCATGCATCAGCTGACCATGTTCACAAGGAAGTCAATCGAGCACACAAGTCATCGAGAACAGGTGTCGCCGTCATACATGTCAGTAGGTCTGTTGTGTTGACCCATATTTGCAGTGTAAGCAAAGGAAAAAGCAGGTCTGACACTGCAAAGCTCAAAGCACACCCAGCTCAAGAGCTCCACAAACAGAGCAGAATGGCGGTGGTGGGAGCCGAGAAAGGGAAGAAAGCTCGAATTTCACCTGCGTCCGCGCGCTCGCACACTCAAAACAGTCCATCCGAAAGCCGATCTTCCTTCATCTCTACTGCAGGTTCTTTTCTGTCATCCACCCACCTATCTTTCCCACCCATCTTATTAGGGTTTTCGCTATCGCCCAGTGTTCTGTTCTCTGCATGGAATTCCAAGAATAGAAGTTGTTCTGGGTGGACAGCAGATTCGAAGCTTGGAGGAGAAGGGAATGCCATCCATGGGGGTAATTTTTTTTGGGGGTGGCAGGGATTTTGGTCTGGTCAGTGCTTCTGCTACTTGTGGCAGTTGCAGCAAGCTTGGTGTTCAAGACCATCACTCCACCTTCACCCAAGCTGCTGAATAGCAGCAGCCCTGATGGACTGACAGTTACTGCTCCTCGGGTGCGGATGCGAGATGGTCGGTTTCTGGCATACAAGGAAAGAGGAGTGCCTCGAGAAACGGCACAGT
>Ga0116227_10014542_pt1 | contig 11953 bp, 8 predicted proteins | sample S1TSphgellanicum_FD_89693 | JGI IMG/M metagenome (GOLD analysis project Ga0116227, IMG submission 89693) | Host-associated microbial communities from peat moss isolated from Minnesota, USA - S1T2_Fb - Sphagnum magellanicum MG | ecosystem: Host-associated > Plants > Peat moss > Unclassified... | reverse complement strand
GGACAGTTCGCGGGTCAGACCGGCAATTTGTGGCCGCTTGGCCCGCCTGACGGAATGGTAGACGTAGCGGACTTAAAATCCGCAGCCTTCGGGCGTGGGGGTTCGACTCCCCCGGCGGGCATTTCACTGAGCAATTGAGGAAGGGGTTGGGCCGACGCGAGGTTGCCTAAAACGCCAAGCTGATATTGGACGAAGAGTCGATACAAACCCCAAACAGCAAGGAACCACAAAAAATTCACGTAGTTTGGCGATTTAGCTCACTATTAACCAGCGCGCCCCATTCTCCCCCCGGGGCACGAGACAGCTGGGGGCTAAACTGGCCTCGCGTGTCTGAGGTGAAGCGTCGGTCGTCCGATGGCTGCCGAGTGCGGAAGGGAGTTTTTGCCCGGCTCCCTTCCGCTCCTCGGGCGATAGCGCTCCTTGCCTAAACCGAAAAATACTTGGCGCTGGGGTTCAGGACCACGATGGCACTCGTGGATTGCTCCGGGTGGAGCTGGGATTCGTCCGAAAGGGAAACGCCGATGCGCTCCGCATCCAGCAAATGCAGCAGCATCGATTGGTCTTCGATCTTCGGGCAGGCGGGGTAGCCGAAGGAGTAGCGGGAACCCCGATAGCCCTGGGCGAGCAACTTTTAGATGTACCGGTCATCTTCTGCAGCGAAGACGAGTTCGGCGCGGATGCGCTTGTGCACATACTCCGCCATGGCTTCGGCCATCTCCACCGACAGGCCGTGCAGATACAGATAATCCTGGTAGCGGTTATCCTCGAACCAGACACGCGCTGTGTCGGATGCTTTCTGGCCCACCGTCACCACCTGCAGGCCGATCACATCGCGCTCCGCGTCGTCGATATCGCGGAAGAAATCGGCGATGCAGTCGCCATCCTCTCGCGGCTGGCGGGGCAGGGTGAAGCGGGCCACTTCCGTGGTGCCGTCCTGGTCGAACAGGATCAGGTCATTGCCTTGGCCGGCGGCTTTCCAGAACCCGTAGATCGCTTGGGGGCTCAGGATTTTGTCGGCTTCGCACAGCGCCAGCATGCGCTTCATGATCGGCCGCAATTCCTGCTTGGCCCAGCCCAGGAAATCATCCAGCGTCTTTCCCTGTTTACGGAAACCCCATTGGAATTGGTACAGGCTGCGCTCGTTCAGGAACGGGACCACGGCTTTCGCCGGCGCTTCCAGAACGCGCGCACCCCAAAATGGCGGCTCCAGCACTGGCGTTTTCTCGGTGAGCCGGCGGCGCCTCGCCTGGACGGCAGCGACGTCGATCGGCTGCCAGGCGCGCTCATCCGCGCGGCCGATGCTGCGCTTGGTGTTTTTGGCCTTGCCGGAGCGCTTGGCTTGCAACGCCGATAGATAATCGTCGAACCCGTTGCCGGTGACCTTGTCCATCAGATGCAAGCCGTCGAACGCGTCTCGCGCATAGGCAACCCGGCCAGAGGCGTAGGCGGCCACGCACTCATCTTCCACATAATTTCGGGTGAGCGCGGCGCCCCCGAGCAGCACGGGAATCTCCAGGCCCTGGAGAGACATTTCTTCCAGATTCTCGCGCATGATCACAGTGGATTTCACCAGCAGCCCAGACATGCCGATGGCGTGGGCACGATGCTCCTTGGCCGCTTCCACCATATCGGCCAGCTTCACCTTGATGCCCAGATTGACAACCCGGTAGCCGTTATTTGTGAGAATAATATCTACAAGGTTCTTGCCAATATCATGCACATCGCCTTTGACCGTGGCCAGAACGATGGTGCCTTTTTCCTGGCCCTCCACCCGTTCCATAAGCGGCTCCAGATACGCCACCGCCGCTTTCATGGTTTCCGCGCTTTGCAGCACGAAGGGCAACTGCATTTTGCCGGCGCCAAACAATTCGCCTACCGTTTTCATGCCGGCCAGCAGAACGGAATTGATGATGTCCAGCGGCGCGTGCGTTTGCAGCGCCTCCTGCAGATCAATGTCCAGGCCCTTGCGATCGCCATCGACGATGCGGTCTTGCAGGCGGCCTTCGACGGTTTCCGCCTTCACCCGCTTGGTGGCCTCAGTTGCTTTGCGGTCGGCAAAAATCTCCAACAGCTTGGAAAGCGGATCGTAGCCTTCCGCCCGGCGATCGAAGATCAGGTCTTCGGCCACGCGCACTTCTTCCTCGGCGATCAGATGCAGCGGCCGTATCTTGCTGACATGGACAATGGCGCCGGTCATGCCGGCCCGCACGGCATGATCGAGAAACACCGAGTTCAGCACGGCGCGGGCGGCCGGGTTCAGGCCAAAGCTTACGTTGGAGAGACCAAGTATGATCTGGATATCGGGGAATTTGTCCCTGATCATCCGGATTCCATCCAGGGTCCACATCGCCAGTTTGCGATCGTCCTCGTTGCCGGTGGCAACGGTGAAGGTCAGCGGGTCAATCAGCAAATCCGATTGCGGCAAGCCGTGCTTGTCGCAGGCAAAGGCCACCAGGCGCTCAGCAATAGCCAGCTTGTTCTCCGCCGTCTTGGCCATGCCCACTTCATCGATGGTCAGCGCAATCACCGCGGCGCCGAATTTCTTTGCGAGCACCAGCCGATCCGTCGCCGCGCCCTCGCCATCCTCGAAATTGATCGAGTTGATGATCGGCTTGCCCCCGTGCAGTTTCAGCGCGCTCTCGATCACCCGGGTTTCGGTGCTGTCGATTACCAGCGGCACGTTCACCGAATTGGTGAAGCGACGGATCACCTCGTCCATTTCGTATTTTTCGTCGCGCCCGACAAAGGCGGTGCACACATCAAGGCTGCTGGACCCCTCGGCGGCCTGCTCGCGGCCAACGGCGACACAGCCGTCCCAGTCATTGGCCTCTTGCAATTCACGCCATTTTTTCGAGCCATTGGCGTTGCAGCGCTCGCCAATCGAGAAAAAACTGTTTTCCTGGCGAAGGGCCGTCTGGCTGTACAAGCTGGAAACGGAAGGGATCCACACCGGCTTGCGCGCCACAGGGGCGGGGCGGAAGCCGCCGCGTTTGCGCAGCATGGCGTCCAGCGCCTGGATATGCGGCACGTCGGTGCCGCAGCAGCCGCCGATCAGGTTGAGCCCGTCTTGCTCTACAAACCGCTCCACCCAGCTGGCCATTTCCGCGGCGCCCAGCGGATAGCGGGTCTGGCCATCCACCAGCTCCGGCAGGCCGGCATTGGGCTGCACGCTGATCAGGCCTGGCCAGTTGGCGGAGAGCCAGCGGACATGCTCGGCCATTTCCTGCGGGCCGGTGGCGCAGTTCAGGCCGATCAGCGGCACGTCCAGCGCATGGATCACCGTCGCCGCGGTGGCGATGTCCGGCCCCACCAGCAGGGTGCCGGTGGTCTCGACCGTCACCTGCACGAAGATCGGCGTATCGCGGCCGGCTTCGGCGCGGGCGATCTTGGCGCCGTTGACCGCAGCTTTTATCTGCAGCGTGTCCTGGCAGGTTTCGATCAGTATGGCGTCGACGCCACCATCGATCAGGCCGCGGCATTGTTCAGCCAGGCCCGCTTCCAGCGTGTCGTAATCTATATTGCCCAAGGAAGGCAGCTTTGTACCTGGCCCAACCCCGCCAAGCACCCAGCGATGCCTGCCATCGGTGAATTCTTCAGCCGCTTCGCGCGCCAGCTCCGCGGCAAGCCGGTTGATCTCGCGGGCCCGCTCACCCAGGCCGAATTCGGCCAGGGTGATCGGCGAGCCGCCAAAGGTGTTCGTCTCCACCATGTCGGCGCCGGCCTGGAAATAGCCGCGATGCAATTCGCGCACGATGTCCGGGCGAGAGAGATTCAGCACCTCGGTGCAGTTCTCCTGATTCCAGTAATCGCGCTCCACTTCCAACGACATGGATTGCACGCGGCTGCCAGTGCCGCCGTCGCATAGAAGTACCGTGTCACGGAGGGCGTCGAGCAGATGGGGTCGGGTCAAGATATGGCCTCTAGAACGGGGGCGAAGATTTTCTGTGGGGCATGCGCTTGCCAAATGCGCACCTGAAGCGTTGCATCTCGTCCATGCGGGGCGGGCACAGCGACTGTCTGGGCCGCCGCGAGGCCAGCGCCATTCAACAGCGCATCCATTGATGCATCGGAAAACCCGAGGGTTCGATGGCCCATCCGCTCCACCAGGGTGGTCTGGTGGTGCGGGGCCAGATCGACCACTACCAGCCGGCCGCCAGGAGCGAGCACCCGCCTCGCCTCGGCGATGGCTGCGGCCGGCTCTTCTGCGTAATGGAGTACCATTTGCAGAAGCACCAAATCGAAACGGGCGTCAGGCAAAGGCAAGGCATACATGTCGGCCAACCGCACTGTGCAATTGGCGAGGTCTGGCGAGGCCAGGCGCACGCGAGCCAAGGCCAGCATGGTGCGGCTGGCATCCACGCCGAGCCCGGTTTCTATCCGCGGCGCCAAAACTTCCAGCAGGCGGCCGGTGCCGGTACCGATATCCAAAGCGTGGCCCAGGCCGGAAGCCGGCAGCATATGGAGCAGCTGTTGTTCCACCGCGCCGGCTGGAAGGTCCAGGGCGCGCATCTCGTCCCAATCCGCACCTGTTCTGCGGAATTTTTCGGATGCGGCGCGCGCACGCTCCGCCAGCACACGGGTGGCGCCCCGCCGGTCAGCCGCGAGTAGCGGGTCGGGCTCCGGCAGGCGCCTTAGGATGTCCCGGGCGAGGGCGCCGGTATCGCCTTGGGCCAACACGAACCAGGCATTTGCACCCTCGCGGGTGCGGATAAGCAAACCGGCCTCACAGAGAAGCCGGAGATGCCGCGACAAGCGCGGCTGAGACTGGCCGAGAATCTCGCAGAAATCGTTCACGCAAAACGCGCCCCTTGCCGCTAGCGCCAGCAAGCGAAGGCGCGTTGGGTCGGCCGTTGCGGCGAGCGAGGTGAGAAGACGATCCATCGGCACTAGATAAATATATAAAGCTAACTTTATATCAAGCCATGATGATCCAGGATGGTCGCATTCCCGTCGCGTTCGGCTCTTTGGAGAGCGCCGGGCCTGATGACGCACTGCTTTTTGAGGGGGCCATTCGCCCTTGGTCTGGTGCTGTTGCGCAATTCGATCTGGAGGGTGGCCATGCGGCGGGCTGTGCGTGTTGCGCGCCGCGAAGGGGGGCCGGTGTTGCGTTGGGTTGGCTTCTCCATGCCCGCGCCCGCGCCCAGGTGCCATATTTTCGGCGGGTGGTTGTGGTAGCCCGTAGCGACGCCGGCCGGGCCAGCGTGGAGGCTGCGCTCGCGACCGATCCGTTGGCCTCGTTGTGTTTTCGGCGGGAGGGTGAAGGCTAAGCCTTTGTTATGTAGGCGGTTTGGCTGGAATATCGGCGTCACCGGCGCCCAATGCCTTCTGCATGATCACGACGTCTAGCCAGCGGCCGAACTTGATCCCCGCCGCGCGAAGAGCTCCGACACGCACGAAGCCCAGGCTGGTGTGAACGCCGATCGAGCCGATATTATCGCTGTCGCCAATCAGCGCCAGCATCTGGCGGTAGCCGCGCCGTTCAGCCAGCACCAGAAGCTCCGCGACCAGGCTCTTGCCAACGCCTTGGCTGCGTACGTCTTCGCGTACATACACGCTATCCTCTACCGTCCAGTCATAGGCGCTGCGGTGCCGGAATGGGCCGTAATAGCCGAAGCCCAGCACACCGGTCTTGTCGATCGCCACCAGCCAGTCGTGGCCGGCGGCTACTCCTGCCGTATAGCGCTCCTGCATCTGCTCGATGCTCGGCGGAATTTCCTCGAACGTGCCCGTGCCATGAAGCACGTGATGCGCGTAAATCGACTGAATCTCGGGCAGATCCTCTGGTTGGGCGGTACGGATACTCACGATACGGTTGCCTCCATGGCGTGGTTTTAATGGCACGCAGGCGGAATGGGCCAGCCAAACCGCCGAAAATTATCCCGGTCTAAGGGAATACCGTGTTATTGGGGATCATGTGCGGTGCACCACGGGTATGGTTTCCTGGCCTCGAGGTGCGGTTTTCAGATCCAAAAGGGACCTATAAGTGGCAAACAACGGCGATAACCCTCCTGGTTCAAGCGACGGCACCGCGGGAGCAGGAGACAACGAGCCCCTTCAGATTGAAGCCGATGTCGCGCCAGAAGCGCTGACGCCGACCGAGCTTCGCCTGCGAGCGGTGGCGGCAGCGGCCCGTTTTCACGGCGTCGACCTGGACATGGGCGAGTTCCGGGCCATCGCCGGTGAGGCGTATCCGTCTCCCGCCTCCTTGGTGAAGTGGCTGCGCGACCAGGGGCTGACCGCGAAGGCGCTGCGGCTGGTGTGGAAAAACCTGTTTCGCTTCAAGGAATCCAGCCCTGTTGTCCTGCTGCTGAAGGATGGCACGGCCGGGCTGGTGGTGGGCGCCGACCCTGGGCGCGATATCGTTTGGCTGAAAAGCCCAACCGCTGCCGATGCCGAACTGCCTGTGGCTGTAGACCGGCTACGGCTGGAGCAGGCCTGGGGCGGCGATGTTATCCTGGTGAAGCGGCCGCTCGGCCAGAACGAAGGCGAGGCGCCGTTTACCCTCGGCTGGATTTTCTCCAAGGTCGTGGAAGAGAAGAAGATTCTCGTCCAGATCAGCTACGCGTCGGTGGTGATATCGATCCTGACCATCTTGCCGGCCTTGCTGGTAATGGCGACCATCGATCGGGTGCTCGAATATAACAGCTTGTCCACCTTCTACCTCCTCACGTCGATCATGGGCGTGATGATGTTCTACGAAGCCATCCTCGGTTGGGCGCGCCGCGAGCTTGTGCTGATCCTATCCGCCCGGATCGATGTGCGGCTGAATCTCCATATTTTCAGCCGCATGCTCGCCCTGCCGCTGGACTTTTTCGAGCGTAGCCAGGCCGGTGAAACCATCAGCCGCTTGCGTGAAGTGTTCCGGGTGCGCGAATTCCTCACCGGCAAACTGCTCTATACCTTGCTGGATGGCGTGACCCTCTTCGTCATGCTGCCGTTCATGTTTTACATGGAACCGACTTTGGCGATGGTCTCGGTCGCGGTGGCCGGTCTGATTGCGCTGATCATCATGATCTTCCTGCGCCCCGTCGGGCGGCTCGTCGCACTCTCCGTGCAGGCCGAGCACAAGAAGGGCGCAGTGATGAGCGAGACCGTTTACGGCATTCGTACGGTAAAATCGCTGGCGCTTGAGCCGCAACAGAAGGCGATCTGGGATGAGCGGGTTGCCGATGCAGGGCGGTGGCGCCTGGCTGCAAGCCGGCTGGGCAACTGGCCGCAAACGCTGATCGATCCTCTCCAGGTCTTCATGTCACGCGGCGTGGTGCTGTTCGGCGCCTATCTGGCCCTGCAAAACGACACCACGGTTGATCGTGGCGGCCTGATCGCGTTCATGATCCTGAGCAGCCGCGTCGCTGCGCCGCTGATCGGCTTCGCCAAGCTGATGGAAGACTTCCACGAAGTGCGCACCGCGATCGGCCAGATCGCCAAAGTGTTGAACAACCCCACCGAAACGCGCGCTCAGGGCGATGGCATGCGGCCGAAATTCGAGGGGCAGGTCAGCTTCGAGGGTGTCACCTTTACCTACCCGCTTGGTCAGCGCCCGGCCCTGAACAAGGTGAGCTTCTCGATTCCGCCTGGTACCATGATGGGCCTGGTCGGCCGAAGCGGTTCGGGCAAATCGACCATCACGCGATTGCTGCAAGGCATCAACCGCGAGTATTCCGGCGCGGTGAAGATCGACGGCGCGGAGTTGCGCGAGATCAACCTCTCTCATCTCCGCCGCAGCTTCGGTGTGGTTCTGCAGGACAACTTCCTGTTCCGCGGCACGGTGCGCGACAACATCACCGCCGGACGTGCGGGGCTGACGCTGGAGGATGCGGTGCGGGCGGCGCGTCTGGCTGGCGCCGAAGAGTTCATCGAGCGCATGCCGCAGGGCTATGATACGTGGATCGAGGAGGGCTCGGCCAATATCTCCGGCGGTCAGCGCCAGAGGCTGGCGATTGCCCGCGCGCTGATTACCAACCCGCGCCTGATGATCCTGGACGAAGCGACCAGTGCGCTCGATCCGGAAAGCGAAGCGCTGGTGAATGCCAGCCTGACACGGGTCGGCAAGGGCCGAACGATGGTTATCGTCTCCCACCGTCTGTCCAGCCTGGTGAATTGCGACCTGATCATGGTCATGGATCAGGGAACCGTGCTCGATCTTGCGCCCCATAGTGTGTTGCTGGATCGTTGCTCCGTGTATCGTACGTTGTGGAACCAGCAGAACCGGCATATCGACCCGGTGCGCGCTGCCGCCGCCCTGGCACAGGGAGAGTAAGAGATGTCCGTAACAACGACCCAACCGATCCGGCCATCCGGCAACCCGACAGGCAAGCCGGGCTCGCTTTTCTCCGGGCGGTCACGCGTGCAGCGCGACGAGACACCGACGGAGATGCTGGAGTTCTACTCCCCATCGACAGCTTTGTCGGCGGTTGCGCCCAAGGCCGCCGCGCGAAACGCAGTGATGCTTATCGCCTCAATGGTGTTGATCATCTTTGTGTTGTTTGCCGTTGTAAAAATCGACCGGACTGTCTCGGCGAGCGGGAAAATTGTGTCCCTCACGCCTGAGTTGGTTGTGCAGCCGCTCAACACCGCTGTGGTCAAAACCATCGCGGTTTCGGCGGGTGACATTGTGCATAAGGGGCAGTTGCTCGCTCAGCTTGATCCCACCTACGCAGCCGCGGATAACGTGGCGGCGCTGGATCAGGTGGATCGCTACCAAACCGAGATTGAGCGCCTCAATGCCGAGAATCGGCAGGTGGCTTATCGCCCGCGGGCGCTGACGGCGGGGGCGCTGGTACAGGAAGGCATCTTCGCCCAGCGCGCTTCAGCGCGTGAGGCAGAGCTCCGCTACTATCAGGGCCAGATCGATGCCCAGCGGGCTTTGATGAATCAGGCGGACGCGGATATCCGCCAATATGCCAAGGAGACCGGGGTCGCGGCCGACGTTGAGAAGATGCGGGTTCAGCTGGAGCATGACCAGGTCGGCAGCCGGATCGACACGCTGTCCGCTGTTACCGCGCGCCTGGAGGCTGAACGCCAGGTTCTGACCAGCGTTCAGCAGGAAGAAAACGCCAAACAGATGATCGCGTCCCTCAAGGGTCAGCTCGATAACTATAACCAGCAATGGTTTGCCGATGTGTCGCAGACCATCACGTCGGATGCGGTGCAGTTGGCTACCTATCGTGACCAGTTGGAACATGCGGCTCTCAACTACAAACTGATCGATTTGCGCGCCGAGCAGGATGCGACTGTCCTTTCTGTTGCACCGGTCTCGGTCGGCTCAGTGCTTCAGCCTGGTCAGACATTCTTTACCTTGGTGCCGCTGAACGCACCGCTGGAGATCGATGCACAAATGACTGGCGATCAAGCCGGCTTTGTAGTTACCGGGCAGCCGGTCGATATTAAATTTCAGACCTTCAGCTTTACAAAATACGGCATGGGCCAGGGTTCTGTGCGCCTGGTCAGCTCGGACAGCTTTTTAACTGGCACGACTGCCAACGCGTCTGGCCCAACCAGTTCTGGCTCGGCGGCAAATTCGGTTTATACCGGCATAGCGCCGACAAGCCCGTTCTTCTACGATGTGCGGATTACCTTGGATCGGCTGGCGCTGAAGAATACGCCCAAGGATACGCGCATTGTGCCGGGCATGCCGGTTGAGGCAGATATCAAGGTTGGCGAGCGCACGATCTGGGAATATCTCATGGAGCGACTGCTGCCGATTGTTAAAGAAGGCATGCGCGAGCCAGACTAAGAGCGAGATATGGCTGAACCCAATGCCTCCGCCATGATAGCGATGGACCAACACCGAGTATGCTAACGCTTATCGACCGTATCGTTTCGGCGGGTTCGCCCGCCGCGGCGATCAAGCGCGCCATCCAGCTTGACGAGAAGGGCCAGCATCGCCGCGCCTTCACGTTATTCAGTCGCGTGGCCAAAGCGGGCTCGGCGGAGGCGCAGTTCTGGGTTGGCCGCGCCTATCTGAAGGGATTGGGTGTTCCGGTTAGTCGGCGTGATGGTGCCGCCTGGCTGGAACGCGCCTCTCAGGGCGGGTGGGTAGAAGCCCAAACCTTGCTCGCCACGCTCTATCTCTATGGTTTGGCTGGAAAAGGCGGGCGCTCGACGCTTGGAACGCCGCTTTTTGCACGGGTGGCTGGCTCGGCTACTGACGACCCGGATTTTCCGGCTGCCCTGAAATGGGCGCGGGCCGGTGCGGAAGGCGGTTCGGCCGAGGCCCAGGCGCTGCTTGGCTACATCCTCACCTCGGGCCCCGAGGAAATCAGGGACCTTGCCGAAGCCGAACGTTGGTATGAACGATCTGCGGCGGCGGATTGCCCTCAAGGCTATCTCGGGCGTGGCCTATCGTTATTGCGGAAAGCGACCGATTACGACTCCCACGCTTTAGCCGCCGTGGCACTGAAGCGGGCCGGGGATGCCGGTCTGCCAACAGCGCTGTATCTGCTTGGCGTGATGCATGAGCGCGGCGCTGGCCTCCCCGCCAGCCTTGAGCTCGCAGGTAGCTATTACAAGCAGGCAGCCGAAAAGAACGTGAGAAGCGGGCAGGCGCGCTGGGGTTTGGCCTTGCTTGAGGGCAGGGGCGTACCGCGCAATCCGATCGAGGGAGAGTCGTGGCTGCGTCGTGCGGCCAATGCCGGCGATCGCGAGGCAGCGGCTCTTGTCGGCGATATCTACGCTCGCGGCGGCGATCTGCCCCCGAACTATGCAGAGGCGGCGATCTGGTACAATCGCGCCGCGGAGGCAGGGCATGCTGCGGCGGCACGGGCGCTCGGCCTTCTGTTCTTGACGGGTGCCGGCGTCCATCGTGATCCCGAAGAGGCGGGCCGCTGGTTTCGTAGAGCGGCCGAGGGTGGTGATCGGCAAGCGCAGGCCGATCTGGCCAATTTACTGCTCTCTGGCACAGGTTCCGCGGAAGACGGGCAGCGGACCCGCGAATTGTTCGAACAGGCGGCCGGTTCGGGTGATCTGGTGGCTGCCTTCAATCTTGGTGTCTGCCTTGCGGAAGGCGTCGGAATCGAACGTGATGATCGCCGTGCGATGCTTTGGCTGAGGCGCGCGGCCGACGGTGTGGTGAACGCGCAATATTGGTATGGCCGCATGGTGGTACAGGGCCGTGGTACCGAACCCGATCCGGTTGAAGGCAGGATGTGGGTCGCCAAGGCAGCGGCGGCAGGCATGCAGGACGCCGAGGTTGCTTTGGCAGAAATGTCGCTCAATGGCGTCGGGGGCCCAAGGGACCATGAAGCGGCACTCCGGCTGTTCCGGAAGGCGGCGGAAAGCGGCCATATGGGAGCCATGTTTGCCGTCGGTGCCATGCTTGGCGGCGGCCATGATGTGCCGGAAAATCGCGAAGAAGCGCGCGACTGGTACAGGATGGCGGGCGAGAAGGGTCATGCCCATGCGCAGATGATGCTGGGCCGGTTTCTGGCGCGTGGTCTGGGTGGCGATCGGGATCCAAAGGAAGCGCGTTTGTGGCTCGAACGTGCATTAGCCGGTGGCGTTGTTGAAGCGAAAGTGGATTTGGAACAGCTCTCTTCGGAGCTCGCTCAGCTTCATCCGGCGTAGCGGTAACAGCCAGGCTGCCGTGATCCGTCGGTAATAACCATGAGTCGTTCGGCGCGCTGCCGAGCAAATCTTGCACGCAGGATGCGATCCTTGGGACTTTTTCCTTAAGGCTCTTTTCTTAAGATTGGGCAAAGTGTCAGTTCGTCATTGTGCTTAATTACCAGCTGGATGACCGACCTGAGAGGCGGGATCCGCCGCCTGAGCAAGACATGGCGCTGTCGATGCGCTTGGCACGCACGGCATGGGACAAAGGGGAGGCTTTGGCCGCTTCAGGCGATCTGACCGGTGCCCTTGCCTGGCTGGGACGGGCGCATAGGATTGCGCCAGCCGATCAGAATATCTGCTTTGGTCTTGCCCGGCTTAGGCTCCGTGCCGGCGATTCTCTGGG
>Ga0116227_10014539_pt1 | contig 11955 bp, 4 predicted proteins | sample S1TSphgellanicum_FD_89693 | JGI IMG/M metagenome (GOLD analysis project Ga0116227, IMG submission 89693) | Host-associated microbial communities from peat moss isolated from Minnesota, USA - S1T2_Fb - Sphagnum magellanicum MG | ecosystem: Host-associated > Plants > Peat moss > Unclassified... | reverse complement strand
ATTATTTATATTTTAGTTGTATTGGAATGAAAATTTAATTATCTTATTATTCAAAAATTTTATATAATAAAGAGAGATGTTAAAAATAAATATATATATATATATATATATATATATATATATATATATTTCAAAAAATAAAAATAATATAAAGAATTTGATGAAATATTCAAGAGTACATCATTTGTGGATATTGATTCCTCAAAATTAATTAATTATTCAACAAACATGTGTTGAAGTGGCAAAGGGTACTACAATAAAGATGGGAACCAACATATTCTAGCTACATCACCTAATGGTAACTTGAATCCCAAATATACCAATTCAAATGCTCCATCTTACATAGTGTGAAAAGCCTCCCCTAACTTTTAGGGTTGACCCATTTCTCTTGGTAGGGTCGGCTTGTGTAGGGTCTAGCTATCATGACCCCGTATTGATTTGAACCCACCACCACTTCAATCTATAGGGTTTTTTTTAATAAAAAAATTGTGATGTAGCTAAAGTGGTAATCATCAATAAGATGATTTAGTCAAATTTGATCACATTCTACTTCAATCTAAAGAGGTCTTTTTTTTCAATTTTTTGTGATGTAGCTAAAATGGTGATCACCCATAAGATGATTTAGTCAGATTTGATTACATTCTACTTCAACTATAGAGGTTTTTTTCTCCAATTTTGTGATGTAGCTAAAGTGGTGATCATTCACAAGATGACTTCGCCAGATTTGATTACATTCTACATATGGAAGTAGAAAAAAAAAAAAAACAAAACAGAATTCTTCTATATTATTGACTATCTACTAGAACTTATCATAAAAATCTGGCGGCTTGAAATTTTTTTCTTTGAAATTTAATGAATTAGGGACTCTTTTTTTTTTCATGAAGAATCCTCTGTACAGCAGGTTGAAATCATATTTTTCTGCTTGAAATTTGACAAAATATTACCCAAGAAAAAACACTGCTTCAAGAGATCTATACACATAGATGGCATAGCCTAGCATCAGCATCAACATTCACAAAAGAAGAAAATAATCATGTTTAAAAAAGTTGATTTGTTTTAATTTTTTTGCAATTAGTGTGATATTGTCACATACAAGTGAAATGATTCATATTGTAGCCTATGATAAACTACAACTTTTTCCAACACCTCTTGCTTTCAAATCTCTAAGCATACACTACCCAAATTTCATGGAATTGAACTCAAGACCTTCCCCATATAGGGGATAGTCCAAACAATAACATTGAAATGTCTCAATAACATCAGTAATTGATAAAAGACTTCATGTACTTGTTGATGTCTATTTCAATTTTAAAATATTCAAATTATGGCTGTCCAACTCCTTTTTTCAAAAAATTAATTATTTCAGCAAACATCTGTTTATTACCTTCTAGTTGTGAGTTTAATTCTCTTATGATCTTTTTTTTCTTTCAAGTTAATTCTGTGGGTGGTGTCATCCATTTTTTTCCTTTTCTTAAAAGAAATGGTTTTAATTTTGAAGCAAAGGGCTTCTTAGTTTTGTGGAATCTTGAATGAAGATTTTACCAACAATTTGACAGTCTATAAAGAGATTTCTTATTGGTAAGTCCAAATTAAATGGAATTACCCTTTTGAAAATTGCAATGTTTATTGATCAGGAGTAAATTCTTCTACTAACAAATACAAAGAGTCTTTTACCCATAGGTTCAATTGTTCTCTATCTAAGAGCAAGTCCACCCATGCTCACTATGTGAGCCTTTTAATAGTATAATCTCACATCCAACATTAGTTAATTACTTTTTCCAACCCCACCCATAAAACTGGAACAGCAAAAGGTGAGAGATTATTAATAGCAACCCACTTGGACCCGTCAAACTGTCCAGCCAATCAATAGCAAGTGTTAGGCTTTTACCGTACCTTTTGCCAGCCTCAACATCCTTCACTGAAATGCTAGGCCAAAACCATTTTGCTGAGCCAAATTGCAATGTTGACTTTTGGTCTTTCAAAACTTGATGTACAATGCACTGGTGGAGTTGCAGTCTTCCACATTGTCATATTATTCCAAAAGGAATGTCAAGATCACCTAATGGGTAAAATGATTAGGTTGCACATTCCAAACCCTTCTGGATGTCGGGTAGGAGAAAGAATCCCATCCCCACAAGGTCTATTAGCAAGAAGTTTAGGGCCATAAGTCGTTTGAACTCCCAAGAGTACAAAAATTTCACGTGCAAAATCCCTACCTGAAATGAAGTAAATCAGATTACAATTAATCTATGAACACAATAAGGTACCTAGTCTGTGTTTGTTCAATAGTTCGCAATTGGCAAGCCCCTCTACAAAAAAACTGAAAAAAACCACACCAAAAGTGCACTATCCTTCCACCCTTAACTTCCAGACTTTGCAAGGATGGTTGCATCCATAACCTTATGAATTTCACAAACTGTCAGACCTTCAGCAATAGCAGTGACAAGCTGCCATGACTCCCCACCCTCACCATTAGCATCCACTGCTGTTGGGGTGTAGCTATGGAAATGATGATCAGCTCAAAATTTCAAGTAAACCACTCTTAAAAAATCTGTGTCCTGTGTTTTTTGTGTTTTCAAAAGTCATACTGTTGGATAGCACTCAAAGATATATAGTACACTAGTCATACTTTGACACCTCTGATCTGATGCTACAGGACCAGTCAATTTACAATGAGCCATATCTAGTGGCTATAGAAACATTAAATGTCAATTGCTACCCACATTCTGCAGGTATCACTAGCAACTTACAAATACCCAAAATAACTACAAAATTGCAGAGAAATCTCCACAACAATTCAAAGGTAAACATGACAATGGGAGCAGTCATAGCCTTTAAGAGAGTCACTCACAAAGTCAGACCATCACCAGCATCACAAATAGCAATGACAAGCTGCCATGACTACCTCCTGACTTCATCAGCTCCCAACAGTTGGTGTATCTAAGTATGTAACAATCAGCCCAAAATCTGGACAAACCATTTACAAAATCTGCATCTTGAATTTGTGTTGCATTTTTGGAACCTACACGGAGACTCAGTCATGATGTTGGCTGGCACTACAAACACCCAATACTGTAATTTACTCAGGAGAGAACCCAGGAAAACACACTGCCACCAGGCCAAAAAGTGTAAACCAACTGGGGACTTGCGGACAAGATATATTGAAGAACTGATTTGCACTATGCAGAGACAACATAGATATGGACCAAGACCCTCAATGCAGAATGCAGCAATCAGAAACACAGGCAGGATCAGACACAGACAGTATCCAAAAAGGTTGCTTATATTGATTCATCATCTATGCCCTCATAGAATTCAAACATGTTAATGCACATGACAAAGCATGTACCTTCCGCTATAGTGATCAGAAATCAGTAAATGCGCACAGGCTTTCCCATTGTGGTCTTCAGATACAAAACTCTCACCTGAAGAAACAAGACACATAAAATCACAACATCAGTCCCCCCTGCATGTCCTGAAACTCAGGACCCCACCAACTATTCTATATATGCACCTGTAACGTCACCACCATCATCATCATCTTCTTCTTCTGCACCATCTTTGAAGCAAGGATCCCTTCTAGAATTTGGAGAACATCATGGTGTCATTCAAGGTTTAAAAGAAAAGGCCAAAGAATTTGAGGGAAAACTTACGTTCTGCCAGTTCTTCTTCAGCAAAGAAACAAGGAAATTAACACTGAGTTGAACATTCTGGAAAACTTGCTTCTCCTCCATGCCGCAGTTTCCAATAGCCACACCCATGCACAATACTTTCTTCAGCTGGAACTTGATCATCGCCTTTGTCTCGATCATCTTTGCCTCGAGTGACTCCTGGTGACTCACAAGAGTGGGGAACTTTCCAGCCTTGTTCAAACCTGGCCCTAACAATCGGGGAATTTGCTTGATGACAGATTCTGATGCAAGAAAGGAATGATACTTCTTGGCCAGCTTCTTCACAAGCTTCTTGTTTTTGTTCATCTTTTTCAAACTCTCTACATCCATGCACTCCATCCCTATCTTGTTGGCCTGTTGTTGCGCCCAAGAAAAAAAGAAAAAGTGTTAAATCATAGTGCTTGAATGATTGGCATCTTTGGTATAAACATATTACACAACAGGTTTCAGAGAATGGTGTTGTTGTGTGTGTGTGTGTGTGGGTGGGTATCATAGTAATTTTAAAAGCTAAATCACATTGCTTGAATGCTTGGTATCTTTGGTATAAACATGTTACACAACAGATTTCAGAAAACGAGGTTATTTTGGGTACCTCTTCAACATGCTGAGCATCTCCGAGCATGCAGACCTTCATCTTGGGACGAGGAACATGCGGCAGTTTCACAGAGCCACTGAAACGTTTGTCCTTCTGAGGATCATAGTTCTTGAGCCCAATCTGGAGCTCAATAGTCTCAGTGAAGTTGCGGTTCTTTTCCTTGGCCTCGGTAGTGACCTGGGTGATGGCTTCCCTCAGCACATCACTCTGAAGCTTACTGTAAAGCCCCCCATCACAACAAGCACAACTCCCACACTCTCAACAAACCCCTATATCTCTCTTACCTCATGTCTTGCTGAAGAAAGCTCGAATGCAACAACGGAAAAACAGCTGTGAAAGAACAAACAAAACAAAAGTCCACAAATGGAAAGAGTTGCAAGCTTTCTAGAGACTATGAGGACGAAGAGAAGAGAACCCACCTCATGTTTGCTTCCTCGAAAGAGTAGCCGCAACTGAAGCGGAAACGCAAGACGCTGAAAGAGGAAAGGACCTCAATCACGCCGGGACTGGCTTCTTACACTAAACCCTAACCCTAATCAAAGGGCTCTGACTCTGCCCCCAAAACCAGCCGTAACCCTAAAGCACACGGCCTTTCGCATCTTCCACTAAACCCTAACCCTAACCTGAGGGCCTTGAACCAGCCTAAAGCCCAAGAACCGGAGCCTTTCCCATCTCTCACTAAACCCTAAACCCTAAACCACCACCACCCAAAAAAAATCATGGTTTTTTTTTAAAGGATTCAACATGATTAAAGTTTTCACATTGGTTATAAAAGATGTTCACCTCGATTCAAAGCTTGCAACATGAAAAACACATGGTTTTTTAAATATTATATTGACATTTTAAACTAGGTGTCATTGATCCATCTAGACATCTCATCAAATGGACCCAAAGAAATTGTTACTCAAAATGGCCAAGGCTTACTCAAATTGACCATACTTCAACCAATAAATACTTAACCTTGCCCAACTTACCTTTTTGTTACATAAAAAAATAATAAGTCAATAAATAATAATTATAATATAACTAGCTCATATAATAATTATAGTATCAAAATTATAATGTAAAAGCTAATTTAATTTAAATAACCTATTAGTTTGACCTACACCTAATTAGTAAACTATTTTAATAGGTAGGCTAACCCACTAACTAAATTAGGTTTTATTTACGTACTTAGGTAAATAGCCTACAATATTCACCTAATGTATAAGTTGTATATGTAATAAATAGGTAGCTAAGTAGGTGGGTAAATTAAGTTAAGATCTAAGTTTTGGTTCAGCAAGTGGGTGGGTGTAAGATGTAGATAGATGGCCAATACACCTACCTACCTTCAACTTAAGGTAGGTAGGTAGTTTAGGATTATTAGGCTAAATGGTTAAGTTATATATGTTCACATTTGCAAATATTAACATTGTTAAATTGACACTCCAATAACTTTGTCGACATTATTTTAAAATTAATAGTTGACAGTTGACATGTACTAATGATGTGGCATGCTAACAAAAAAATTAACACTAAATGGTAGTCCATTAATAAAATAAGCAAAATTTGGTAAAATCTATTTTTTAAATAGATTTTTGTAGGTTATAACATGTTTTGGTAAACTAACAAGTACAAAACCAATATGGTAAATCTAATTAAAACACCATATGTGAATTGAACAAGAAGCCATGTTCCATAGTGGAGGGAAACTCTACTTTTTATTGTTGAGAAATTTTGAAGCAACAACAATTTTGAACCAAGAAACATAAAGAGGGAAGGAGTCATTGAAGCTTAAAATGTGAAGCATAAAAAGGGAAGCTCTGAAGGGGGAAGAGCAACATTCCATTGTGGAAACATTGCTTTGAAACATAAACAACACAATGTTTTTAAATTTAGGTGCAAGTGTGTATGCAAGCACACATCCACACATAGGTGCAAAAGTTCAAGGACTTTTCACGAACAAATTTTATAGGCAAATCATCCATAAGTCATGGATGAGATTGCATGGTGGTAGATCAAAGAGGTGCAATGCAAAGCAAGGTGTAATTCCTTGGCAATGCACGTGAATTGGGATCATCACAAGCTATTGGTGTTCTTCACTTGCAAACATACATAATATAAAGGTTAAAAGGAACTTGTTGATCTAAGATTGTTCATAATTACTACTATGCAACATTAAGAGAAAATTTCAAAATAACTATAACAAATGACCAAAAACAAGTTTCCAAGACATTTCATGCGCAAGGAAAAATGGAACTCATTGAATTTCAATTTCAAGAAATTAATAGATTATCATAGGGGCATAGGTAATCATACTTCATTATGGGATTTGTCATATGAAGAAAAAGAACATTTTCATTTGCATTATTGGTTCAACAAAAAGTTCTATGACTTAATTGAAGCCTTATTTAGGGATACTTTCATTGTTGTTTTTTACATACCACGGATGTAAAGGTTGAAGGAGACAAAACCTACAAGCTACAACCCAATAGGGCAAGAAAAAGTTGATGAGAATGAATCCATGTAATCACAAGATAATCAGATAGGTCCTCAAGCACATGAACATGGCACAAGAATTATTAATAGTTAAGGTCCAAGTCGAAATGCTGATAGTTAGGAAATAAGAATTGCAAATACAAAAGTAGCTAACAATCATGGTAGAAGAGTGCCAATGGTTCAAACATAAGAATTGCAAACATAACTGCTTTAAGTATAGGCACAAAAACAACAAGTTATGTAAATTTATCTCATCAAAAAATAGAGCCACTCCAACCACTTATCATTAATTTTGGATCTCTAACAACATCGATATTCGAAAGCACTATAATTGAGAAAAAACATAATAATGTTTTCAATCTTGTAATTCAATCTACAAGTAAGAAAAAAAAGGTCATCGTGGGTGCAATGTGCGAAAGCAAATAATACTCAACTGGAGAGTGAGCAACATCGTTCATATGTTCATGAATATGCCTTCAAAAAACATTTTTGCTGCCTAAAGTCATGCAACAAAAAAATTCGCAAGGTCAACCAAAAGATGATGAATTTGTTGTCCAATATGAATACATATGCTTTTCATCAAGCAACATGCACAATGCTTCCAACTATATATTTATCTTAAGTTGTTGATCAAAGTGACGATGGTGGAAATGATTAAAATGAAAAATAAAACATGCAAGAAGACAAGATGTTGTAATGTAGATTCAAAGAACACACAATCTCTATTAATTTCATTTGAGAGCTAGACTTTAATTTGCATTTCAGAACCAAATTGCATTGCACATCCAAATTACATTTTTGTTCCAGTTTGTAATTGTCAAGATGACAATTTGATGGCAATTACAACAATGTTCGAAATTCATTGATTAGAAATGAAATTACAAGTTCCATGAATTCAACATCTTTGGATTTGTGTTTTATGATTGCCTAGATATTGTTGAATTGCATTACATTGATTGACCCCAAAACTTCCCCAAATTGCAATCCTAGTTTAATGTTTAGTTCATTTATCTAATCACCACCATGTCTAGTAGTTAAAACACCACATCTATCTTCTATTACATTCTTTGCCTTCAATTGTTGCATTAATTAATTAATGTCTATGTATTTGTCGTTTATAATCACATTGTGCAACATGTAACAATAGATGACATTTGGAAAAAAAAAATGCACGTTTAAATTGAACTTGATCACCAATTCATGATTTATTTTTTTAATATATCAAAGTTGTTTTCAACAATAATTATAGAATAAGAGATAACACAAGAAAATTGATTATTAAATCATGCTTCCAAAACAAAATGTGAAACCTTAGTTTGTTTGTGTCAAAATTAGCCATGGTAATAGGTAGACCCCTTGTCTCCAATGATGTTAAGTTTGATGGCCTCATGTCATGCTCATTGAAAAAATCTTCGCATGTTTTTTTGATATATTGAAAATAAGCGCAAGACTCAAACATCATTCATTGAACATGGCAACCCCACAAAAACCATGTCATGTGATCAACAATGGTTTGTAGTTACATATTGTATGCCTTTGATTTGAAGGAATAATGGTCTATAACAGAGGTTTGGACTTTTGACTTTTCGATATGGATTTGAATGACATTAATAACACCTTGGATACCTAACAAGTTTGAAAGATCCTTGAATCTTTCCATGATTTATAATGTGGAATTTCGTTCAAACCATTATAGCTTATTCTTAAAAGCAACATTAACCAAATGTATAAACTCCTACAAGACAAGGTGTACAATTGATTTGTTAATGGTAAAAAGTTCACTGCATTGTAAATGTTTAGAAACATATGCTAATTTAAACAAAGAGCAAACAACCCTAATGTTAATGGGCATTACACACCTAAATTTTGTCTTCTTTCTCCATTATATGCTTCAATTTTATTTGTCAATTATTTCACAAAGGTTCTACTAACCTGGAAATGTTCAATCCATCTTTTATTGTCAATTGAATCATAAAAAATCGATAAACTAATGAAGATCACAATGAGAAACATAGAAAAAATGCAATGAAAAATATAATGAAAAGGGGAATGGTGTAAAACATAAAACAAATTGAAAAATGAAGATGATGCAAGTTGCTTACATGCACTAAAGGAAAATTGGAAAAAAAATAAAAATCTTTTGCAACTATATTTTAATTACAAAAGACATTTACTACTAAAAATTATTTAGTTACATTAGACAAGTTACATAAAATACTAGTTTCAAATGCGAATGAAATCAACGGTCAACAAAAATTTGACCATTTATATACTATTATTTGCCATCTGTATATTACCATAAAAATTAGAAAAACTTAAATAATGACATGTGGCAAATGAAAAAGGTTTGGAATTTTTTATTTTAAAAATAATATTGTAGTTTATTTTGGATTGTTTTAAATTTTAAAACATGGCATGACACATTCCAAATGTCATGTGGCATTTTTTGAATTTTGGCCAAATTTAATTAAAATAAATATTTAAGTAGGTAGGTTGATTTAAATAAATAGGACTAGGTAGGTAAGTAAGTTCAAAGGTAGGTGAATATTTAATTTTCATTTAAGTTTCACCTTTAGGGTTAAGCTTCATAAAAGGTTAAGATTTTTTTATTAGTTCATCCCAATTGACATGTTTTATTTTATGTGAAATTGTAAAACAACATTCTTTATTATATAATTTTCAAAATGGAAGTGAATGACAAAACATATGGAATAAAAATTGAAATTGAAACTTCGTTGCAAACTAAATTACAACTAAAAACTTATTTCATATCCATTGTTTTTCATTTTAATTCCGTAACTAAGTATATAAATTAATAATCAATATTTATTTACTATTATATAGCAATCAATTAATTAATTCATTTAACTATAAAATATTAAATAGTATTTTAATTTCAATTTTTTAATTAAAAAATTACTATATAAATAATAATGAAAAAAAATTCAATAATTATAAAACTCCATTATTGTATTTTTAATAATAAAATAAATACCTAACTATTAAATGATTAATATCCAAATAATAACTAACTAGCATATTAGTTATAAAATATTAAATAATAATTCATATATATTGTGTGTGTGTATATGTATATATATATATATATATATATATTGACATGTTAATTATAAATTTTCACTACAATTTTAAATATCTAATAATCAATAACTAACCAATAATTAACTAACAAACAAATTAATTATGAATTATTGGCGGATAGTCCATAAATAAAAAATTAAATGATTAAAAAATTAATAATTATGGACTAAATAATTAATTAATTGGTTATAAATACTTGATTAATATTTCATATACAAAAATAATAATAACATAATTATTAATTATAATTAGTAAATTAATTAATAATTAATGGAATGTAATAATTATCAATTAATTAATAAGTAAGTAGTTCATTTTAATTAATTAGGTAACCTAACTTAAATACGTAGGTAAACAAACATATATATGTAGGTAGTTAATTTGCCTATATACAAACTAAAAATACAATTTTATTATTACACCAATGGGAACATACCCCCAAATTCTACCCATAATAAAACTTAGCAAAACTGCACATACCTTTCAAAGTTTCTTAATACACCCATGTATACCACTAAGGGCTATATGGACACTTTAGTGGTGCAACTACATTTGGTTCCATTTGTAATTAATGGGACATATGGGCATGATAATGGATGAAAACAATTCTAAAATGTAAAGTTGCAAATTATGTAGTTATAGCATAGTTGCAAGAATTGTCAAGGGTGCAAAGCAATTGCAAAGACAATTAAAGCTAGTTGCAAATGACAATTAGTTGCATTTTGGGCATATATTTTAGTGACAAAACTTTGGAATTAATGAAGTGTTGACACAAGCTTGAACACAATCAAAAAGCAAGTCGAAGGAATTGTAAATAATGACAAAATGATGGTACTGCAAAAACTCAAAGCAATCCCAAAGCAAATCAAAAGTGCTACGAAAAATGGTGTCACAAAATCTTGGAGCAAAAGTAGAGAATTAGCTTAAAATGTTGTGAAAAGGAAGATGTTGCAAAACCTCATAGAAAAATAAACAACAACAATGTTACAAAACTACATTGTGAAGTGAGAGATGAAGAAGAGGGAGGAGCAAACTTGAATTATGAAATGAAGAAGAAAAAGTTTTAATGGGAATTATGGCAATTACACTTTACCACTTTCAATCATTAACAACCCCTTAAGTACCTTGAATGGAGATAGTTCGACAATACTAATTTTACTCAAATGCTTAAAATTTAACCCCATGTGTGAACAAAGATAAAAAAGCTTAACAATCATAAGGTAGTCAATATCAAATTAGGGTTAGTGGCCATAATCCTATCAACTAATTTTAGGTTAGGGCCTATCAACATGATAAAATATTCCTAAGTATGAATTGATCATAAGTAAGTAGCTTAAGTTAAGCTAAATAGGTAGGTGTAATAATTGGTAAGTATATGGTTAATACACCGTCCTATAACCTCTAGCCCAACTATTTATAAATACTTATTTCCAACCTAGTTACCTATTATTTGCCTTCGTATTTACTTACATACTAAGATTTGAAATAAACATGAATAAATTGGCCCAAAAAAAAAAAACATTTTGAAAATGTGGACCCTTATTGGTTAAAGATTTAATTTATCTTTGTGAAAGTGAGGGATTCAACTCTTCATACTTATAACCTATTTGCATGCCTAAGGGATTACCTATTTTACAAATCAAATTTAAGGAATTGAAATGCAAAGCAAAGACACAATATTTTTATTTTGTTTTACTTACATCATTTTATTTATTTATAATTAATGGCTTACAACGTGAAGCTTATTTTGGTTTATTTGGACTTGTGATATTTTTCCAAATATTCTATTGCACTTTCTACCCCAATAGATAATTTCCTTGGCTTTTGTTTTATATATTAATGAGTATTTTTCTTTTTATTTTTCAAAAAAAATAATATTTACCCTCCATTTTAGCTATTATTACCCGAGGAATAATAGCCTTTCTCTTCAGGACACCTTTGATTCGAGGTTCCTGCTTCACAAGCTTGGATGGAACTATTGCAGCAACAGGATGCCCCCCACTGATTCCCTCACCTTCAAACTCAGCCCCTGAATTTTATCCAACAAAAAAGACGGGATCTTCATGTGCCCCATAATTTCCAACAAGAAAAAAAGATCAATACGCACGT
>Ga0116227_10014538_pt1 | contig 11957 bp, 10 predicted proteins | sample S1TSphgellanicum_FD_89693 | JGI IMG/M metagenome (GOLD analysis project Ga0116227, IMG submission 89693) | Host-associated microbial communities from peat moss isolated from Minnesota, USA - S1T2_Fb - Sphagnum magellanicum MG | ecosystem: Host-associated > Plants > Peat moss > Unclassified... | reverse complement strand
ATGATCCGCGATGCAGAAACTTATGGACTCGAAGCACCGCTCGAGCGGTGGCGCGAAATACGCGGCCATATTCATGAGATAATCTGCACGAAAGGTTACAACGAAGCCAAAGCCAGCTTTACGCAGAGCTTCGGGAACCCCGAGCTCGATGCCAGTCTGCTCCTCATCCCGATTGTTGGCTTCCTTCCCATCGACGATCCCCGCGTCACAGGAACGATCGCTGCTATAGAATGTGAACTTCTGAGCGATGGGCTAGTGCTGCGTTATCAAACAGCCAGCGGCGCGGATGGACTACCGCCAGGTGAAGGCGTGTTCCTGGCCTGCAGCTTCTGGCTGGCGGATGTCTATCAATTGCAAGGCCGATATGCCGAAGCAGACGCGTTATTCGGCAGGCTCCTGAAGATTCAAAACGACCTCGGTCTTTTGAGCGAGGAGTTCGACACGAAAACCAAGAGGCAAGTCGGCAATTTTCCGCAGGCCTTTTCGCATTTGTCTCTGGTGCGAACATTCCTCAATCTCATGCGAGGAAAATAGCTTTTTCAAGCCCTTCGGCAAGCTCAGGATAATAGCAATGAAGCCTTCACAACAACATATGATATATGCGTATTTATACTAATATAAATCTATAAGTATAAATACGTTTTAAAGCGGATTTAATACGAAAAAACTTAGAATACAATTTAAAAGCTTCTCAAATAAACGAGTTATTAACCTAAAAATAACAAAATTTATTCATGATAAGAGATCGAAATCTCTCTGGGGGAGAAGGGCATCCCTACTCGCATGCCTGCTGGCTTCCGGGGATGGCAATGCCATCGTGCTCAATTATCTAAGATTGTACTGCCCGCGTTAGCTGCCGCCAGTTTGACGGCAATGACACTCTCCTCCAGCCATGCGCAGGCGCCTTCGCTCGGAACCGCGGGAAGTTTCGGTATCCTGGCGGGTTCAACAGTTACGAACACGGGCACAAGCGTGGTCAACGGCAACGTCGGCGTCTGGCCCGGCACAACGGTCGTTGGGTTTCCACCGGGATCCGTAACTGCACCGTACACAGTTTCAGCTGGCAATGCAGTGGCGCAGCAGGCCCAGTCAGACGATGTGACGGCTTACAATCAGCTGGCCAACACGCCGATCACCACCAATCTCACAGGCCAGGATCTCGGCGGCAAGACACTGATCGCCGGTGTCTATGGATTCAATAACGCGGCCCAATTAACTGGAACGCTTGTCTTGAACGCACAAGGCAACCCCAATGCCGTCTTTATCTTCAACATCGGCAGCACGCTCACAACCGCGAATGCCTCAAGCATCCTGCTCATCAATGGCGCGCAAGCATATCATGTCTTCTTCAGAGTGGGCAGTTCCGCGACGCTCGGCACGTTTACATCATTCGCAGGAGACATTCTCGCACTGACGAGCATTACGCTCGATACTGGCGCTACGATCCTCTGCGGCGACGCTCTGGCGCAAAACGGCGCGGTTATCTTGAACAACAATACGATCACTGTCTGCACAACGTCTAGCGCCTCTGGCACCCCTGGTTCAGCATCGGTCATAGGCGCCGGAGCCTTGGCAGGACTGCCCTCCAACGCCACAGCCAATGAACGGGCCGTTGCTAACGCGATCGACAATTTCGTCAGGAACGGCGGAACATTGTCCCTCGCTTTCATAGACCTCATCGAATTCTCGTCACCTGCACAATTGGCCGCGGCCTTCGATCAACTTTCGGGCGAGATAGGCACAGGTACAGCTCAGGCCGGAATGCAGGGAATGAATTCTTTCCTGTCTGTGGTGAGCAATCCATTTGGAGAAGAAAACCGCCCATATTCAGACACGCCTATCCGCCGACCTTTGATTATCAAAGGGCCGTTGTCCTCGGCTGATACACTCGCATCCGCTCCAGCCCGTTGGGGTATTTGGTCCGCGGGCTACGGCGGGCAAGGCAGCGTATCTGGCGATCCAACCGGGACCGGAAGCCACGACAGATCGACAAGTGCCGCCGGATCGGTCGTTGGTCTCGATTATCTGGTGCTCCCGAACACCGTGGCCGGTTTCGCGCTCGGAGGCGGCGGTACGCGCTTCGGTTTGTCCAACATTCCTGGCGGCGGCCATAGCGATATGGCTGAAGCTGCCGTCTATGCTGCGACGCACGTCAATGCCGCCTATCTTTCAGGCACGCTTGCCTATGCCTGGAGCCGGGCATCGACCGACCGCTATGTGAGCCTGGCAGAGGCCGATCATCTGACCGCTCATTTCTCGACCAGCAATATTGGCGGCCGCATCGAGAGCGGATATCGCTTCGGTATCCCCTATATGGGCTTACCCGGCCGGATGGGCTTCATTCCCTATGCAGCGGCGCAGGCACAAAGCTTCTTCACTCCCGCCTATAGCGAAAGTGCCGCCTACGGCTTGCCGACTTTCGCGCTCTCCTACGCGGCGCAAAAGACGACTATGGTCCGGACCGAACTTGGTGCCTGGATTGATTGGGCGGTTCCCGTTGAATATGGGGCCACATTGGTGCTGCGGACGCGCGCGGCTTGGGCAAACGACCATTGGTCTCAGCCAAGCATCAATGCGATGTTCGAGACATTGCCGGGATCGAATTTTACAGTGACCGGGGCATCGCCGCCGCGCAATTCAGCCCTTGCTTCGGTCGAAGCCGAGGTTGGGTTCAAAAATGGGTTCTCATTCGCCATACGATTCGATGGCGAAGTCGCCGAGAACGCACGGAAATACGTTGGCACAGCTGTCCTTCGCTACGTGTGGTGAAATCCCGCATTTGCATCGCAGCTGTTGGTATTGCGAGGGACTTATGCACTTGAACCATACTGCCTGCCATAGATACGCCCATTAATCGAACATCACATCCAGCCCATGCTGGGCAAAGGCATTCTCGATCGCCTGCAGCAATTTCTGCAAATCCTCGATTTCGAACGCATCCGCCTCATGCGGCGCGTCCCATCCTTTGATGTCGTCGAGATAAACGATCACATCCGTATCGTCGTCTTCCTCATCGAAATCATTGATGCAACATCTGACGGTCATGGTCCGCTCAGCATATTTGATGCGGACAGCTCCATCGAGGATAACGACCTCGAATCCAGGCTTTTCGCCTTTTGACATCCCAGAAACCTTATCTCGATTGGCGCTTCTGACGTTCGGCGGGATTGGCCGCCGCCTTCAAACCCGATGCCTGATCGTCACGCGCCACGACAATAACTTTGCGCATGAGACTGGGAAACGCTTCCCCGTCAAGCGCCTTCGCACTGACCCATCGGCACCCGTCAGGCGCAGCCGTATCCTGTGGAACATCGGCGGCAAAGACCGAAAGCGTCAGCGCGAAATGGGTGAACACATGCTCAACCACCGGCACGAGCTTGCGATAAGACGCTTGCACCGGCGCTTCACGCAGAGCCGCCGCGGCGTCAAAACCGCTGCTCCAATCCGTCCCTGGGATCTCCGTCATTCCGCCCAAAAGGCCTTTCGGCGGGCGCGAGCGGACAAGCACGGCGCCGTCGCTGCGCCGTAAAAAGAATACAACGCCTGAGCGTACTGGGCGCTCGGCTTTTGGCGTCTTGCGCGGAAAGGTTTCGGCATTGCCCGAGGCAGACGCTTCGCAGGCTGATTGCAGCGGACACAAAACGCAAGCCGGGTGGCGCGGCGTACAAATCGTCGCGCCGAGATCCATCATGGCTTGCGCGTAATCGCCTGGCCGCGCGCCGGGGGTCAAGAAATCGGCTTTGGCTTTGATCAAAGGTTTCCCAGCGGGCAAGGGCTCCTCGATCGCAAAAAGCCGCGAAATCACCCGCTCGACATTGCCATCGACAACGACTGCGCGCCTGTCGAACGCAATGGCTGCGATAGCCGCCGCCGTATAGGGACCGACGCCGGGAAGCCGCAGAAGCGCCTCCTCGCGGTCGGGAAAATGGCCGCCATGCTCCGCTGCCACGATTTTCGCGCAGGCGTGTAAATTACGGGCACGCGAATAATAGCCAAGCCCAGCCCATTGTTTCATGACATCTTCGGTAGCCGCTGCGGCGAGATCGGCAACGGTCGGCCAGCGCTCAAGAAACGCTAGAAAATACGGTTTGACGGCTGCGATTGTCGTCTGCTGCAGCATAATTTCAGATAGCCAGACGGCATAGGGATCGGCACTGGCGCCCGGCAGCGCCCGCCACGGCAAGGTTCTGCGATGCCGGTCATACCAGGCCAGCAGCGCCGGCGCGGCCTCTGTCGGCACCGGATAAGCCGCCCCCTTGCCAGACGGCAGCTTTTTTTTCGGAGGCTTGCCTAGGAGATCGTCCATGCGTCTTCCTTTAGCCTCATCGTGGCTGAGGACAAAGACACTTCAAAAGGAAGATGGGCTAAGGCACCGAACTCTCAAATGGGCCTCGCTGTCGTAATCTTATGTGCCCAAACCGAAACTTTTAGGCCGAGTGGAGACGCTCTATGCTAGAAACACGCTACCGGGTTCCAAAGGCGAATGACCTATGTTCAGCACGGGTAAAAATTCCTGGTCGCGGCCGCTGGCTGATTTGATCGGAGCCGCGGTCGATCCGGTCCTCGCACGGCAGGGCTTCGGCCAATCCAGCATCATTCTGTATTGGGACGAGATCGTCGGCGCGCGCATCGCCTCAGCCTCGCAACCGCTGAAGCTGCAATGGCCGCCGCGCGGCAAAAACCCCAATCCCTCACAAGGGTTTGAGCCAGCTAATCTCGTCATCAGGGTCGAAAGCGGGTTTGCCCTTGAGCTTCAACATTTAGCGCCGGTGATTATCGACCGGGTGAACGCCCATCTCGGATGGAAGTGCGTCGGCCGCCTGTCATTGAAGCAAGGCCCCGTTGTGCACCTCGATAAAAGCGCGCGCCACAAGCCGCCCATCGATGCAAAAGCCCTGGCAGAAGCCGAAAAATCCGTCACAAATATCGGCGATAAAGGGCTCCGCGAAGCTCTGACACGTTTGGGCGCGCGGGTCTTGAGCAATAAAGCCGCATTTTGAAAGGCCTCACTTTAAAAATGCTAGGAAAAAGACATCTTTTAAGTGCTTGCTAAAAGGCCCGGAAAAGACGTTTTTAACCCATAGACCCTGCGAAGCTGTGCATTATGCTTAAGCTCATCATTGCAACGACGGAAAAGCTCATGCGATTGCCGACCCGAGCCCACAACAAAAGCCGCAGCGCCCTCATCGAAACCGCCGCCGCAATCGTAATCACGGTCTTTGGCGTGGCAGCCTTCGCCGACAGCGCCGCTCACCCGGTTCGGGCGCAGCAGCCCGGAGCCGGAACGACGGTTCCCGTCACTGAGCTCATGGCAGAAAATGCACTGCCCGACGTCGTGATGGGCAAGGACGATGCGCCCGTCACCATCATCGAATATGCCTCGATGACATGCAGCCATTGCGCGGCGTTCAACGCTGAGACATTTCCCGGGTTGAAGAGCAAATATATCGATACCGGTAAGGTGCGCTACATCTTGCGGGAGTTTCCGCTCGATCCTTTGGCGACCGCAGGTTTCATGCTGGCGCGCTGTTCTGGCCCCGAGAAGCGTAACGCCATGGTCGATCTTCTCTTCGCTCAGCAAAAGAACTGGGCCTTCACCGAAAAGCCGATCGAGGCCTTGGCCAATCTCGTCAAACAAACCGGGATGAAGCAAGAGACTTTCGAGTCCTGCCTCAAGGATCAGGCGCTTTATGAAAAGGTCAACGATGTGCGCAACCGCGCGTCGGAAAAATTCAACATCAACGCGACGCCAACCTTCTTTATCAACGGCAAAAAACAAAGCGGCGAGCTATCGCCGGATCAGCTCGACAAGATATTGGAGCCCATGTTGAAGGGATAAGCTGAAGCGGCGTCAGCTGCCGAAACGTATGCGAAACCCGCCCTTCACGACATCGCTTTCGCGCCGCCACGTGTAATTGAAGAAAGGCGAGGCGATCGGCATGCCGAGGCTCTCCTTCTCCCACCACGTATGATCGTAATCGATGAAGAGCGACGTGCTGGCGCCGATGCCTGGGAACGGGCTCATTGGCAGCATGAATTCCGCGCCAGCGCCGAGCGTATAGCCCGGCGTGACTTTGTTCTCGTCCGTGACCGGTCAGCCAAAATTGATTTGAAGCCTTTGACCGGCGACGTTGAGACCGGTCTGGCCATAGAGCAAGAGGCTCGGCGTCGCGAGCACGCCCGCGCGGATTTGCGCCGAGCCGGTGACATCCACCGTCGAGCCGATGAATGTGCCGCCTGCCGCCTTCATGCAACCAAAGATAGCGTGAGGGGTAGGCGTGCAGCAAGAAGGCGCAGACGATTTAAATGGGGGCTGTGGCAAATCGGACCCATGCTATGGCAAGCATTTGGATATAATGGGCAGGACTTCGTCATGATCGTTTCTCAGAGGACCGTCATTGCGAGCGGAGCGAAGCAATCCAGGACGGCGGTTCAGATGATGGTATGGATTGCTTCGTCGCGCCGCTCCTCGCAATTGACGGTTCGATAATCAAGTATCGACCCATGCCCGTGGACGAGCATCGCAAAAGCGAAAGAACCGCTTGCACTTATCCCTCCGCTGCTCTTGCTTAAGCAGGTAGGCGAATCGGCCACGATGAGGGTTTCCCCGCATGAAATTCAACCGGCTTCGTCTGGTCGGCTTTAAGAGCTTCGTCGAACCCACCGATTTTATGATCGAGTCCGGGCTCACTGGCATTATCGGCCCGAATGGCTGCGGCAAATCCAATCTGACGGAAGCTTTGCGCTGGGTCATGGGCGAAAACTCGTCCAAAAATATGCGCGCCTCCGGCATGGATGACGTGATTTTTTCGGGCAGCGGCGCCCGCCCGGCCCGCAATATGGCCGAGGTCTGCCTCGTGCTCGACAATTCGGACCGCAGCGCGCCATCGCAATTCAACGATGCCGAAACCTTGGAAATTACGCGGCAGATCCAGCGCGAATCGGGCTCGACCTATCGCGTCAACGGCCGCGAAGTGCGCGCGCGCGACGTGCAATTGCTGTTTGCCGACGCTTCGACAGGCTCACGGTCGCCCTCGATGGTGCGGCAAGGGCAGATCGCCGAGATCATCTCCGCCAAACCGCAATCCCGCCGCCGTATTCTCGAAGAAGCCGCGGGTATTTCCGGCCTTCATTCGCGCCGCTACGAAGCCGAATTGCGGCTGAAGGCAGCGGAAGAAAATCTGGCGCGTCTCGACGATATTTTGAAGCAAATCGAAACCCAGAGCGAAAGCCTCAAAAAACAGGCGAAGCAGGCCATCCGGTATCGCGGGCTCGCAGGAAACATCCGCCAGCACGAAGCGCTGCTCGCCCTGATTCATCATAAGAACGCGCAAGACAATTTGACTGCCTCAGAGCGCAAGCTCGAAGCCGACATCCGCGAAGTCGCGGAGCGCACCCTGGCTCAGGCGGAGGCTGCGCGTGTTCAAGCGATCGCCGCGCATGATCTTCCCGCGCTTCGCGAGGCAGAGGCTCAAGTCGGCGGCGAATTGCAAAAGCTCAATCTCGCGCGTGAAACGCTCGATGGCGAAGAAAGACGTGCGAAAAGCCGCATCGCAGAACTCGACCGCCGGATCGCGCAACTGAAAAGCGATCTCGCACGCGAAACAGCCTCCATCGAAGATGCGGCGCAAGTTCTCGAGCGTTTAGCCGCGGAAGAACTCGAGCTCTCAACCACCGGCGACAGCGGCAGCGATTTGACCCTCGCCGCGCAAGCAAAAGCGCTTGAAGCGGAGGCCGTCCTTGCCCAGTCCGATAAGGCATTGGCGGAAGCACAAAGTCTCTATTCCGATGTCGCTGCCCGGCGCACCGCTCTTGAGGCTGCTCTGCGCGATGAAACACAAAGGCTGACACGGTTTGAGGCCGATCTGAACAAGGTGCGCCAAGAGCTTGCGAGTTTGCGGTCGCATCTTGAGCAGGTCGATGACCGTCCAGCTTTGGCTCTAGCGCATGAGCAAGCTCTCACAGCTTTGCGCCAGTCAGAGACAGAAGCCGCCGCCGCCGAAGCCGCGCATGCGCAAGCCCGCGAGTCGGAAAGCCGCGCACGCGCGCCGCTGGCCGAGGCTGAGCGCAAGGCGCAAAAGCTCGAAACCGAAGCTGCGACCCTCTCCAAACTTTTAATGGCGGGCAGCGGTGGATTCTGGCCGCCGGTAACGGACGAGATCAGCGTCGAAAAGGGCTATGAGGCCGCGCTTGGCGCGGCCCTCGGCGATGATCTCGACGCGTCGATCAATGCCTCGGCCCCGGCGCATTGGGCCCTGATCGCTCATGATGACGACCCATCTCTACCGGCTGGCGTACAGGCCCTCACAGCGCTTGTGCAAGCCCCGCCCGCGCTCCAGCGGCGCTTGGCGCAGATCGGCGTCGTTTCACGGGCCGAAGGCAGCGCCTTGCGCGATCAATTGTGGCCGGGTCAACGGCTCGTCTCGAAAGAAGGCGATCTTTGGCGCTGGGATGGATTCACCCAGGCCGCCGAAGCGCCAACGCCTGCTGCGCGGCGGCTCGTCGAAAAGAACCGGCTTGGCGATTTGAAGCTGCAAGCCGAAGCCGCGCGCCAAGCCGCCGAGACGCTGAAAGCCGAGGAAGACACAGCAAGGGCGCATTTGCAGACAGCCGCTGCGCGCGACAATGACGCGCGCCAAGCGGTGAAAGCCGCGTCCCGCGCGGCTGACTCGGCGCGCGACAATAGCCTCGCTGCCGAGCGCCGCCATTCCGAGGCAACATCCCGCATTTCGGCGCTCGAAGAATCCGAGCAGCGTCTTGTAAAGCAATGCGAAGAGACCCGCGAAAAGCATGCGAGCCTCATTGGCGAACTGAATGCACTCGCGGATGGCCCGGAACTGAGAGCTCAACTCGATATGGCCCGCGCTTTAGCCGCGGAACATCGTGCGCTTTTGACCGAGGCCCGCGCGAGCTATCAGGCGCTTTTGCGCGAAGCCCAAGCACGGGCGAAACGCATCGAGTCGATCGCAGCCGACCGTCAATCCTGGGAGGCCCGGCGCGAGCGCGCCAAGGGCCAGATCGGCGAAGTCAACGCACGGCTGAGCGAAACCAGCGAAGAACATTTGAAACTCGTCGAGGCGCCGGATGAATTCATTCGCGTGCGCAGGGTTTTGATGAATAACATCACCGCTGCCGAAGAAATGCGGCGGCGCGCTTCCGACAAAAGAGCGACAGCCGAATCCGTGCTCAGCGAGGCCGATAAGCAGGCGCGCAGCGCGCTTGAGACAATGGGCCATGCCCGCGAAGAGAGGGCGCGTAGCGAGACGCGGCTTGAGGCTGCGCGGCAAAGGCTTGAAGAAAGCCTCCACACGATCACGCAGGATCTCGACTGCGCACCCGCCGATCTTCCGGCCCTCGCAGGGGTCGAGGCCGGAGCGGCTTTGCCGAGCGCTGAAGCCACGGAAAAAAAGCTCGAAACGCTGAAGCACGACCGTGAAAGATTGGGCGCCGTCAATCTGCGCGCAGAAGACGAATTGAACGAGGTGGAAACCTCGAAAGATGGCCTCACCAAAGAAAAAGACGATCTGGTGGAAGCCATAAGGCGTTTAAGGCAAGCCATTCAAAGCCTGAACAAAGAAGGGCGCGAGCGGCTCTTCGCGGCTTTCGACACCGTCAACACGCATTTCAAGACGCTGTTCACGAGTCTCTTCGGCGGAGGCTCGGCCGAGCTTCAATTGGTCGAATCGGATGATCCGCTCGAAGCCGGTCTCGAAATTCTCGCCTGCCCGCCCGGCAAAAAACCGCAGGTGATGACGCTGCTGTCTGGTGGCGAACAGGCTCTGACGGCAATGTCGCTCATCTTCGCCGTGTTTCTCACCAATCCCTCGCCGATTTGTGTGCTCGACGAAGTCGATGCGCCGCTCGACGATGCCAATGTCGAACGCTTTTGCAATCTGCTCGACGAAATGAGCAAGCGCACTGAAACGCGTTTTGTGACGATCACGCATAATCCGATCACCATGGCGCGGATGGACCGCATCTTCGGCGTCACCATGGCCGAACGCGGCGTGAGCCAGCTTGTATCGGTCGATCTGGCGGAAGCCGAACGCTATCTGGAAGCTGGGTGACCACAACCGCCATGGCCTGGGCACGGGCTTATTGAACTTACCGTTTCACCCACGCCCTGCGTCTGTTATCGCCTTTGACATAGGCACGCGCGGCAAGAATGGTCCCCGAGAGATCGGCAATCTCCACTGTATCGGCGACCTCCCACACGTCGCCGTTTCCGAGCTCCGTTTCATCGGCGATATCTTGTGCGGCTTGAAGGTTTGGCACTTCGAACGGCCAGCGTTCGACAACGCGCTTCTTGAGGCCACGCTCCGCGTTGCGGACGGCCCGAATTAAAAAGACCGGCATTTGAGGTAATTCTCGATGAACATACTTTAAGGTCATTGCGAGCACAGCGAAGCAATCTAGAGAAAAACTGAGGAAAGCCCATGGATTGCTTCGCTGCGCTCGCAATGACGAGATAGCCCTATGCGGCGAGACGACCTAGGTTTGCAATATCTTCCAATATTTTCTTTTTTCTAAACTTAATCAATGGCTTGCCGATAGCAGGCTAAATCTTGACATACATGAAGCTCGTCCATATGGTGCCGCCGTCTTGCTGGGGAAATCGGCGTCGCTGTTTTCTTTTCTGCTACCTGATTTAGCGTCCGCCCGTTGGGCCGTTTGCGTTTACGCATGCTCCGATGGGTCTGCTGAGGTTCGAAGTCGCTCTTTGGCGCGCTTCGGATTATAGAGCACTCTCAATCCACTTATGTGGGAGTGCGCGGTGGCTGAAGAGAACAATGACAAAGACCTGCGAGAGCGGCTTGATTCTCTTTCAGCCGCGCTCGACGCCCAGCACAAGGCCTCGCAAGAACAGAAAGCCGACACGAAGTCGACCGACGAAGCAGGACGCTCCCTGGGCCGGGCTATAAATCTCGGCTTTCGCGTTCTGACCGAATTCGTCGCCGCGATTATTGTTGGCGGACTGATTGGATGGAAGCTCGACGATTGGTGTAAAACCTCACCGCTCTTCCTGATTCTGTTTCTCGCAGCCGGTACGGCGGCGGGGTTCTGGAACGTCTATCGTATCGCTATGCCGCCCAAAGGCTCGTCTGGCGGTCTTTGATAGGCGGTTTCGGATCGGGTGATTTGAAGTTGAAATCGAGCGCAAGCGCAAGCCTGCGGAATTGAAGGACATAGACGGTGGCTGAACAGACGTTTGATCCGATCCATCAGTTTCATATCGATCGGCTCGTCGATTTTCATCCTTTCGGCTTCGATGCCTCTTTCACCAATGCAGCCCTCTTCATGGTGATTGTCGTTCTCGCGGTGTCGGGTTTGATGATCCTTGGCACAGGCTCACGTTCCCTTGTTCCCGGGCGGCTGCAATCGGCCGCCGAAATGAGTTACGAATTCGTCGCCAGCACAGTGCATCTTTCGGCTGGCCATGAAGGGATGAAGTTTTTTCCCTTCATCTTCTCGCTTTTCATGTTTGTGTTATTCTCGAATTTGATCGGCCTCATTCCTTATACGTTTACGGTGACGAGCCAGATTGTCGTCACTTTCGCGCTCGCCATAGGCGTGATGCTCGTCGTCATTCTTTACGGCTTGTTTCGTCACGGCCTGCACTTTCTCAAGCTCTTCGTTCCTTCGGGCGTCACGATCTTTCTCGTGCCCTTCCTGATCTTGATCGAGCTTATTTCCTTTCTGTCTCGCCCTATCAGCCTTTCGGTTCGTCTCTTCGCCAACATGCTCGCCGGTCACATCACGCTGAAGGTTATGGGCGGCTTTGTCGCCGCTTTGCTCGGCGCGGGCGCCTATGCGGTGATCGCACCGCTGCCGCTCTTGATGGTGATCATTTTGACCGCGTTCGAGTTCCTCGTCGCGATTCTGCAAGCCTATGTGTTTGCGATCCTCGCTTGCGTTTATCTCAATGACGCAATTCATCCGGGCCACTGAATAAATAT
>Ga0116227_10014537_pt1 | contig 11958 bp, 11 predicted proteins | sample S1TSphgellanicum_FD_89693 | JGI IMG/M metagenome (GOLD analysis project Ga0116227, IMG submission 89693) | Host-associated microbial communities from peat moss isolated from Minnesota, USA - S1T2_Fb - Sphagnum magellanicum MG | ecosystem: Host-associated > Plants > Peat moss > Unclassified... | reverse complement strand
TTATTGGGGGGGGTGGGGGGGGGGGGTGAAAAACTGATATATTTTTGTTTTGGGGAAGGAGGGGGGAGTAAAGGGGGAAATTTCCAAAATGAATTGGGGTCACTAATAAAAGAAAGACAAGAAATTAGGCCAAATTACCTACCTGTTCCAATTTCATAGTTTTTCTTCGATTACGGAATTTTCACAGGTTAAAAGTTAACGTCTTAGCTTGGCTTGCTTGTTGGTAGTGACTTTCCTGACGTTTTGTGACACTTGGGTATTTGTCCTCGTTGTATGGATGGATTATTATTAGCAAGTCGCAGCCGCCCACAAGCACATCTAGCAATTTCAGAGCATACTCCTGATCATAATATCCCTTCGCCCCTTTCACACACCCTTTGGCCATGCCCTGGCAGTTTGGAGAATCCGAAATGCTGTGGAATTTTGTAGGGTTGAAGAATGCACACCATATATGCTGCACTGGTGGAATTGAAGAAACTTAGTGTTGTTTTATTTGTAGGTTAAGTTTCTAAAAGTAGTCATTATATTTAGGTTAAAGTTGTATTCCCAAAATAAGGGTCTTAGATGTTCGGAAAAGTGATCTAATCCAGCCCAACAATTTGGGAATGCCCCCCTATGGTTCATCCTATCTTAGGTACCTTATTTTGGTAATGGCACTCACCCTTGGGCTTCTCCTGTCCTAAAGCATGAGGTGACTGATATCATGAACCAAAACATATGTATATCATCAGGTGTAAGATGAATCAGGGTCCTAGTTATTGTAGCTGCTCCTTAAGAGTGGGCCTGATCTTAGGTATTAATGAGACCTAAAGCATTGGGAGAAGTTTCCTAATATATTTGGAGAGCACCTTATCTGGGTGAATATCCCTCCTAGAGAAGAGGAGGGATCTTGTGCTTACTCCTTAAGAGTGGGAGGGAAATTATGCTTATTTATAGGTGTAAGATCCCTTCAACTCTTGAGGAGTAGATGTAAGACCCTTCCCTCTCCTATTCCTCATGGGGGCATAATGCATTCCCAGAATGCAGGGCCAAACTAGGCATTCACCTTGATCTTTGACCCTAGGGCATTACTCTACACCAAAAACTTCACACAGTCCACTCCTTTTCTATTATAATATTCCTCCTCCTTTTCTAGGAGGGATAATCTCACTAATATTGCCTGCCCTCCAAATACACTGGGAAATTTCTCCTAATGCTTTATGTTGTCAAATTTCAATGAAGGGACATTTGAAAAGTGTCCCAATTGCTTATAGACTACTTCACTTTTTTAAAGCAGAACCACTTCCTATTTCACAAATGGAAGATCAAACTTCACACTTCAACAATAGTCATTGATGATATGCTGAATATTTGTACTCAGCACATGTCTTACTGGTGAAGTTCTGATTTGAATCTTCCCCCCCCCAAGAAACTTGAAAAGAAATTACAAGACTCCACATATTTCACATTCATGTTGTTGATCTAAAATATGTGAGGATTGATGATCTAATCACTGAAATGGTAAACATTAGTAGACCCTTTGACCAATCTATCCACCTGGTCCTCATCTCATAGCACAAATTTTCAAAACACACCATTCATTTTGATTCATGGTGGATTGGTTGGTGGCTCAAGGTTGTTATTTTTGTAAAAGTCTAGTTTTTGGACTTCTTGATGCCAATTCTGATGGAAAATTTCTGTTGGGTAAACATGGAATTCTATTTTTTCACAATTCACTCAGCAAAAAGAACCAAAAAACTGATGGGGTGAAGCAAACATGAATCAGGACAAAGCAACATTAGTCTACATGAATCAGGACAAAGCAATGGTACTCACTAATGGAGCGCTAATACTTTGCTCACATGTTTTTCCAGGGAAAAAGAAACCATCAAGATGTGCCTGTGACTTTGACAAAAACATAGAACTGCAATGCATTTGAAGAAAACATAGAACTGCACATTGGGTTGGTGAAAAGATTTACCCTTCATTTTGGGAGATGGGCCCTTCCACTGATCTGAAGCCTCCAAGTTCAAGTTCCAGTCCTCAACACATCCACATCTGCTCTCAGCACATGTAACTTAGCACTGCAAGGTGCTCTACATTGTTTCTAGTCCCCCTTTTTCGCTACAACAATTTCTCCTCTGGATAGCCCATGCAAACTCTGAAGAGCATGCTGCAGGCAAAAAGAAAAACAAAGCTCTCAAGCTATCTGCTCATGATCTGGACATTCACAGTTCTGGCACGTTGGAGAGCCCATTTTAGAGAGAGATCAAACTTAGAACAGATTGGCTTGATGAGCATTCATTGTCCTCAGTGGTGAGCAACAAATCTGGTCCAAAACTTGAATGAACCATTACTGGCATTGACAAATCAGAATGGGCTCCAATAATCTCTGCTGACACTCAGCAATTTCCATTCTACAAACAATGGCATTTGCACATGTAGCTAGAAGTTGCAGACATCACAGTCTTGTTAAGGTTCAGCCAAGATTACACTAGCTACAGAACATTGCAACAGATTTTTCAAAACAAGTTAAAACCTTGGTTGCTTGTATGGTTAATGTGTCAGCATACAGCCAATTGGGGTGGCTTCAAAACACCTCCTCTGGCAGTAAAAACTTGACCCCAACATCCTGCAAAACCAGTCACAACAGTCTCACATCTGTGTAAGATAAGCTTTTGACTCTTCTCCTGTAAGTGGAGAACTTCTCAACTTTTTGTTCCATAATTGTTTGGCTGTCACAAGAACTGGGCTCAGCCCCCACCTCATAAAAACTACACTGTAGCCACCATTGCATAGAAATATGCTAACTGTAGCATGTTCTACAACACAAGCGAACAGATTGTGAAAATGAATTGGCTATCTCCCAACAGCAAATACTTTATCCTTGCATCTGCCACTCTAACCCTCATGATGAGTACTGACAACAGAAGTATTGAAGAGGCTACCAGACAGAACCCTCCAGGCAACATTAGCCCAACTTTAGGTTCACAACATTCACAGTACCTTGATTATAGAACATATACCTCACCTTGGCAAAACCAATGTCAGCAGCACTGTGGTCACCTTTTCTGCCAGCAGCATCTCCAACATAAAATGAGCTGCCATAGATCTCTCCAGTTGTCATACAAGATAAAAACTTGCAGTCATTTGTTTGATGGTCATTTATGCACTCTGTGCTTGACCCTCACCATCTTGAGGCCCATAAGATTAGAAGCAATATGAAAGTCTGAAAAAACAAAAAGAATAAATTTGGGAACCCAGACATCAACCTTCTCTTCTAGAAGCCAGACAAAGAAAGATTGGTGCAATGACTTTCCCTCGAGTGAAAGAAATGGAAACTTTGGATCTGTGAGCAGTTCACAGTGAATTGCAATTATTGTGCTTCTTCCCAGCTTTGTAGAAAATATAGAAACAGAGTCAACACCTTTCTTTATCAATTGGGATGCCATCATTAAGGTGCTTTTCCATGAGATGCCACATGCCTGGAGCAGGCTTTCGGCATGCATCCCCAGTCCCCTCTTTCCCACATGATATGAAGGTCTGCACAGTGCCCAAACAAAATGTCAGAGATTGATACTCTTGTTGGGTAATGAGAACCAAAGGATTATGCAAACATCCTTCTTCAACTGACTTGTCATGTATGCAAGCAGGCACTGAATATTTGTTTCAAACCGACAGTCAGTCCTTGGAACAATTTAGAAGATGTATGGGGGATCATAGTGCCAGATAACCTGCACAGGCACTTTCAAGAGTTCCAGAAACCCTTCCACACGTCCTAGTTTAGAATCCACAGCTTTCTGTCTTGAGTTCTTCCATCGATCAATGTTGGACTCATTGGAAAAGATCACCTGAGCGCTTCACTGACAGTTTGTAAGTAGTACCTCACACCTAATTATGTGTAAGGGCACAAGAGGTGTCAGAATTGAGCAATGATGAAATGAGTTGCAGACAATCCACTTTTCTGGCAAGTAGATAGATGGCAACAGGACAAAGGGAAATGAAACTACAAAGGAATGAAGTGGGCACTGGGGTGTCTAAGTCACTAACCAGCTTGTAACCATCATCATGATATTTCTGAAATTTCTCTGGGATTGAAGGAAAAAGGAGAGACCATGCATGTGCTCCAGTTCTAACCAGCCAAAAGAAAAATAAAATGTATTCAAGTACATCCAGCACAAAACCTACTTGCATTGAGCATTGTATCAGCTCTCACGCACAATGAAAACATTAGAATCTTCAACAAAATTTATTGAGCAAAACCCTCTCAGCTCTAGCTGCAATGCAGTTATATACATGGATCAAAATCACAGGCAAACCTTCAGCAATCTCACTACTCTACCAGGGATGTAAATTCCATACAGCACAGACAATCTTGGTAAGTGGGACAAACCTGCGAATATCTGTCTTGACAAGGCAACCATCAAAATCAAATGCTGCAATCTTCTCAGATGCCTGCAGTTTTTCTGTCTGACACCCTCAACAGAAATGTTACCACAAAAGCCACTGCTACGCAGACAAAGAAGTAGCTGTTTGGATTGAGAGAACTATGGAATGTATGTCCATGGCTAGGATGGGAAACTAATGGCATGTGGTTGCAAATACTTCAGAAAACACAATTCTGCACTGCCTCATGGAACACCCACCTCATGGAAGATCACTGAGGAAAAGGACTTCCATCCCTTAGGTAGACATGCATCCTGTTAGCAATCCACACATGGAGTGTCAAACTCACAAGGACAATCTGAAGCCTGCAAATACAAATCCTAGCACCGTGGATACAGGAATGGCAATCTAATGTCCCAATCATCCTTGTGAGTGAGAGAACCATCAAAATGAAGCAGAGAGAGAGCAGCAATCACACTTCTTGCCAGTTTGACACTGGACATACTTTGTAAGTGGTACTGAGCTGAGACAGGTCAAAACTCTGAAGAGTTTTCTCCCACAACTTTGCATTGTACAACATCACCTGCAGCAGCAACAGACCTGACCTAGTTAGCCCCTAGACTATTGTTGTCATCTTTGTGACTAGCATTGTCATTCCAGATAAGGTACGGTAGAAATCCTGAACCCTAGCAGCTGACAGCATGACTGTATTCTGAGAGAATGACACTCTATAGAGTAAATCTGGGAAGAAGTCTTAGATGTCAATGCTGATAAAAAATGCAGAATGAGTGAATCCAAAGATAAGCCAGGCAGGAGAACCTGGCCCTTTTGCGCCTTCTCAGAAGAAGCAGATGCAACATCAATCCTTATCCGTTTGTCATTGTGCTTGTCAGAAGGTTCTACGTCAGTTGTGCATACTGTAAGTGCTCCTAAAGCATCACGATCAGAGTCCTGCATTTGGTCAAAAAAACCATTGCTGTTGTCAATCTGGAGTCTGGCAGCAAACATCCAGAAAGTGTGCAAGCAATGCATTTATGTGGTAGCCAGATAGATATGTGACACAAAACTGCATGTCCTAGATTCATAGTCATACACAATTGGAAGCAATGCATGCTTTACAACTAAGGAAAGTTGAAGAAAAGCTCAATCAAGCTCTTTGCATCTTCCTGTTGAAAGAACAGAAAGCTCATCATTTGCTTTATTTGTTGCCCAGGAGTTCTGGAAACCCATTCCCCAAGCATTCTTCGACCTGAAGAAGCTCCATTACAGCATTCATTGTAACTGCTAATTGTGTGGATTTTCTCTGCTACATTAGTGATTCTTTTGCTAGATTATGCACAGAATTCATACAACAATCTGAAAACTGACAACAACAAAAGATTGGTAATGAGAAGAATCCACTCACTTTCAGGTCAGTGAATCCTGCCAGTTTTGCAGCATCCATGGACTTTGGACTATTCTTCACAAAGCAAACAGGATGGTGCCTGTTTGGAAAACCCAACTCCAACAAATGTTAGAGCATAGGTGAGTTTACATGCTTATGAGATGCATGGACAAATTTCTAAAGTCGACACAGAAGAGCCGTTTTTTTTGCTTTTGGAATAGAGGAATGGGTTGCCATGCACTTTGTACCATTTCGTGTTGTCGTGCCCTCGATCCTTCGTCACGGAACCCAAGCGCACCGATCCTTTGGCAATGACTGTATTACAATGCTTGCAGGTTGCCCTGCCTGACTTTGCGTATTCGACTACCAACTTCTCCATTGCTGCAGATGCTTGTGCGCAAAGCATTGTCGCTACTAAGCCATAGCTGCAAGAAAGCAACAGCAACTACAGTCTGAGTATCCACAGCAGATCCTTAAACCCTAATCTTCAAACCCTTTCAAAGAGAGCGCTGCGCAGCATTGGGGAACTTGAACTGAACTGAAAGGCGTAAGGATTTCCAGAGAAGCAACATCGCAGTTTCAGAAAACCATGTTTCATCGACCGCGCACATGAACCGTGGTGGTGGTGGCGAACGCCGGCATTTTTTAGATGCGTTTCTGATGCTGGCGCAGGAGTGGCGATCGTGTGCGTCGCCCACATGCGGCAGCCAGCAGGCTGCCCTCAGCATGCCCAGGTTTTCTCCCAACAGCTGCCCAACCAGCATGCAATGATTTTATTTTTTGAGATTTTACAAATATAAAATGGTTTCAAATTTTAACTTTTCATGGGGGGTTGATGTATACTAGGGTAAACAGGCCAGTGACTGAACACTTATTGTCTGTTTACATCTACACTCTAAAGATTGAATGTAGCCCCCTAGAAAGTGCACCCATGGTTGTTAAAATTGCTCACAACCAGTCAAAAATGAGGAAGATATACTCCTTCAAAGTTGGGGGGACCCTAAAAATTGCTTTTAAAAAGTGGATCATACACATGACAGCCTATGATAGCTTGTTTAGTCCCCTAAAACCAAACATTAACTTGGGGCATCAACGAACATTATCTACATGGCTATCGAACTAGATGGAAATTGGGATGAAAGATTTCCTCTAAGTAAGCATTCACTTTTGATCACATGGCTCAAGTCACTTACAAAACAACACTTAGATATCAATGGTTATGAGTAAACATATTCCCATTCACCAAACCCATTGCCCATTCTCAAATGTCTATGGGCGCAGGTTTTATGTCACCCTCACCAAGCATCCAACTCCCAGTTTGCTTCTCTAAGCTTCTTTGAGCTCCTATGAACTTGATGTTCTCAACATATTATTTGTCTTTGGTTTATGTTGAATATTGTGTTTGTGTTTGTAGGTCTATACAACTAACGCTTCTTCTTTCTACAATCAATGCAATTTCAAATTACGATATGAGCTTTTGTGACTGCTAGTGATGGTGATGTGTCCCCTCTCTCCTCTTTCACAACATAATCACTTCTCCTCTCCTTCTTTTTCATCTCTTTGATCTCTCGCACTTGCTAACGATGATGATGCATCCAACTTTCTCTTCTTTTTCCTCTCTCTCATCTCTTGCACCTATAATGATGGTGTTGCCTCCCCTCTCTTCACTCTCTCTTTCAACTTTTCATCTCTCCTTTCTCTTTCATCTTTCGCACCTACATCGATGGCACGCGTCCATTCTTTTCTCTTTCATCTTTCATCTCTTCTTTCTTTTTCAATTTTCACACTTGCAACAATGGCACCACATCCCTTTTCTACTTTCTCTCTCTCAACTTTCTCGTCTTTCCTTTCTCTCTCATCTTTCACATTTGTTGGCCTTGACAACGAGTCTTTTTCCTTTCTTAACTATCTCAAAGCTTGGAGTCCTAAGCTTGCTTGTTGCTGGTGATGGTGATCAACAATCTCCAGTGATCTTTCTTTAAACTATCTTTGAGCTCCAAGCTTTGGACTTTCCTACTACTAGCAATGGCAATTAACGCCTCCTTTTTTTTCTCTCAACTTTCTTAGAGTTCAAAGCTTTGAACTTTCTTACTATCAATGGCAATCCACCCCCCTTCTCTCCTCTCTCATCTTTCTTAGAGCTTAGAGCTTTCTTGTTGCTAGTGATGGCGATTTGCCCCCCTTCTTTCCTCTTTCATCTTTCTTAAAGCTTTGAGCTTTGAGCTCTCTTGCTACTAGCAATGGCAATCCAACCCCCCTATCTCCTTTCTCATCTCTTTCAAAGCTTAGAGCTTTGAACTCTCCTAATAGTGGCGATGGCAATCCACCCCCCCCCCCTCTCTCCTCTCTCCTTTCTTTCAAAGCTTTGAGCTTTCTTGCTTTTAGTGATGGTGATCCACCCCCCCCTCTCTCCTCTCTCAACTCTTTTAGAATTGAAAGGTCTTTTGTTGTTTTTATTTATTTCAACCATTTCAACTATTGTGATTGATGCCCCCTCTTTCCTCTAAACCCAAACTTGTTGATTATTCTCAACCCTCCTTCTTTCATCAACCTCTTTTTGATCCTTTTCCCATTTTTTAATTGTTGTTCATGGTTCTCTATCTCTATTGCTACCTTTTTCTCATTTGTTGTTTTATTCATATATTTTTCTCATTTTTTGTGTAGTTGTTACATTTTTCTCAATTGTTGTTAAGTTGTTCCTCAACTGCTACCATTCTTCTAGCCACTGCTACCTTCTTTCATTTGTTGTATAGTCTATTATTTAACTACACTACCTTTCCCTCAACAATTTCCTCCTTCCTTAGTCATTAGAAGGTAACAATCTTGTTTTTCAACACCCTCATGTTTGTTGTTTAACCCATGTTTACAACCTTGTTACTATTGAGCCCATGTTGTGTAGCCCAAATTCAGTCCCATGTTCTTGCATAAATCTACTTGAAGACCTACTTGAAAATCATGGTGAAAACAGTCACCCATTTCAACAATAGATATTAGAGTCCAAGTTGTAGTGAACCTTGCTCTAGCATGATTTTCTACAATTTTTTGAGTTGTTTGTTCTATTGTAGAACCCAATTCTATTACTCATTTGGCTCACTTGTCTTCTTTCTCCTTTTTTTACTTACTTTGATTTCCTCTGTAATTGTTTTTCCCATTGTTTTTTTCCTTAGGATGTCTAGGTATTCAAAATTAATCACAACATGTGACTAAGAATAATCAATTAATGGTTTTTTCCCTTTAATGTGTCTTACACAAAAATGAAACAATAATAGTAGGTTATGCACCTTCATGGATTATTGGGTCAAATTTGGAGATAGTTGAATTTATTGCAACAACTCCTAAGTATTTTCAAAACTACCCTCATTTAGGTTTACAACATCAATTTCTCTTAACTATTAATTTAATATTATAGGGCTGTGGGGCATATTTACATAGTAATGTTGGTCATTTCGTGACATAGGTAGATTTTCAAATCTTAGATGTTGATATTTTTTAATTATATGGAAAAGTTTTGTAGCAATAAATTCCTCCCCCCATTGAGGATTATTCTCAACTTCCTACTCTATTGTGTAATCTTTTTCATTTCCTACATTGTTCACGTTTGTTGTAGTGTAAACCTTTGATGGTTTAGTTTTGTTACCCATCGCCTTTAGGTTCAAAGGCCATATACTTGTAGTCCTAAACATAGATTTGATGTTTTGTTTTATGAGTGATTGTTTTAAGGCCTAATCTACCTATCCAACTAGGGTTATCTTGTTTAATTCCATGTGATTACTTCTAGACATAACTACATCCTTAACCTTTCTAAATGTCGTCTTAAAAGGTTTGAAACAAGACACATTAAATGGTTATAATGCATGTGATGTGTGCAATGGTAATGTGATCATATTTAACCCAAACTTTTTTGCTCATTCTATCACTTCCAAGGTAACATGGCTGCCATGTCCATTCAAAATCAACAAGTGTCAATTGCAAAAAGATGTTCCACTTGGAACTAATTTGTTAAAGAAAGACATAAACTTTTTTAATAAGAAAGTAGTCATCCATGCTATTTTTTGCATTGGTTAATGTAACATCCCTTAATCTTTCACTTCTAAAGATGTAAAAATCATGTAGAACACCCCTTGTAGCATTGATTACATAGTTTACAATTAACCATTATCAAGATTTTGGGATGATATTATAAATTGCATTAGATACTCTCCTAGCCAAAACTCTTGTTCCAAACTATCTGCCAACTTGAATCTTTGTTTCATTAGAGTTCCATATATGACCAAAATTGTAATTATGTTGGTTGTATAGTGATTGCAAAAGTTGCATGAATATTTAAGTGTTAACCCTTGAGCTTTGCAAACTTCTAATCCTTCCGCTTGCCATATGTTGACTTTTGGATGTCTACGCTTGAACTAGTACCACCAACTATTGCTTAATATTCCATCTTGAAATGGCATAGCCTTTGTTTGTGTTAGCTTTGCAACTTTCATTTTTAGTTGTTGTAGGCTAATGTATCATCTGCATTCTTGCATTGTTAATGTCCATGTAGTCACTATTGTAGCTTCTTCTTATGTAAGCACACCTATTGGCCCCATTTTCTTAAATCTAGTTTTTCAATTTAGGTGGTGAGCAAGGGAATTCATTGGGATGTTCCATGATTTATTGGCCTTCCTTAGGGAATGTGTCCCTCTTTCAATAACATCCATTGTTTTTTTTAATGTTTCATTTGGCCACATGCCTCTTTTGATTTTTGAAGGCATTTGAATCAGTCGTGGTGTTGATCTTTTGTTTTGAGGGTCAAGAGCAAGGGGAAGATTTTCCTTGTTAGATGTAAGGTTTGTTGCTTGCAAATCCAACATGTTGTTACATCTCCTATGAAGGAGTATCAAGTTCATGGTTGCTTATTTCTTACCTAGTCCCAACCTCTAGCAACTTGGTGGAGTGTGTTCTAGCAGCACCAAGGGTACAGCTTTTTCCTCCCTATAAACAACCCAAGAATCTAAAAAGTGTAGTAAATCTGGAGATTTTGTTATAACATGTTTTGAGATTGTTATAGTAGAACATAATAATTTATAAAATTTTGCAAAATCATACCAAATTTAAATCAACATCTTTTGTTGTTGTGCATGTAATGGGGAGAAATGTATAGGAATGATTATTATGATTTAGCTAATCTTTAGCTCTCTTGAAGCTCTTTGATGCAACATTTTGAACTATGGATTTTTGGATCCAATGGTAATCTAGATATTTATTTAACCTTTGATTATAAACATGGTCTACAATTTCAACTTGTATGTCTAATGTTGATCCCTTTTTTTTTTTCACATTCTTTACTTTCACCTTTTGCAGAGCTACTTTTGAACCTAGTTTTTGTTTTTCTACATGTTCTACTCTCACCTTTTGTAAATCTACTTTCACTAGTAGAAATCCCTTGATTTACGACTAGTGTTTACGACTAATTTTTAGTCGAAAGCGACATGTTACAACTATTTTGCTGTTAGTCGCGTAAGACAAGTTGCAAACGACAAATAGTCGCAAATGACAATTACATCAGTATGACGTCATCAAATGGTGGATGGAGCCTAAATGTAGTATATACGGTTTCATCCGATGGGGCCAGTATATACATTATGTATACAAGGCATCATTTTGTATATATATATTTTTTCCTAATCGTGTGGGTAAGGAGTGGCCATGTTTTTTCCGATTAACTAATGGGTTGTTGCCACATGGCATGGTTTCTAGTATTTGGGAAACCAAATTGTGATTTTGAATTTTCTAAATCAAATGGCCAAGAAATGGCCATGTCTCTTGTGTTTGGCTAATCGAAATGTGCCACGTGTCTCAATATGAACATTTTGAAAGTTTGAATCGCCATGTGTCACATGGTCCCACTATTAGGGTTAGGGTTAGGGTTTAGGGTCCACTATTAGGGTTAGGGTTAGGGTCCCATTATTAGGGTTAGGGTTAGGGTTTAGGGTCCCACTATTAGGGTTAGGGTTAGGGTCCCATTATTAGGGTTAGGGTTTAGGGTTTAGGGTTCATCTGCTTTGTTCAATGTGCTATCTAGAATTGCCAAGAGTGCTTGTCAACAACAGATCGATCAACAAAACTCTACAATCATTGAGAAACACATGCACAAGGCAAAGAACTGCATATTCCAAAAGGAAAGTTACAAAATTGTGGGAACATTTTCCAAGGTTCAGCAATAGCAAAAG
>Ga0116227_10014536_pt1 | contig 11961 bp, 10 predicted proteins | sample S1TSphgellanicum_FD_89693 | JGI IMG/M metagenome (GOLD analysis project Ga0116227, IMG submission 89693) | Host-associated microbial communities from peat moss isolated from Minnesota, USA - S1T2_Fb - Sphagnum magellanicum MG | ecosystem: Host-associated > Plants > Peat moss > Unclassified... | reverse complement strand
GCCTCCGCGACCGTCGGCGCGAGCACCGTGAAGTGCGCCATTTTGCGCCGGAGCGCCGCGTTGCGCTTACCGTAGACGTGGAGCTTCGCATCGGGGTCGCGCAAGAGCTCGTTTGCGCCGGTGAGGTAATCGCCCGTGCCCGTCCCGAGCACGTTGACCATAACGGCGGCTTCGAAGAGTTTCGGCTCCACGAGCGGCAGATCGCAGATGGCGCGCACGTGCGCCTCGTATTGCGAAATCTGCGTCGCGTCGAGGGAATAGTGGCCGCTGTTGTGCACGCGGGGCGCGATCTCGTTGACGAACACGTCGTCGCCCAGAACGAAATACTCGATGCAGTAGGCGCCGACGATCTCGAGCGCCGAACCGATGCGTTCCGCCATCGCCCGAGCGCGTGCTGCGACCTCGGGAGACACGCGCGCGGGCACGATCGTCGTCGCAAGAACGCCGTGGTCGTGCTGGTTCTCGGTGACCGGAAAGCCGACGATCGTGCCGTCCGCACCGCGCGCGCAGATGATCGAGATCTCGAGATCGAACGGCACGAAGGATTCGTAAATGGACGGCACCCCGTGCGCGGCGGCGAAGGCTTCGCGCGCCGCGGCCCGGTCGCGGACGACCCACTGCCCCTTACCATCGTAGCCGCCGCGCGCCGTCTTGAGCACGGCCGGAAAACCGACCGCCGCACACGCGGCTTCGAGCGACGCATCGTCGTCGACGGCCGCGAACGGCGCGACGGCGCAGCCCTGTTCGCGCACGAACGTCTTCTCCAAAATCCGGTCCTGCGTGATGCGTAAAACGTCGCCGCTCGGCCGGACCAGCCGTCCCTCCGCTTCGAGCGCGCGCACCGATACGAGCGGAATGTTCTCGAATTCGTAGGTGACGACGTCGGCCCGCGCGCCGAGTTCGCCGATCGCGCGCAGGTCGTCGTACGCCGCGACGATCTGCTCGTCGGCCACTTGTCCGCACGGTGAATTCGGCAGCGGCTCGAGCGTGACGACGCGATAGCCCAAGCGCTTGGCTTCGAGCGTCAGCATCCGTCCGAGCTGGCCGCCGCCGAGGATGCCGATCGTCTCCACGGGGCGGGCCAGGCCGTTCACAGTCGCGTCGCTTCGACGCTCGCCGCGGCCGCGGCCGTCCGCTCGGCGAGCCGCCGCAGCAAATCGTGATCGTCGAGAGCGATGATGCGCGCGGCGAAAAGCGCGGCATTGGTTGCGTTCCCGATTGCCATCGTCGCGACCGGCACGCCCGAAGGCATCTGCACGATCGAGAGGAGCGAATCGAGCCCATTCAAGGCCGAACTGCGCACCGGGACGCCGATGACGGGCAGCTGCGTCTTGGCGGCCGTCATACCGGGCAAGTGGGCGGCGCCGCCGGCGCCGGCGATGATAACGCGCAGCCCGCGCGCCGCCGCCGTCGCCGCGTAATCGAAGAGCAGGTCCGGCGTGCGATGCGCGGAGACGACCCGCATCTCGTGCGCGACCCCGAGTTCGGCGAGCGTCGTCGCTGCGGCGCGCATCGTGTCGAGGTCCGACCTGCTGCCCATGATGATGCCCACGCGGGGATGCTCCATCGGGCGACCTTCGCGCGCGCCGCAGGGGCGACCTCGACGGCCGCAAAGCGCATGGCATGGAGCGATTCTTGCTCGGAGTCAATTACTGGCCGCGAACGTCCGCGATGAGCATGTGGACGAATTTCGACGCGGGTGAGATCGACGACGATTTCGCCCGCATCGCGGCCCTCGGGCTCGACATCGTTCGCTTCTTCCTCCTGTGGGACACGTTTCAACCCGGGCCCGATACGATCTCCAAAACGGCCCTCGAGCGCTTCGAAACGGTCCTCGACCGTGCCGACGCCCACGGCTTGCGCACGATGCCGACCCTCTTTTGCGGACACATGAGCGGCGTCAACTGGCTGCCGGGGTGGACGCTCGACCCCGCCTACGAGAGCCGGCGCTTTCGAACGTTCACGGGAACCGGGGAGTCGCGGTCCGGCATCGGCGATTTTTATACGGGAGAATTGCTCGACGCTCAGCGGACGTTCGCGCGCGCCGTCGGCGAACGCGCGCGCGACCATCGCGCGCTCTATCTGTGGGACCTCGGGAACGAATTCTCTAACCTGCGCGCGCCGCGCCGGCCCCGCGACGCACATCATTGGAGCGCCGCGCTCACGCACGATCTCTTCGAGCACTCCAACGTCGCTGCGACCGGCGGCCTTCACGGCGAAGACGTCTGCTTCGATCGGGGCATCCGGCCATCGTCGATCGCCGAGCCGTGGCCCTTTGCGACGATGCACGGCTATTCGGTCTATAGCTCCTTCGCGCGTGACCGCACCGATGCCGAAGTGGTTCCGTTTCTCTGCGAACTCACCGCCTCGTGCTCCGGCAAACGCGTACTCTTTAGCGAGTTCGGCAATCCGACGTGCCCGCCGGATGCACTGCCTGCGGGCGGGGCGCATGCACCGCCGGCGGGCGAATTCGCGTGCCTTTCCGAGGACGAGATGACGGTCTACGTGCGCCGCGTGCTGGACCGCCTGCAGCACCGCGGCGCGCTCGGCGCGTTCTTTTGGTGTTGGGCCGACTACGCGCCGGAACTCGCGGCGACGCCGCCGTTCGACGCGGCGCCGCACGAGCTGACCTTCGGCCTCATCCGCGGCGACGGCACGGAGAAGCCGGTCGCGCAAACGCTCGCCGCCTTCGCGCGGGAACGCCGGAGCGTTTGCGAAGCTCCGCCGCCGATCGTCGCGGAGGCGCAATACTACGCTCATTTACCATCGTCGCTCGACCGGGCCTACGACGTGTATCGCGAAGCGCACGATCTTTCGGAGGAGGTTTCTTGAAGCAGCGGCACACCGCGATCGTCACCGGAGCGTCGTCGGGTATCGGCATGGCGCTTGCCGAGCGCGCGGTCCGTGCGGGCTGGGACGTCTTCGCGGTCGGGCGCCGCGCCGAACGGCTGGCCGAACTTGCGAAGCGAGTCGAACTCGCTACGGGGACGCTCGCGACGCTGGCGCTCGATGTGCGAACGCCGAACGCAGCGCGCACGATCGTGCAAAGCGCGCTCGAGCGCTACGGCCGCATCGACGTTCTCGTGAACAATGCCGGCGGCGTCGCCGTGGGACCGATCGCCGAACAGAGCGACGAGGCGCTGCGCGAACAAGTCGAAACGCACGTCGTCGCACCGCTCGCGCTTACGCGCGAGGCGCTCCCGTCGCTGCGCGCGAGCAAAGGGCAGATTTTTTTTGTGGGCAGCGGCGTCGCGCGGATCCCCGTCGGTTCGCTCGGCGCGTACCCGCCGGCGAAAGCGGCGGTCCGCAACCTGACGCGAATCGCGCGCAACGAGTTGCGCGCCGACGGCATCGCCGTCACGTACGTCGACCCCGGGGCCGTCGCGACCGAATTCATGACCCGCGCCGGATTCGCCGGGCCTCCGCCGGGCCTCGCGGCCTCGCCCTACGCCGTAGCGCGGCGCATCTTTGCCGCGTTCAGCTCGCGGCAGCCCGTCGTGAACGCCGTGCCCTGGCAAACCTTCGCCGTCGCAATCGGCGAAGCGTTCCCGGCCCTCACCGATTTCATTCTGCAACGCGCCCCGCAGATCGTCGTGGGCTCCATGCCGCCGAACGTGACCGGAACGGCGGCGCCGGCGCTCGCCGAAAATGCGGCGCCGGCGGTTGCCGAAGATGCGGCGCCGGCCGCGCAACCCGTAGCGGCGCCCGAACCGGGCGGCCAAACTTTGGATCCGCTCGAGCTCGCGCTCGCCGAGCAACGGCGGCGGATGGAAAAGTTGAATTTGCGACTCGAATACGTTCGCGAACTACTCGTCCCGGAGCGCGAACTCGAACTCGGTGAGGTCGCCCTCGGCTGGGCGGGCATGCCGAATAAGAACGAACGCGCGCTTACGAACGACGTTCTCGATGCGCTAGCTGCGGCCGGGCTGATCGAACACGTCGAAAGCGAGCGCTATCGCGTTCCGTCAGACCGGGCTCTGGGCTCGCCGCCGGCGCAGCGAAGCGATGCCCATGCCGATGAAGAAGAGGATCGTCGCGAGTAGCACGATCGTGGCGCCGCTGGCGGCTTGCAAATAGTACGAGACGTACAATCCGACGACGGCGCAGGCCGCGCCGATCGCCGCCGAAAGCCCGATCATCGTCGTAAAGCGGCGCGTCAATTGAAACGCGGTCGCCGCGGGCGTCACGAGTAGCGCGGCTACGAGCACGATGCCGACCGACTCGAGCGACACGATGATCGTCAGCGCGAGCAGCACGAGCAACGCGTAATCGACGAAGCCCGCGTGGATGCCGCTCGCTTCGGCGACGACCGGATCGAAAGACGTATAGAGCAGGGCGCGATAGAGGAACGCAAGCGCAACCCCGACGATCGCGGAGAGCGCGAGAATGACCGTTAGATCGCCGCGCGAGACCGCCAAGATATTTCCGAAGAGAAAGCTCTGCAGATCGACGTTATAACGCGGCAAGCGGCTCATGAGAAAGACTCCGAGCGCGAACGCACCGGTGAAGAGCACGCCGATCGCCGTGTCGAGCGACACGTTGCCGCGCCGGTTCACGAATCCGATCCCCACGGCCGTCACGATCGCGACGATCGTCGCGCCCACGTAATAGTCGAGCCCGCGCAAATACGCGATGACGATGCCGGCGAAAGACGCGTGCGCGATGCCGTCGCCGATGAACGAGAGCTTGCGCAGCACGACGAACGTTCCGATCGTCGAGCAGAGCGTCCCGACCACGATCGCCGCGACGAAGGCGCGCTGCATGTATTCGTATTGGAACGGCGCGAGAACCGCGTCCATCATTTCGGGACGGGCGCCGCCGTGTCGCTGCGGGCGTGGCCGTGCACGTGGGTGTGCTCGCGAATGTCGGCGTACGCGCCCGAGGCGAGCACCGTTTCGGGGTCGCCTTCGGCGAGCACGCGGCGGTCGACCACCGCGAGCCGGTCGAACCAATCGGCGGCGCGGTCCAGATCGTGCGTCGTCATCAGGACCGGCAAGCCGCCCTCAACGAGATTGCGCACGACCTCGCGCAGCGCTTCTTCCGTAGCCGAATCGACGCCGGTCGTCGGCTCGTCGAGAAGCAAGAGCTTCGGTTCTTGAGCGATCGCGCGGGCGACGAACGCGCGTTGCTGTTGGCCTCCCGAGAGCTGGGAAATGTGGCGGTAGCGCAGATCGCCGATGCGCAACGCGTCGAGCGCGTCGGCGATCGCCGTGCGGTCGTGCTTGGAAAAACGGCCGAGCGGCGGCATGCGCGGAAAACGGCCCATCGCGACGACGTCGTACACGTTGGCCGGAAAACTCCAATCGACGGCTTCGATTTGGGGCACGTACGCGATCGTGCCGGGCGGCAGCGTCTTGGGTGCGACCCCGAAGACTTCAATGCTGCCGCCGCTCGGCTTCACGAGCCCCGCGATCGTTTTGAGAAGCGTCGATTTACCCGACCCGTTCGGCCCCACGATGCCGAGCGCCATTCCGTCCTCGAGCGTAAGGTCGATGCGGTCGAGGGCGGTGACGCGTTCGTAGCGTACGCTGAGCCGGCTCGCGCGGACCGCGGCGCTCATCGGCCGCGTAGCGCGACGACGATCGTGGACGTGTCGTAGCGCAGCATGCTTTCGTAATCGCGCACGCGCGGATCTTGGCCGATCGAATCGTCGTAAAGGTCTTCGACCGTGGCGATCCCCGCGCTCTCGGCCAGCGTCTGGATCAGTTTCGGGCTGTACTCGGGCTCCGCAAAAACGGCCCGGACGTGTTGCGCGCGGGCCAGCGCGATCAAATTCGAAACGTAGCGCGGGTTGGGCTCTTGCCCGGGCGAGAGTTCCAGCACGCCGACGGTACGCAATCCGAAGCGGTCGTCGTAATACTGCCAAGCGTTGTGGAAGACGATCATTGCCCGGGAGGCCGGCGGAATCGTCGCAATGCGTCCGCGAATCTCACGTTCGAGCCGAACGAGGCGTGCGTCGTACGCGGCCGCATTGCGACGGTAGCCGCCACTTCCGCCCGGATCCACGGCGATCAGCGCGTCGCGAATCGCGCCGACGTACGCTCGGGCGAATTCCGGATCCATCCAGAGGTGCGGATTGCCCTCGATCGCGGGCAACCCGTGCGACATCACGGCGATTCGCAGATGCGCGTTGCGCGCGTTGTCGATCGTTCGATCGAGCCACGTCTCCAGGCCCAGGCCATTTTCGATCAAGAGATCCGCATCGTGAACCTTCGCGATGTCGGCCGGTGACGGCTGATAATCTTCGGGCGAGGCGCCGACGGGCACGAGCGAGTCGACCGTCGCGCGCGCGCCCGCGACGGCGCGAACGAAGGAGTCGAAGGTCGAGATCGTCACGAGAACGCGAACGGGAGCGCCGGAAGCTTTATCGCCGTTGCTTTCGCCCTGCGAGCCGCAACCGAGCATCGCAAGCGCGGCGAAAGCCACCGCGGATTTGCAAACGGTTCCCATTTCGTGAGGAGTGCGCTTTTCGGGGTATGGAGTCCTTGCGGTCACCGTCTCCAGTACATTGCGGCGGTTTTTTAGACTGTCGCCGCAGCAATCCGAACCGGAAAGTCTTACGTTATCGGGAATGTGTGACTGCGTCGCTTTGCGAGCGTGCAGTGAAGGATGATTGGTTGTTTTCACCGTTTCGTATCGGCGTCGCATTTTCGAGTTGGCTCGTGCTCATGGGCGGGGTCGCCTTCGCACACCCGCTTGGCAACTTTACGATCAACCATCTTTCCAAACTGGCCGTTTCCGGCGGCCGGGTTCACGTTGGTTACGTCCTCGACATGGCGGAGATCCCCACCTATCAGGTGATGCGCTCCGTTACGCCCGACGGCAAGATGGACTCGAAGCAATTGGCCATTTGGGCGCGCTCGGAAAGCGCTGCGCTGTTGCCGCAACTCCGTTTGGCCGCGGGCGGAACGCCGCTGCCGTTGGCCCTGGACGCGGCAGAGGCGCACACGAAGCGCGGCGCCGGCGGCCTGCCGACCCTCTATCTTACATTCGAGGCCCACGCGCGCTTGCCGGCGCCGGCGGCGTCCGAGTCCCGCACGTTTTCGTATGCCGATGAAACGTTCGCCGGCCGGCTCGGCTGGCGCGACGTCGTCGTCGCTCCGGCAACCGAGCCGACCCAGGAATTGACCCAGTATCCAAATGCGTTGATCGGCTCGCCTCGCGACGTAACGTCGGTTGAGTTCGCGCTTTCCGCAAGCGGTGTCCCGCGCGTCACCGCCGTGCCCGAGGTGACGGCGGCCACCAGCGGGCCCGCACTTCCGGGCGCCTCCCAGGTACGCTCGAATCAGCTTTCGGACATGCTCGCGCGCGGCACGAGCGACTGGGGATTCGTCGCGCTGACGTTTCTGGCAGCGATTGCTCTGGGCGCGCTTCACGCGCTCGAACCCGGCCATGGTAAGACGCTGCTTGCGATCTCGCTCGTCGGCGCGCGCGCGACCGTGCGTCAGGCGACGATCCTCGCACTCGCCCTGACGTTCGCGCACACGGCCGGCGTGCTCGCCCTGGGCGTCGCGATCAACCTCTTCAAAGGATACTTCGTTCCTGAAACGATCTACCCGTGGATCACTTTGCTTTCGGGCGTCGTCATCGCGATCATCGGAGCGCGAGCCGTCCAGAAGCAGATCGGGAACCGCCGGCCGCTCGCCCACGTCCACGTTCACGCCCACGCCGCGACGCACGATCACGTCCACGAGCACGTGCACGAACCGGGTGGGCACGTTCACCACACCCACACCGCCGGCGCCCCCGGTCACACGCACGACGACCTCGAGCACGCCCGCGCGCACGCGATCCCGGGCAACGCGCCGCTGCGGTTCGGTGGCACGGTGTGGGCCGCGATGAGCGGCGGCGTGGCACCGTGTCCCGCGGCGCTCGTCGTGTTGCTCGCGGCGCTCGCCCTCAACGAGATCGCTTACGGCATCTTCGTGATCGTGGCGTTCAGCTTCGGTCTTGCGGGAACGCTCACCGGGCTCGGGATTGCCGTGGTGCGGGGAGCGAGTTGGCTGCAAGGACGTAAACAGTTCGAGCGCTTCGTGACGTACGGACCACTCGTCTCCGCCACGGTCATTTCGCTGATCGGCGCGGTGATGGTCGGGCAGGGCTTTGCCGAACGCGGCATCAGCGTTTCGCCCGTCGTGGTCAGCGCCATCACCGTCCTCGCGATTACGGGGTATGCGTTCTCGCATCCCTTCACCCATCGCCGCAATGTGGAGATCGCATGATCGGCCTCAGTGCCTTCGCCGTATTCGCTCTCGGTTTGCGCCACGGCGCCGATCCCGATCACATCGCCGCGATCGACAACATGACGCGCAACTCGTACGAGCGGCGTCCCTGGCTGAGCCGTTTTTGCGGGACGATTTTCGCGGGCGGCCACTCGGTCATGGTACTCTCGATCGCCGCACTGGTCGGCCTGCTCGGCACCCACCTCGGGCGCTACGGCGCGACGATCGAGACGATCGGCACGTGGATCAGCATCGCGGTTCTCGTCTTGATCGCGCTCCTGAACCTGCGACAACTCAAAACGAACGGTAACGGTCGCATTGCCGGCGTCAAGACGCGGCTCTTGCCGCGGGTCCTGCGTGAGGCGACGAGCCCGTGGATCGCCTTGCCCGTCGGCCTGCTCTTCGGATTCGGGTTCGAAACCTCGAGTCAGGTGCTGGCCTATTCCGTCGCCTTCGGCGTGAACTCCGGAGTTTTCGGGGCGCTGCTGGTTGGAGGCATGTTTTGCCTGGGTATGGTCGTCACGGACACGCTCGACAGCGTGCTCGTTCACCGCTTGGTCTCGGACCGCGCGAGCCTGCGGACGAACGCGTTGCGCGTCTGGATTTGGTCGGTAACGCTCGTCGCTCTCGCCGTCGCCGCGTACGAACTGGCGCAAGTTCTCGGGTGGCAATCGCCCCTTCCCGACATCTACATCAGCGTCGCAATCGTTGCGTCACTGGTGGCCGTATTCGCATACGTCTTCGTAACGACGAGGCGAACGAATTCCCAACCCGCATCAACCATCGGTACATCTTCGTGAGAGGACGCTACATCATGCAACCTAAGCGCATAATCGGCGCGGTGACGGCGGTCGTCGCCCTCACCGCCGCCGGAATACTCTACGCGGTTCATCCGGCGAAGAGTTCGGACCATCAGGATACGTACAATCTTGCGACCCGTTCGAACACCTCCGCCGACATCACGGACGTCTACGTCTTCCCCGCACCGGACAACGCGAACAACGTCGTCTTCGCGATGGACGTTTCGCCGCTCATTTTACCCGGTCAGGGCACGTCGAAGTTTTTCGATCCGACACTGATCTACCAGTTCAAGATCTCACACCAGACGACGGGCCAGGAAGACGAAGTCATTCAGGTGGGCGTCACCGGTACCGGCGCTACGCAAACGATCCAACTCTACGGCCCGGCGAAACCAAACGAGGTCTCGACAACGAACACGCTCATCGCGCAAACGGGATCCTTCGCTTACAACACGCCGACGACGCTTTCCGCAGGAACGATTCAGGCGTTCGCGGGACCGCGCACGGACCCGTTTTTCTTCGATCTCTTCGCGTTTTTCACGTTCTTGGGCGATCGCAATTACGGTACGCACACCTCGCAGACCGATCCTGGCCCGGAGTCCGCGGCCAATCCTGAGGGACTCGCGAACGGAAATGACGCGGCGAACCTCGCCGGCCTGGCACCGGCGTACGATACGACCGCCGGCGGCAATCCCGGCCCGAAGGCACCGAGCTTCAACGGCTTTGCCGCCGGCACGACCTCGAGCACGAATCTGAAGAATCCGGCCGCGCCCTACAAGCCGCCTCTCGGCGTTTACGCCTGCAGTACGAATCCGGCGAGCGACACGCTCTTCGCGGGACCGTTCAACGTCCTTTCGATCGTCATCGAGGTTCCAAAGTCGCTGCTGACCACGGCCGCCCTGAACGGTGCCGCCAGTACGTCGAGCACTATCCACGTTTGGGCGACGACGAATTCGTCCACGGGTTCATAGGGAGAAGGACGAAATGAAGAAAGCAATCGCAACCATCACTTCGGCCGCGATCCTCGGCCTCGGGCTCAGCGCGTGCAGCGGCGGGTCGGTGACCCTGGCCCCCGGGCCGCGTCCGTCCGCTCCGGCGAAGGTGCAGTACATTCAGATCGAACGCCTTGCGCGCCCCGCGATCAAGGAAGTCTTCGAACCATACCAGGATCACCAGTTGAGCAACGTGGCGGAACCGTACGCCGACGGAACGATGCAAACCGACATCGTGAAGACTGAAGACACGTTGCGCCCGCCAAATGCGACGCTCGGCACCGACTACGGTAAAACGCTTGTGGGCTTGCTGTATCCCGACGAATACTTAGTGAACCTCACCGGCGGCGCGCCGAGCGGCAACGATCCCTACTACTTCCTCAGCGATGAGGTCGACAAGGCGTTCGGCGGACGCGCTCCCAACGACGACGTGATCTACCTCGAACTCGCGGCGCTTTTCGGGCCGTTGCTCGGCAACCTCGGCCTCGCAACGGAAGATAACGAAGAAGACACCTGTCTCTCGTCCCAGAACATCGGCGGCGTCGGTGTGCCCGGCGGTCAAAATCCTGCGAAACTGACCTCGAGCACGTTCCCGTATCTGCCCGCCCCGCACTAACTGCGGACGCCCATGAGAGCGACGCCCCTTGCGATCGCGATTGCGACCGCAAGGGGCATCAGTAAGAGCAAATGGCACGAAACCAACTCTTCGTTAGCGGCCTGCTCGTCTTCGCGGCCCTCGTCGCGATCGCGCTCTGGCCGGCTTATCTTTCGCGAAGTTCGGACGCCGCGCGCGCCGCCGCGCTGCCGACGCCGGCACCCGTCACCGCCGACTACCTCATGCGCGACAAGACGATCGCGTTTTGGGAAGGCATGGTCCGTAAGCGCATTCCCGACGATATGCTGAGCCCGCGCCAAGTGTCGGGTCAGTATCTGCAGCGCTATCGCGAACGAGGTGACATCGACGACGTGCTGCGAGCGCGAGCCATGGCCGAACTTTCGCTCAAACGCCAACCCGGCAATACGCCGGCCCTGGTCGACCTCGCTTCGGTCGAATTAACGCTGCACCGCTTTCGAACGGCCCTCGCGATCACGCGTTACATCGAGCGCCGCAACCCGGGCGATCAGGAAATGAAAATTCGGGAAGCATCGCTGGACCTCGAGGTCGGAGACTATCCCGGCGCGCGGCTCATCATCCAACATCTGCCGCCCGCGAAGAATTTCGACATATCGCGCGAGACGCTGCAGACGCGTTACGACGAACTGACGGGCCGTCTCGCGAAAGCACGCGAGGAATTTGCCGTGCCGCTCGCCCAGCAAAACAGCCTGTTCGACACGCCGGCGCAAACGCGCGCCTGGTTCTTCTTCCGCGCGGGCGAACTCGCATTCGAAGCGGGGGCTAACGATGAAGCGATCGCCGATGAGAATCAGGCGCTCGCGATCTTTCCAGACTATTCGGAAGCCAACCGTTTCAAAGCGCGGTTCGAATGCGCGCTGCACCGTTGGGAGGCATGCCACAGCGACGCGATCGCGTCCGCGAACGTCGTTCCTTATCCCGAAACGCTCGGCTACGAGGCCGACGCCGAACGCGCGCTCGGCGACGCCGCGGCAGCGGCGCGGACGGACGGCCTCATTGCGACGATCGAGCGAATCGGCAATGCCCAGCATGTGTCCGACCGGCTCCTTGCGATTTACTATTCGGAACATCGCATCGATGCGGCCGACGCGTACCGTATCGCCAAACGCGAACTGCGGGCCCGCCACGACATCTTCACCGAGGACACGCTTGCCTGGGCCGCCGCGATGGACGGCCGTTGGGACGAAGCGCGAACCTGGATGAAGCGCGCGATCCGCTTCGACACGGAGAATTCGCTGATGCAGTACCACGCCGGTGCGATCGCGCTCCACTTCGGGAACCGAGCCGAAGCGAAGCAGCGATTCCAGAAGGCG
>Ga0116227_10014535_pt1 | contig 11961 bp, 3 predicted proteins | sample S1TSphgellanicum_FD_89693 | JGI IMG/M metagenome (GOLD analysis project Ga0116227, IMG submission 89693) | Host-associated microbial communities from peat moss isolated from Minnesota, USA - S1T2_Fb - Sphagnum magellanicum MG | ecosystem: Host-associated > Plants > Peat moss > Unclassified... | reverse complement strand
GGGGGGGGGGGGGGGGGGGGGGGGGGGGGGGGGGGGGGGGGGGGGGGGGGGGGGGGGGGGATGAGGGGGGGGTGGGGGGGGGGGGGGGGGGGGAAAGAAGTCGACATGGAGAGTTCTTAGAAACTGTGTTGGGTCCATGTTTTAGAAGCTTCCAAACCCATTAGGGATGTCCAATGGCTGGAAATTATAACACATTGTGATCTGTGGGCCTACAGAACCTTCAATTGAATGGAAAAACAGAACAGCCACTCACACCATAATCGACCATTAGGTAGTAGCCACCACTACAAAAGTGGTTTCGGCACATACAAGATTTCCAGAACAGGTTATACAAACACATGCTTCTTATCCAGGCATGTGCTTACACCTTCCCCCCCTATCCCCCCAAGGAAAGTGTGCAAACAAATTGTTTGGCAATGGTAAAAAAGTCCAAAAAAAGTTGTCATTACAACAAGACGGCCATACCCAAATAGGCAATCTAAACACATGCTTCTTATCCAGGCTTACGCCTTACCACCTATCCCCCCAAGGAAAGTGTGTAAAGAAATTGTTTGGCAATGGGGAAAAAGTTGGAAAAATGTTGTCATTATAAAGAGGTGGCCATACCCAAATAGGCTATCTAATTGTTGAGTAACATTGGCTGGTATAATAAGAGAAGAAACCTCATTAATGAGGAGTTTTTTCAGTTTTTTCCATAACACTAGCCATGTATCACAAAGAAAGAAGAGGGTAGGGCATCTAGAAAAGAAAAATGCCTGTTGGAGTGGGCATTGTGTGTATAAGTAAAGCCCGACGCTGTGGTCTTTGCCAGAATAAGGGCCCATGCAAGGTGGATCAAAAGCTGGGCCCAATTTTGGTAAAGCCCACCATGGAGTGTTTTATTGAGCATAAAGCATCAGGTGGAATTTTTCCAAGTGCCCACTCTTCTTCATGGAGGAAAAAATTGGGCATGATGTTTTTGGAAATGCCCACCTTTCGTGGAGTAAAACGTTTTTTCCTCCAACAAGGCACCCTCCAACTCCACTACAAAAATTGATCTGGTGTTGCTTTACATTTTTTCACATGCCCCACATTTCTGGGAGGTAATATTACTACGGTACTTATATAAAGTGGCCTCCCCAAACACTAAAAATTTTTTATGCAAGGTTATTATTAGTTATTAGGACACAAAAAGGCCCTCCCCAGATAGGCAATCAATGAATAAAATGAGTTTTTAAGATACTCAAGATGAGTCACACATCCATATCTATGAAATGGTGGTAGTGTGATCCATTTGGACAAGCATGTGGCAGTGATGAATAGGTGACACTACCACACGAGGCTCATTGACATCTCCAAAATATCAGGGGGCCCGGGATATGCCTTGTTTTCCACATGATTATCCACACCCTATCGGTAGTAGTATAGGCACTTTGCATATGGGGTTAAATATGTCATCTTTTCACGATAATTATTATTGCTTAGTCTGGTGATCAAATGTATTCGTCACACTATTGACAATTTTTAGGGAAAATTCTTTTTTTTTAACCTAGAAATCTTCATTTCAAGTTATTTTAAATTTTCATCAAGAAAATAATAAAGTTTTTCAAGTGCCTATAATAGGTTTCAATAAGTAGACAAAAATATAGAAGTATGATTCAAAAATTCTTTACATAAACAATAATATGAAAGGTTATTATGTTATGGTGATCCATATTAACTTGGGCTCTATTCTAGTGTGCACTACCCATGATGATCAGTTTTTTTTCTTTTTTAATGTTTTCATATTGTTTTCAATAGTTCATCATTATTTATGTCAATATAAAATATAATTTGGATTAATATAAATATCATGGATATGAAAAGGCGCATTTTAATTTGTCTTTTCATATTCATGTTGGTGGGTAAAGAAAAAGAGGGGAGATAGTTCTTAAGAAAGAAATGAAATAGTTAGGCTTGGAAATGAGATAGTTATTTTTGGAATTGTCCAAAGACAGCCATACAAAGGATTATGCAAAATCAATTGTTCAAAGACGACCGACCATATGAAAGATTATGCAAAATCTTCAATACACTAATTTCTCAAAATTCCTCAACACTAAAATTAGTTGTGGTGCCCTTCAAGTTTATATTTTTTTCCAATGAGGTTCTTTTATTGGCCCATCACAAAAAAAAATCATGAAATTTTGGAGACTTCCCAATGTAGAAGTACCTATTTGCTTGGAAAACACAGAACCTTATAAGACCCAATATGCATCCAGGTTTATTGGTTCCAAGAGGACAGCATTGGTCAAAGCATATGGGACAAAGTGAGATGCTATGGGGAACACGTTCAGATCCAATTGGGAACTTGATAAGAACAAAGTTAGAACACATTGGGAAAAACAAAAATCCAAAAATTAAACCCAAAACTAAAAGTTCTATTGGGGGCTTTTTTTTTGGCCTTTTCAATAATGATGGGCAGTGGTTAAAAAGAAATGTGACATGAGTGCTCAATGCAGGGTTTGGGGAGTGGGTAGGTCTCCAATTTTGACCTGACTCTAGTTTGGTTCAAAGTAGGTAGTAGGTCACCTAGAGACTAGCCCTACTACCCCCTATTGTTCCTACACGTTACACAAATCAATTTTCAGATTACACGTGGAAACTGGCGGTTGCTTTTCACACTGTGAGCTTTTTTTGAATCTATCCGAAGTTCCAAATTAAAAAAACTCACAGAAAACTGACTTCACAATTGCTGAATAGTAGAAGGAGTTACTGTACTTGACTTTTACTTTTTACCACCCTAAAGTATGTGCATCTTGACTTCACTTCACTTATTGAATTTTTCTCCCCCTTTTTTTACCCCCTCTACTGTTGTACATGATTAGGTGTACAGTCAACAAAAGCCACCTGTCAATAAACTTGACCTGGCGTTGCCTCTCGTGTTGCGTGCACTCGCGTGGAGCCCAGGCTGTCGCCACGTCTGCTCCTAAGCAAGAAGCGCGTGAAGGGTGGCTTTCCGGACCGTTTTGTTTGTAATAAATTTGCTAAATTTTTATAAATATCATATTTTACCGCAAATTCACCCTGTCTTCACCCCGTCTTTGGGCCTCCTTTCACCCCTTAACCCCTTTTAGTGGTATCCGTAAAGTAATGAAATTTTATTAAATCTCAGTACGAAATGCTGAAAACTTAGTACGAAATCCTTAATCTCAGCATTTAATGCACAAGGTTCGAGAGGAATTATAGTAGCTCTACATGTAGGAACGGCGAAAATCTATGTACCAGTAGTGGAGCCGCTCAGGAAAAAAGAGTGACAGGGTAAAACTCAAGAACCATCAAAATTGATGGTTTTCTGAGTTTCACCCCGCGTTGAATGCTACTGTACTTTTTTGCAGGTTTTTAAAAAAATCTCACCGTGTGTATGACCAAACTCAGTGTACTGGTGCTGTCTTTTCCTAACTTTACGGATATGATTATCTATCTAATATGGAGGGTCCTTTCAACTTTGCTTGTTTCCTTGTTGGGCGTGCCTACCAAGGCAAGGATATTATGTTTAGATTCATTATACATTATTGTAGCTTAAGGGATTTTGGCCCCCTAGGTAATAGGTTTATTTTTATGTGAAGATTTTTGAAAGATGATATTTTGGCTTGTGTTGAAACTTGAGATTGGTTATCGAGTTACATAGCTTGAAGGATTTTCGTTTCTTTTAGAGGATTTTTTTGAAGTTTATATTTCTGCATTATGAAATATTTGAGTTTTCATAATCCTTCTTTTGCCTTAAGATACTTTTTAATGTAAATGGAAGGGCCCCAGTGTGACACACCCCTTGTTTTGCTTCATTCTACTAGTGATGGGTTTAGGTTGTAGGTTACTTTGTCTTTTCTCTTGGTGCTTGCTCATTGTGTGTTTTGCATTTTTTGGGGTTTGTTTTTTGTTTGGACTTTGCTCCTTTCTTTTTTCTTCTCTTGTTCCCTTGTCGGGTGTTTTATTATTAATTAATTAATTAATTTAATTCAGATCCCCCAAACAATGGCGCCTTTTGGTGTGTTCTTGGTATAGTTGGAAAGTCTTCCACAAATAAGGGTGCACTAAGTTGGTTTCATAATTTCGTAATGTTAAAGACTACGATGGAAAAGTTATTAGATTTTGAACAATATTGTCATGAAAAATTCAATAAAATTAAACAAAATATATTGGAGAAAGTCTTCATATTGTTGGAAAGTCATTAAAGAGTAGGATTTTATGAAGATGATTTTGTAATTTTAAAACCTAAGGTGCATGAGATTTCAAACTTAGGCTGAAGAAGGCGTACCATTTTCATTCCAAAATTCATTTAATATTAGTGTAGATTGTGCCGTTGGCCCAAGTGTGAACACATTTTATTTTATTTTTAGAATTGAAAACTTCAGCAATGTGAACACATGGAAAGCTCAACTAATTTCTCTTTTCAAACCCAATATTTGCAATTTGTTTGAATTTCTAGCAACAATTTTTTTTCAAAGATCAATATCATCCACACCTCAACTCTAAAAATTTTGAAATAAACTTTATTAAATCTAACACACCAAGTACACACCCAAATTCCAATTTCTTTTTCAATTTCAATTTTATTTCATTTTAATTCAAAAAATGTTTCAATCATCAATAGCTTTCACACCATAGTTCCAACCAATTTCAAACCAAGTTTGTGCACCTACACATTGAAAGTTTTTCGAAGATACCAAGAACACATCATGAAGCATCATGGTTTGGGAGATTTCAATGTGAGAAAACAAAACAAACTACCTTGCTCCATAGATATATACTATGTAGTATGTGTTCAATGGCGCAAGTCACACCATTTATAAAATAAACTAAACTTAAAACAAACAAGCAAAATAAAAACCCAAACCACATTGCACACACCCACATACACCCCACATAAGGTTATAGTTAGATTTGGTTGAATATTCTTTGGGATGATCACCATATATTTTCTTGTGGGGGACACATACACCATGCAAAACCTTCCCCATGGATTGAACTATGTAAAATTTGTGAACACACAATTGAAGACATATGTTTTTGGAATTAACCTTGAAGTAAGAATCAAATATGAAATGGAATTGTTCATTAACACAACACCATGTACTAGTCATTTGTAACAACAAAATACCACAAAATTCCTAAACATGTGCAAGACGTCATAAGCAAAAAATACAGAAGGACAAAATACTTAGTTCTGAAGCTTAAGTAACAAAAAGATGGCTTGCAAACTATAATTAGACATTTTTCATATGAACTTGATTTTGTAAACATCCATAGACAATATGAAAGGCCCCTTTACCAATCTATTCCAAACCTACAACTTCAATAGTGAAGATTAATTGAGTACTTTGATATGCCATGTCTAAAATAATTAGAAGATTATTTTTTGGTCAAGAATTAGTTGATTAGGGGTTAGATGTAAGCAAAAGTTTTCAAGTTGAACTACTTTGGTCTATATTTTTTTCTTTATCTTGATGTTGTTACCTTTGGATGAACTTTTAGTGCTTGCACTTCTTTTTACCAAGAAGAACCACATTCTAACCATGCCAAATTGAACCACATTCTAACCATGCACTAAAGATAACGACATTGCTTTGTACAATCTTTGAATTTCTCTATTTATTTTTAACATTATGTATTTGAATTGAATTGTGTTTTTTTGAAGAAATCAAAGCAAGTGGATGTAATAAGACATGATCCAAAATGAATGTTAGGGTTTTTATTTGAACTAAAGAACATGATGTTGATTAGTTTTGGACCTATTTTATTTTTGACATGAATTTTCTTTTATACATGGATCTTTTGTGAAATCATGTGTGAGGAATGTGTATGATTTAACTGATAGTATTTTCTTTTTTGTGGAATTTGATGGAAACTTGATTTATGTTGAAGATGATGGAAAATATGCTTTTGACTTTTTTTTGTTGAACATCAAGTTTTTGCGCAAATATAAGCTGAGATTGGAGGTATATTCTATAGTGACAAACACAAATGGACATTGAAAGAGCTGTGACCCATTTCAACCACTTCTTCTTGGCACTTGATAAAATTTTAATAACTAGTTGGTGATAGTGGAAAAAGACCTTTCAAGGAGTGATCAAACTCATGGTGCAAAAAATGTGTGACCATAATTGTAGAATTAGCATTGGTGCCAATGCCAACAAGGTTCAATTCGACAATGGAGAATCTAACTAAATAAGATTTTTTTTCTTTTCCATTTTGCAAATAAAAAATTTGGATAAATAGTGACAAACACATTTTCTCAACACACTTCTCTTCAATGCTTGTCAACAATGGAACTCTTGTTCCAAGAAGTTTTTAATTCTAACACACTTTAGATTATGTTTTAGAAACTTGATTTGAGCTTCTAGTTTCTACATCTACCTTATTTTTTTGGTTGGTTTTTTTCTAAGCACTTACCTATTGTGAGAATGACATCACAAACTTCATGGATCACACAATTTGGCAATAATAGTTGTGAAAAATTAACTTTTCATAAGTTTGTATGGAATAGTCATGGATGTCATTCATCTACTTGTATTATTTGAACATCAATGTCGCGTGCATTGTTTAAACATGAATGTCATATTCCTATTCATATTGTTTATACACGGATGTTGTATGTCTATTTGTGTTGTTTAAACACAAAAGTTGTGCACACGACTTCCATGTTTAAATAATGCATGACATTCATGTTTAAATTATATGAACCTATGAAATAACAAATTTCACATGGATTTGGAATGAACCCATGAAGCTTATAAATTTGTTATGGATTGATGTCACATGATGAAATTAAAGCTTTTGATGATAATCAAACGATTTTGAAAATTTGAAATGAATTTGCACAAATGAATTGGTCCTTTGGTGGTGTTTTCATAGGCTTTGTTCAATGTTTCAGTAAAATTGTTTCTATTTTACATCAATGCAAAATGCACAAGTGAGGACTTCAATTTTTGGCACATGTTCATTTAAAACCATAGGAAACATACAATTTAGGAGACATGAAGGTGATGACAATAATTGATCACCTTCGACGTGAATTTCAACATGTTGCTTTTGATAACAACAATTGATCATATGCGTAAAAAACCTACACCTAGGATATATGAAAATATATTTAGGTAACATTAAGAGCCTTTGAATGAAAAATTTGCAAGATATTTAGAATTGACTAGACTTGGCAAAGAAATGAAGTTTAAAATATGGATATGTATTATTTGTTGTTATTTTAGGAAAATCATATTTATCAAAAGATCTTGTTACTTCATGATGCAATAATTTCTAAAAAAGGTGTGACCAAAAATGTGTTAACATAAGAGTTTATATAACTTCTATTGGTGGGATTTTACTTAAATTTTTGTTCAAGTGGTGAACATTAGTTGTCATTGTAGTAGTCACCTTTAACCTGATTTCATTTAGACCCATCTTTTCATCTGCACTCACCTTCACTTTTCAAAATCATTTTTGGGTCTTATGAACATGTATTCTCAAATTCACATCTTAATTTGCATCAACTTTAGTTTCTTAAATTTGGACAAATGCACATGGCCACCAACTACCTCCTAAATGTACATTGTGGACAATTATATTAAAAACCATATATGGTCAATGTGGAGGTTTTGAGTATTAGTTTTTGGAGGGGTCCATTAGCCTTAATAGGAATGCACCCTACCCCTTTTGGTGATTACTTATTTTGGAATATTTAAATAGTATTCTTGGAATATTTAGAAAAAAATCCCTTAAAAAATATTTTTTAAATACTATTTTGTTAAACTTCACATTAATTTTTAAAAATGTGATTTTAAAGTATTTTCAAATTTTTTACAAGTTTTGTTTGTTTAAAATCGTTGGTTACAATTATTTTTTAAATGATTTTGCATATTTTTATTCATTAGATTTATTTCTAATTTATTCATATGTTCCCATGATATATTGTGAATGTGGTTATATAAATAAATCCAAAAATTTCAACACCAACTTAAATTATCATTTTAAAGTATGAAATATTAAATAATGGTTACAACTATTTTGGTACATACTAACACAAATGCACCTAGATAGGCATGAATTTTTTTTTATATGTTATATTTGTTTGTTGTCATTTATGGCCTCTAGATAACCATTGATTTCCATTATAACATATGCATGCCATGTAAATTGCATCGTTATACATAGCCCTCCATAAACCTCTACTAATTGATGGTGGCTATAATTGATTTATGAACCCAAATGGACATGAATCCCACACTCTAGTTGACTATAGACTTAACAAATAGTTTAATAATATTCATTTGGATAAAAGATGTTTCTAATTAACTTGAAGTGTAAACTGTTATGTTATGCAAGTAAGTCCATAGGAACATTCAAATTACATATCATGTGGTCTTGTCACATCCATTGTAATTGTTATTTTAACCATTGCCATTTCATTATGAAGGTGATTTGCAATTGGGTTTTTGAATTGCAATGACCACTTGCAACTTCATTGCAACTCAATGTATTTCTATGGCATGAATGTTATTGGACAAGTTGCATGAGTTGCAATGGATGCAATTCAACATATGTGGAATCAAATACATATACAATTCGTGCAACTTAATTACAACTATGTAATAACAACTATTATGCAATGCTAATGCAACTAGTTTGCAATTATTGTTGTAACATCATGCTAATGTTTCTTTTCATTCATCCATTAATGATGATTTTTGTTTTTATCTCCATTATAATTCCTTTGCAACTTGAGGTGTAGTGGAAACACATTAATGGCTACAACTAATTGACAACTAAGTGACAATTCATGTTGACACAAGGTATTACTTGTGTGTAACTACAATGTACCCAATTTTGCAAATGACAATTAGGTGACTACTATGGAATATAAATAACTAAGTGGGTTATCCATTAATAAATTTAATCTTAATTTTTCATTCATCCATTGACAAATGAAATCTATTAATGTCCATTGCAACTAGGTGTTTAGTTATGAGTTCCAATGTAGTTGTATGGTATTTAATTTTAGTAGTACTAGGCAACTAAATTGCAACTTACAACGCAAATGTGCAAACCTTGCTCACACCTTATCATTGTTATGATAAACATAATAAGCTTAAAATGGAGCTTAAACGATAATTTCTTCATTCCACATTGTTTGCTTGAAATCTACCATATTATGATATTCAATGTAACATGTGAAATAACATATACACAACATTGTAATGCAAAATATATCCAAATGTCTATCCTTTCAACTTAAAGAAAAGTAATTTACAATTTGTAATGCCATTAATAAAACTTATTTATCACTTAAATGCAACATACAAACATTGATACAAACTAAATTATAATCAATTACATTTGCATACAATGGTGGTTTTCAAAATAAAATGCATCACATACTTGAAGTATTGAGGTTAGAATTCACCATACCTTTGTTGTTTGGGAATTTTTCTTTTTGCATGTATTGGTTTGAATTACTACACAACAAACAACACATTTAATGACATATTTATTAACAATCTAACCAAATTATACAACATTAGATGTGCATGCTCTTCTATTCAAGACTATATGTTTCAAACAAAACTACCATTTTATTTTTGAAAAAAACTTACCTTACATGCATAGCTTTGATTTTGACGGATTCAAACACTATCAAAATTTAGCCCTATAACACAAGAATAACAAAAGTCATCATAAATGCACAAAAATATTATGTGTGTTTTAACAAACTAATTTTATTTCAACTTCACCTTCCACTTCAAAAATTTAAATGTTCAAACACACAAACAAAAGACATGAGAAAATCTTCCACTTTTTTAGAACCCATGGATGATTTTTGCACATCATAATTGACAACTACTTGCAAATAAGTTGAAAATGTCATATTTAATGGGTAGTGAAAATGCATACATGTGACATGATCATATGTTTAAAAGTCTTACACTAATTGCAAAGTAGTTGTTAATTGGGTGTTACATTTATTTTAATTGTAATGTAATTGTCACATGTTATTAAAATGTAATTTGCCAATAAAATAAAAAATGGTTGATTACAATTGAAGGTATAGTGTGTACATTCTACTATATAGATGTCCATCTTGTAACAAATTTGCAATTATTGTACAACTCCTTAGTTTTTCAAATGACATGACATTTTATTTATTAATTTCTCATATTTCCATGAGACAATTATAACATTTAGTTGTTTTAGAGCTTTGATTGCAAGATAATTTAATTGCTAGGGACATGATTTTTCGTTTCCAATGTTCAATTGTAATTCTTGACAATGATTTTAACATCCCAAACTTTTCAACCATGTGATTTATTCATACAAATATTTTCCACATAAGGACTTTGTTTCATATCAAGAATTTTTTTGATTAATGTTATGGTTGAAACATCAAATTTTGTGGTAAGGTTTATTTTTAGATTTATGTAGTCCAACTAATAATTACTAGGGATATTAATTGAAAGATTACTACCATAGTACCTATACCATTTTGGCATAAATTAAACTATTTTTCATTTTGCCAAACTTTTGAAAACTTATTTATTATTTTTGCTAAAATTTTAATAAAATAAAAAAACTCAACTGTTAGGTTTTGAACTATAGACCTCCCATGATAGTGATTTCAAATTTAAACAATTTAAACACATTAGGCTATTCCATAATAATGATAAGACCCTGTTTATTATTTGTTATAACCATTACATGTTGAAAATTTCAGAATTAAAAAATCAAGTGCTAAAGTTAAGATTTCAAATTTAATTAAATATTTGACAATTTGTTGCCAAAATGGTAAAGGTACTACGGTAATTATTGGGCATTTAAATTACATATATTAGTACTATGGGAATTATGTGTATTAGCTCAAAATGGAAGCCTCTTTAGTGAATGGGAAAGGAGGGGAAATAAGAATAATAACAAAAGTGAAATGGGGGGAGGAAAGGAGGAGAAAAATATGAAAGATAAATGAAGAGAAGGTTTTTTTTATAATTTAAATTTGAAATCATTCCAACATTGTGATGTCTCCATTCATTAAAGGTTTTTTTCTCTTTCTTTTTCTTTCATTTCTTCTTTTGAAATTGAATAACACCCAAAATCTATTCTATTTTTTCTTGTTAGTTTTAACATTTGGATGGACATCATCAACCTTCCTCAATATCCTTCTTGACCCCCTAGGCCTTGCCAACAATAAGAATGTCTTTACGCATCATTCATTATAGTTGAAGTCTTGTTGTGCTTAAAATGAACATAAGAAAAATAAACATAAAAGAAAACCCCAATTTGGGAAAGTTCACAAATGCATTCAAAAAGTCATTTTTGTCTGAAAAAAAAAAGTTATATGTGGGGAAAGGGCTAGAATGAACCAACCCCCATGACTGCATTAGTTGGCTGTTCTATCCATAGGATGGGTTGTGTTTTTAATCTGCTTATTTACCCTATGTTAACCAACATTCTACTACAATTTTTTTTTTGGCTATTGGCCTTTGACCTTAAACCCACCTAGTTACCTTATTGACCTACATTTTAACCTTGCTTACGAATTAACAACTAATCCTTTCCCTACCTTTTATTTTTCGGCAAAACATATATTTATTTCAGGTTAAACTCTTATTTCCTCTTGGCTAAACTTTTATTTATTGGCAAAATTCCTATCTTTTTTTGCTTAAACTTTTTTTTTTTGGCAAAACTATTATCTGTTCTTGGCTAAATTTCTATTTTTTGGCAGAACTCTTATTTATTTTTGGTTAAACTTTTATCTCTTAACAAAACCTATATCTTTTTTTGGTTAAACTTTTATCTTTTAGCAAAACCTATATATCTTATTGGTTAAATTTATATATTTCTTGGCTAAACTTTTATCTCTTAACAAAACCTATATCTTTTTTTGGTTAAACTTTTATCTTTTAGCAAAACCTATATATCTTATTGGTTAAATTTATATATTTCTTGGCTAAACTT
>Ga0116227_10014534_pt1 | contig 11962 bp, 9 predicted proteins | sample S1TSphgellanicum_FD_89693 | JGI IMG/M metagenome (GOLD analysis project Ga0116227, IMG submission 89693) | Host-associated microbial communities from peat moss isolated from Minnesota, USA - S1T2_Fb - Sphagnum magellanicum MG | ecosystem: Host-associated > Plants > Peat moss > Unclassified... | reverse complement strand
TGTTTTCTTGCATCTTCTTCTGTGTGTGTATCCCAAAAATTTGCATTTCCATTGGTATAAAACTGAAATCTTAATTGTTCTTTAGCGGTTATAAGTGATCCACTAAATATGGTCATAAATCTGATTTTTTTATTTTTCTCAGCAGATAAAGGAATTATCCATCCAGCTTGGCTGCCTCCTATTAAACCGATTGGGATCTTCTTATTCGATAAATATTTTGATAAAGTATTTACAGCTTCACTCGCATCTAAAGATAAAAGGTTTAGATTAACGAAATCTACATTGTTGGTTCCTACTTCAGGACCGGCATATACACCTTCGGATTCTCCCACTCCTCGTTTATCATAAGTTAAAACTGCAATTCCATTGTTAGCTAAGGTTGTAGCAAATTCTAACATTCTTTTTTCCTGCCCGGATCCGTGAACAATCACAACAGCCGCTTCTATATTTTTAGGAGTGAAAATGGTCCCGGCGAGTGAATTTCCTTGGCTTACAAATTTAATTTCCTTGGTAGCAAATTTTGGAGGAATTGCTGATACACATATACTAGCAAAAAAAAATAATATTAAAAAAGAGATTGTTTTCATGATGTTTTTCGGGCTAAATTTTAGAACTAGAAGAAAAGCGGAAACTCTTTACAGTTTTTGATCCGCCTTTCAACTAATCCACTCTCAATTTTTATTTAGTTTTGATGTTGATCTCTTTCTTGCCATCTTTGATGTTGATGTTAAGATCTTCTATACTTTTCTTAACTTTTTCATCAATTTTCATTCTTTCCAAAACAACGTCTGCAGAATCTTTAGAATAATATTTTCCATTAATTTTCACACTGTCATTTTCGTCAGAATTATACTCTATAGTAGTTCCGTTGATATTGATCTTATTTTTCTCTACAGTAATGCCTTTTTGGTGATAATTATCGTTGTCGTCATTGTCGTCATTGTCATCGCCACGGGTACTTATCTCATATTCTTTTTCATTGATTACTTTCATTTTGGAAGGAATAACTAATTCGTAATCCAATCTGTAATCTCTGAATCGATATTCATAAGGATACTGATAATAATTTGGTAAAATAATTCTGTTACCAACAATTTCAATCGGTACTTTCATTTTCAAAGGCTGATTATAGCCGTCTGCTTCTTTCTTAATAATAATGTATGGAGATTTGATATCGTCTCTTCTTGTGATTTCTACACTTGGCCAATCTTTTTTATAGATCGTTGCTTTGTCAGAGTAGATGTTATTAAAATAAGTCTTGAAGTTTTCAGGGATATTTACCTTTTTGCTGTCAAGATAAATTGTGTCATTTGGAGTTGTAATCGATACATTTTCATAATCTTGATTTTCTCCGCTATAAGCAAAATTAAATCTTGATGCGTTTGCGGCTAAAATTCCAATCAGTATGATCCAGATGATTCCTAATGTTCCTAAAACTGGACCTACATAATTAAATTTTGTTTTCGGAGAGAATAATTTTATTGATAATAATAAGAAGGCAACTCCGAAGATGATTGTTGGCAAAGCAGCAATTGCTAAGATCAGATAACCCATATTATTTTCCTCAAGATAGAATCCAAGATTGTTATCTATCCCGAATTTTCCTGATCCGTAAGCAAATGTCATTGCAAACAATCCAATGAAACATCCTGCAGCCATCAATGCTAACCAAATTGCAAGACAATATTTAAGGACTTTCAAAATTGTATCTCCTGCTGAGCCAATTTTTGGTTTATTCTCATTGTATATTTCCCCTGCTCTGGTGGTAGTCTCATTCGCAAACTGTACGATCTTTCCAGACTCTTCCTTTAGATTATCGAAGTTTAAAGGTTTTCCTTTCATTTTCAAAAAATCCGATGCTGATTCTGCTTTTGGTAAAACCGCCCAAAGGATAAAATATAAGATTACTACTAAGAAAGAGGATCCGGGAGCTACCCAAAGGAAAAGAAATGCGCCAACCCATATCAATCTCATCCAGCTGATTTCCATTCCGAAATAGGCTGCTAAACCTGCACACACACCGGCAATTTTTTGTCTTTCCGGATCACGGAATAATTGTTTTTGAGAATTGTTGCTGTAAGAAAAAGCACTTCCTGTTTTGGATTGTTTTTGTTTACCTTCAGAGAAATAAGCTTCTTCTTGTTCGTCTATTTGTTCAGGAGTTCCTATTTGTGAGATCACACGTTCTACATCAGAATCATTGATCACTTCTCTTTTTCCAAGCGTTTCTTTGAAGATCTCTACCATTCTGATCTCGATGTCGTGCATTACTTCATCCGCTTCAGAAGCGTCCAGAGAATTTCTAAGAGCATTCAGATAATCGCTTAATTTTATATAAGCCAGCTCGTCTATCGTAAAGGAAAAACCAGCGAGTGCTATAGATAATGTCTTGTTCATAATATTAGTTTTGAGAGTTTGAGATAATTTGGTTTACAGAATCTGTCAATTCTTGCCAGGTCGTTTGGAGTTCTTTTAAGAAGAGACTACCTTTTTCTGTGATCTGGTAATACTTTCTTGGCGGTCCGCTCGTGGATTCTTCCCATCTGTAAGCTAAGAATTCGCCATTTTTCAATCTTGTAAGGAGAGGATAAAGAGTTCCTTCCACTACATCCAGTTTTCCTTTTTTGAGAGATTCTATCAGGTCGGAAACATACATTTCGCGTTGTTGGATAAGACTCAAAATACAGAATTCCAGAATTCCTTTGCGCATCTGCGCCTTTGTGTTCTCGGTATTCATATTAATTGTTTGGTTTTAAAATTCAAAATTTAAAGTTTGATGTTTTGAGTTTTATAAAGCTTTAAAACATCTTTCTTTAACTTTACATTGCAAAGATATGTAAATAGGAAGGTATTGTGCAATACAAAGTACCAGATATTTTTTAAATAAATACTTAATGTATTGATTATCAATAGTAATATTTTCAATTCAAAAATTAGTGAATTTTGAAAGTTTAGAATTTAATTTTAAAATGGACTTTTGAACAAAGTGAATTCGGACGTTTAAACAAAATTGATGAAGATTATACAGTCTAATTTTGCTTCAATAAAATATTTAAACAATGAACAATTATCAAGGAGCATTACAAAAGCCGATTAATTCTGGCTTTAATGCAAAATCAACAACAGAAAACGTTATCACAGGAATTAATCTCGAAGGAAAAATTGCAATGGTAACCGGAGGAAATACTGGGATTGGATTAGAAACCGTTAAAACCTTATCAAAAGCAGGAGCAACAGTAATCGTTCCTGCAAGGGATATCGAAAAAGCAAAAAGAAATCTCACTGGAATTCCGAATGTAGAACTGGAAGAATTAGATTTGGCTAATCCTGATTCGATAGATAAGTTTGCTGAAAAATTCTTAGAGTCGGGGAGATCACTTCATTTATTAATCAATAATGCAGGAATTATGTGGGTTCCACTTCGCAGATACAGTCGCGGTTTTGAATCTCAATTGGCTGTCAATTACCTGGCTCATTTTCAGTTAACAGCAAGATTGTGGCCAGCATTAAAAAAAGCAAACGGAGCAAGAATCGTCAATGTATCTTCTGGCGGACATCAGTTTTCAGACTTTAATTTTGACGACCCAAATTTTCTTCATCGAGAATATGAAACATTGTTAGGATACGGACAATCGAAAACTGCGGTCAATCTTTTCTCACTGGAATTGGATAATCGAGCAAAAGAATTCAATGTGAGAAGTTATGCTCTATGTCCGGGCGCAGTCGGTGAAACTGAGTTGTCAAGAGAAGCACCTTTAGACTTATTTCAAAAATTGGGTTATGTTGATTCTGAAGGAAATTTATTACCAGAAGTTAAAGCATCTCTGAAAACCATTCCTCAAGGCGCTGCAACAACAGTTTGGTGTGCGACAAGTCCTTTGCTTAATGATATGGGAGGGGTTTATTGTGAAAATGTAGATGTTGCACTTTTGAGTTCTGATATATCGATTATTGGTGGAATCAAAGCTTATTCTTTGGATGAAAATAATACAAAACGATTATGGGAATTGAGTGAAGAAATGGCAGGAATAAAGTTTGAGCTTAGTTGATATTTGTACATTTGTGTAACGAATCATATGGATTATCAGGTCAATTATATCACTCCGGAAATTAAACTTTCTTGCTATGAAGGTAAATTGTTCAAAACAGAAGCAGCATTTGAAGACCATTTGCTGGTTTGGCTGATTTCTGGTGAAACAAAAATTATCCAGGCGGATGAAAGTTTTGTGTTTGGTGCAGGAAGCATTTTTTTGATTCCTAGAAATCAGTTGGCAACAATCATCAATTATCCAAAAGATGGATTGCCTCACAAAGCAGTTGCAATGCATTTGTCATCAAAAAGGCTTAGGGAATTTTATAATGATAATCACATAAGATCAAAAATCACAACAGAAAAAATCATCAGTTTCGAAAAACATCCTTTATTGGAAAGCTGTTTGGCTTCGTTGATTCCCTATTTTGAAATACAGAATAATTTTCCCGAAAATATCGCTTCAATAAAAATCAATGAGGCTATCAATATTCTAAGAACGATTGATGAAAAGATAGATTCCGTCCTCAATAACTTCGAAGAACCGGGAAAAATTGATTTGGCAGCTTTTATGGAAAAGAATTTTATGTTCAATATGCCGTTGGAAAAATTCGGGTATTTGACTGGTCGAAGTTTAACGACTTTCAAAAGGGATTTTTACAAGTCTTTTAATTCTACTCCGCAAAGGTGGCTGACTCAAAAACGTTTGGAATTGGCACATTACCAACTCACCGAAAAACAAAAAAGACCCATTGATGTCTATTATGAGATCGGATTTGAAAACTTGTCACATTTTTCTTACGCTTTCAAGAAACAGTTTGGATATGCACCTACAAAGCTGGTATCAAATATTCAATAAATTTCAAAAATTGCTGAAGAAAAATTTGCAGATGAGAAATGTTTTCATATTTTCGTAAGAGATTTACAAAACGATAATGAATTTTACAACCACAACAACGATTTCTACAACAACTACAATCAGTAGTTGCAGAAAGGTGCGTTTGTGATATTGTGAAAAATAGATAATTAACAAAAGCCTTTCTGAATTCAGAAAGGCTTTTTTATTTTTAAAAAATAACGAATGAAAATTTTAAAATTTGGAGGAACTTCGGTTGGAAGTGTAGAAGCATTGAGAAATGTAAAAGCAATCATTGAAAAAGAATTTAATAAAAACGAGCCTTTAATCGTCGTATGTTCCGCTTTATCTGGAATCACCAATGCGCTTTTGTCAGCATCGGAAGAAGCCTTAAAACAGAACGATTTTTCTGAAATCCTAAAATCTGCAGAAGAAAAGCATTATCAGATTATCTCAGAATTATTACCAAGAACGGCTCAGAATCCATTATTGATGATGGTAAAAGTGAGTTTCAATGAGATTGAAGACATTTTATTCAGTGTTAAAAATCTCGGCGAATTATCGGACAGAGTCAAAGATAGGCTGCTTGCTTATGGAGAACAGATGTCTGGCAAGATTGTTTCTGTCTTTCTTCAATCTGAAAATTTTCCAGCAGTTTTCCAAGATTCAAGAGAGTTGATTGCAACGGATTCTCATTTCGGAAATGCCAATGTAGATTCTAAAAATACAAATGAAAACCTAAAAAATTGGAAACTTGAAAATCAAATTTATGTTGTAACAGGTTTTATTGCGAATGATAAAAATAGTGATACAACGACTTTGGGTAGAGGAGGTTCGGATTATACGGCAGCAATTTTGGGCTCAGGTTTGAAAGCCGACGAAATTCAAATTTGGACAGATGTTGACGGATTTTTAACTGCTGACCCAAGATTAGTGAAAAATGCTTTTTCTCAACCGGAACTCAGCTATCAGGAAGCAATGGAAATGTCCTATTTTGGTGCAAAAGTCATCTATCCGCCAACGATGATTCCTGCAATCGAAAGTCAAATTCCGATTTATATCAAAAATACTTTCAAACCGGAAAATTCAGGAACTTTGATTCATCAAAAATCTGAAATTTCTAAAGGTTTAATCAAAGGAATTGTCTCCATCGAGAAAACTTGTTTAATTAATATTACAGGAAATGGAATGATTGGAATGAAAGGTTTCAGCGGAAGATTGTTCAATGCTTTGGCAAAGTACGACGTCAATATTATTCTAATAACTCAGGCGAGTTCGGAACACAGTATTTCATTTGTAGTTTTTTTCGATGATGAAAAAAAAGCAGAAAAAGCAATCTGTGAAGAATTTGATTTTGAAATCAGTTCCAACAAAATTGACGAACCGCAATTTGATAATGAGCTGAGTATTCTTTCCGTTGTTGGAGAAAATATGAAAAAAACGCGAGGGATTAGTGGGAAATTCTTCAGTGCTTTAGGGAAAAATGGAATCAATATTATTGCGATTGCGCAGGGCTCATCAGAACTTAATATTTCTGCAGTAATTGAAAGAAACGAACTTTCAAAAGCCTTGAATGTAGTGCACGATTCACTTTTACTTTCTCAGGTTAAAACCTTCAATGTGATGTTTGCAGGAACGGGAAATATCGGGAAAGAATTGTTCCGTCAATTGGACAGAGAACAGAAAAATCTTGAAGAAAATCATCAGATTAAAATCAATGTTGTAGGAATTTCCAACAGCAGAGAAATGAAAATATTTGATAATCCGGAATTTGTTTTTGATTTAAATAATCTTAGTATTAATTCTCAAAAAGCAAATCTGGAAGAATTTATTAATCTAATTTCAAGCAAGAATTTACCTAATCTGGTTTTTGTAGATAATACTTCAAGTGAAGATGTTGTGAGTCATTATCCACAATTTTTTGAGAATAATATCTCCATTGTGACTTGTAATAAAAAAGGAAATTCTTCTGCTTACACACAATACAGCAAATTTAAAAGACTGGCAAAAAAGAACAATGTCAATTTCTTATATGAAACTAATGTTGGAGCCGGACTTCCAATCATCAAAACTCTAAATGACCTCTGGATTTCAGGAGACGAAATTCTAAAAATCGAAGCCATTTTATCAGGAACGATTTCTTACATTTTTAATAATTATGTTGGCGATAAAACCTTTGCAGAAGTTGTAAGAACTGCGCAGGAATTAGGTTACACAGAACCAGACCCGAGAGATGATTTGAACGGAATGGATTTCTCCAGAAAGATGTTGATTCTTGGAAGAGAAATTGGTTTGCCTTTAGAAATGTCTGATGTTAATATCAAAGATTTTCTGCCAGAGGCCTGCCTCAAAGCAGATTCGATTCCAAGTTTTTATGAAGAACTGGAAAAACACGAATCTTATTTTTCGTCATTCAAAAACGAAGCAGAAAATTCTGGAAGAAAATTGAGATTAATCGGAATTTTAGAAGACGGAAAAATCAACATCGAAGTCAAAATTGTAGATTCCAATCATCCGTTTTTCAGTTTGTCAGGAAGCGATAATATCATCTCATTCACAACTTCAAGATATAAAACCACACCTTTGGTTGTAAAAGGTCCGGGTGCCGGTGCAGAAGTTACGGCTGCAGGTGTTTTCGCAGATTTGGTAAGAGTTACTGCTCAATAAATTAATTATTCAACTTTAATTATTCATTAGAATGAAAAATTCTATAAAAGTTTTTGCTCCAGCAACAGTGGCTAATGTCGTTTGTGGCTATGATATTCTCGGTTTTGCAATCGATGAACCAGGTGACGAAATTATCCTTACGAAAAATGATTCCAATAAAATCACCATCACAAAAATCGAAGATGATGGCGGAAAACTTCCAAAAGACCCGGAAAAGAATGTCGTTTCCCACGTCATCCGATTGTTTTTAGAAAAGATAAATTCAAATCAAGGAATTGACATCGAACTCTATAAAAAAATGCCTCTCAACAGCGGAATGGGTTCCAGTGCGGCGAGTAGTGTTGCAGCTTTGGTTGCAATTAATGAATTGATGGGAAAACCATTTTCGCGACAAGAATTATTACCTCTTGCGATGGAAGGTGAGCGCATCGCTTGTGGAAATGCACACGCCGACAATGTTGCGCCGGCACTTTTAGGCGGTTTGGTTTTGGTCAGAAGTTATGAACCGTTGGATGCCTTAAAATTGCCTTATCCAAAAGATTTGTCGATAGTTTCCGTTCATCCGTACGTTGATGTTCCTACAGGCGAAGCGAGAAAAATCATCAAAGAAAGAATCAGCCTGAAATCTGCCGTTCAACAATGGGGAAATATCGCCGGATTGGTCGCCGGATTTTGCACCAACGACCTTGATTTGGTCAGCCGAAGTCTGGAAGATGTTATCATAGAGCCGGTTCGCGCGATATTGATTCCGTATTTTTATGAGATGAAACAGCTCGCACTTGACAATGGCGCGATTGGTTTTGGTATTTCCGGTTCCGGTCCGTCGGTTTTTGCTTTGTGCGAAAAGAAAGAAATTGCAGAAGTTATTTCTCATAAAATCAAAGAATTACTCAATCAAAAAAATATAGAAAGTGAATCTTTTGTCACAAAAATTAACGATGAAGGCGCGAGAGTTCTTTAAGATAAAAGAATAAAGAATAAAGAATAAAGAAAAAAGACTGTCAACAGACAACCAACAACTATCAGCAAATGAAATACATATCAACAAGAAAACAACAGGGAACTAATATAAAAATAGCTATTCTAAAAGGTTTGGCGGATGACGGTGGACTTTTTATGCCCGAATATATTCCGCAATTGGAAGCTGAATTTTTTAAAAATTTATCAAATATCAGTTTACAGGAAATCGGTTTTCGAGTAGCGAAAGAATTTCTAGGAGAGTCAATTTCTGATGAAAACTTAAAAGAAATCATCAATGAAGTTTTGAATTTCGAAATTCCTGCAGTGAAAATATCTGAGAATACTTATTCTTTAGAATTATTTCACGGTCCGACAATGGCTTTCAAAGATGTTGGTGCGAGATTTATGGCGAGAATGATGGCCTATTTTTCAGAAGGCAAGCCTATGAAAGTGATTGCGGCAACTTCCGGAGATACTGGTAGTGCGGTTGCATCAGGGTTTTTCAGTGTTCCGGGAATTGAGGTTTATATTCTTTATCCAAAAGGAAAAGTGAGTCCGTTGCAGGAAAAACAGCTCACAACTTGGGGCGGAAATATCAAAGCTTTGGAAATCGACGGCACTTTTGATGATTGTCAGGCTTTGGCAAAACAGATTCTGTCAGACGAAGAACTGAATCAAAAATTCACTTTGACATCGGCAAACAGTATTAATATTGCCAGATTAATTCCTCAATCGTTTTATTATTTCTGGGCATTTGCACAACTTCAAAAATTAGAAAAACCAATTGTTTTCTCTGTTCCAAGTGGGAATTTTGGAAACTTAACGGCTGGACTTTTTGCTAAAAAAATGGGATTGCCAATTCATCAATTTATAGCTTCGACAAACTCAAATGATGTTGTCCCAAAGTTTTTGGAAACTGGAAATTACGAAACAAAACCATCAATACAAACGATTAGCAATGCAATGGATGTTGGAAATCCGAGTAATTTTGAAAGAATGAAAAGTTTGTTTAATGATGATGTTTTGGAATTCAAGAAAGAGATAGAATCGTATTCTTTTTCGGATGAAGAAACAAAATCAGCGATGATAAAAGTAAAAGATGAATTCGGTTATATTTTGGATCCGCACGGCGCAGTTGCTTATTTGGGACTGGAAACCTTTCGCTCCGTTCAGGATGACAAAAAAGAGCAAGCAGATGAAGATTTTATTGGTGTTTTATTGGAAACCGCTCATCCTGCAAAGTTTGTGGAAGTTGTGGAAAATGTATTAAAAGAGAAAATTGAGATTCCGGAAAAACTGGCAGCTTTCAATAAAAAAGAAAAACAATCTGTTGAGTTTCCTGTGGATTTTGAATTGGTGAAAAATGCTTTTTTAACAAAAGAAATATAATTTTTTCAACCCAGATTTTACCAAAGCTTCAATTCAATTAAAATCAAAAGACAAAACGCTCGATTTTGGAAGTATGAAAACCTTGGAAGTGAGTGGGGATTAAATTTTAAATCTAAACACTAAAATTAAGTAACTTAACAAAAAATACAAATGAAAAAATTACAAAACACATTACGTCTTACTATTTGCACCGTAATATTTACTCTGATTATCAGCGGATGTTCTTCAAAGTACATTCAGAAAGTGGATGCCAATACAAAAACCGATTTTGGAATTACGCTAACTGCACCATCACAAGGGATTGTTTTTGTAGAAAATAAAAATATTGAAGCCTCAGAAATACAAGTTGAAACCCATACAGAATTAGCAAATTCCATCTATAACCAATACGGCCCGGCAACGGATAAGCGATTCGTAGGCAGAACAAATGCACGACAATTAAAATTTATTATTGATGAAAAAGCTTACCTAATAGATGTTTTAAAACTTCAAAATAGAACTGCAATGGTTTTGTTCAATGGGAAAAGCAAACCCATCATTGAGTACGATACGAAAAAATACAAGATTTTGGCAGAGCATCATTTTGCAGAAAGAATTAGATGAGATAAAGGATTTTTTGAAAATTAATACTACAAAACCACAAATGAAATGATAAAAAGACACAAACTCATTGTCCTGTTCTTGCTATTTAGTTTTTGCTCGTTTGCACAAGACAAAATTGAGAATAATGATAAAGAATCTTTCGCACTTACATACAGTTTTTCATCTTATGTAAAGGGCGAAACCAAGGCAAAAGATAATACATATGATAGGATTGTAAACGTTTACAAATCAATAGACTCTGCACAAAATATCAAGTATTCCTTCTACTGTATGAAGTTTGATTTCCAAGGGCCTAATAATCTTCCTTACATTAGAAAAATCGCTTATATGTTTGATGAAATTACCGTTTTTGTCAACAGGAAAGGAGAAATTACAGATGTAACAAAACCTGAGGATATGGATAAAAGATGGCAGGAAACAAAAGCGAAAATCTTGCAAAATTATGTCGGCAAAGCAATTACAGATTATCTAAAACAAGTGGAAGAAACCATTTCGGACAAAGAAAAGCTGACAGCATCTTTGCAAACCGATAATATGTACGGATTATTTATAAAAGGTTTGTCAGAAATGGAAAACCCCAATCCATCATCTAAAATAAAAAAGAAAGGAAATCTGAAAATAATGACTAAAAACCTATCAAAAGATGAACAGGAAGAGTTTACCTCCAAAGATAATATCCTCATAAAAGCATTGAAAACGAGCAAGAAAATTACTTATAAAATTGATTACTTAAAACCTGTTGAGTTATAGATTGATAGGTTTTATTAAATTCATATTAAAAACTATCATTAAAAAATGATTTCTAAAAAAACACAATATCATAGCATTATTATCATCTTCTTCTCAATCATACTTTTGAGCTGTCAAAGCCCGGCTACCAGAAGAATATAAAAGCTATAACATTCTTGAAGCGGGCGTAAAATAGGAACATTATAAGGTTAGTTTGTTTTATGAATCTTATTTTCCAAATGATGGGTCTGGCATTAGTGAACCTACTTTTTATACAACCTTAAACGGAAACGCCATTGTGAGTTTAAAGAAAAAAAGCAGTAAATATGAGATGTATTACAAACTAAACGATGATGGAAAAGTAATAGACAGTATTAGCTCATTGGCTTATCTTGAGAAAACGGATGATCTGCAATTCCCGATACTTGAAAACTATTATAAATTTGTAAAAGGCTTTTTGATAGACGATAAAAACTATAATACTTGGGGAATTGATGGTAATTCTGACAAAAAAGCTTTAACGAAAATCAATGAAAGCTTGACTTGGGATAAAGCACAAATCTCAAAAGCAATCTCGGAAAACATAAACTTTATTGTAGGTACAGATGACAGAGAAATTTATTTTTACAACAAAGATAAATTCAATATTTTGTTTCTGGGAGATTTTGTCACATCTGATTTTCAAGAGCTTGAAGGAAAATATATTAATGGAGATAATCGCGAAGATT
>Ga0116227_10014532_pt1 | contig 11963 bp, 10 predicted proteins | sample S1TSphgellanicum_FD_89693 | JGI IMG/M metagenome (GOLD analysis project Ga0116227, IMG submission 89693) | Host-associated microbial communities from peat moss isolated from Minnesota, USA - S1T2_Fb - Sphagnum magellanicum MG | ecosystem: Host-associated > Plants > Peat moss > Unclassified... | reverse complement strand
TGAAGGTGGTGGCGCCTTCCAACGCGGCGGATGCCTATGGCTTGCTGCTCAGTTGTATCCAGGATGACGATCCCTGTATTTTTATCGAAAACATCCCTTCATACTGGGTTCCCAGTGCCGCCCCGGAGCGCGGCGTTGCGATCCCGCTCGGCAAGGCCCGCATCGCGCGCGCGGGCGAGGACATCTCGGTTGTTACCCATTCACGGCTGGTCGGGGAGGCCCTGGCCGCGGCTGAGCTTTTGAGCGCGGATGGAATTTCCGCCGAGGTGATCGACCTACGGACCATCTCCCCCTGGGATCGCGAAACCGTGCTCAATTCCGTCCGCAAAACTGGCCGCGCGCTGGTGGTTCATGAAGCCGTAAAGGAATTCGGCATCGGCGCCGAAATCGCATCCGAAATCGGCGAGCATCTCTTTGGCCATTTGAAGTCGCCCGTAAAGCGCCTTGGCGGTGCATTCTCGCCCGTGCCGTTCTCGAAGCCCCTTGAATCCGCCTATGCGCCGACCCGGACCGACATCGAGACGCGCATTCGTGCGATGCTCCGCCATGAAGCGGTTTGAGAATTCCAGTCCTAACGTTGAAATGAGATTAGACCCATGAGCGTAGATATCGTCCTCCCCAAAATTGGTTTCGCCATGCAGGAGGCCATCCTCGCCGAATGGCTTGTGGCCGATGGCGGCGAAGTGATCGAAGGCAAGCCGCTATTCGCGATCGAGAGCGAAAAATCGACCGAGGAGGTCGACGCCCCGGCATCCGGCACCTTGAAAATCATCAAACCTACCGGCGAAACCTATGAGGTCGGCACCTTGCTCGGACAGATCCTGTAGTGAAGGATGCATGAACGGCACCCCATGCCGAGCAGGTCTTAGACCTGGAGCGTTGGCATCTCAGCGCCCATGCGCAGCATAACAAAAGTTTTTTGCTTCTTTTTTTCAAAAAAGAAGCGCTTGCTTTCCGTTCACCGCGCCGCCCCGAATAAATCTCGCCCGATGATCTGTTTCATCACCTCGGCAGCCCCTCCGGCGATTCGGGTGATACGCGCATCGATATAGGCGCGGGCGATCGGATATTCGGTCATATAGCCATAGCCGCCGAAAAATTGCAGGCATTGATCGACCACTTTGCAATGCAGATCGGTGACCAGCATCTTTACCTTTGCGGCTTCCACCGGTGTCAGTTCCCGCGCAAGATGTTTCTGAATACACCAATCCGTGAAAACCCGCAGGGCGGTGGTTTCCGCGGCGAGTTGCGCCAGGACGAATTGCGTATTCTGGAAATCCGACAATGTGCCGCCAAAGGCTTTGCGCTCGCGCGTATAGGTCACGGTCCAGTCGATCGCCGCTTCGGCGACGCAAATGCTACGGATCGCCTGGGTCAGACGCTCCTGGGCAAGTTTTGTCATCAGCATTTTAAAGCCCTCCCCCTCTCCGCCCAGCCGGTTGGCAACCGGCACGCGCAGATCCGAGAAGAATAATTCGGATGTATCCTGGCCTTTCAGGCCGATTTTCTCCAGGTTCCGGCCACGCGAAAAACCCTGGCGCGCCGCTTCGGTGAGAATGATGCTGATGCCCTTGGCACCGGCATTCCGATCGGTCTTACAGGCGAGCAGGATAAAGTCGCAATTCTGGCCATTGGAAATATAGGTCTTCTGGCCATTGATCACGTAATGATCGCCATCGCGCGCCGCCCAGCTGCGCATTTCCTTCAAATCGCTGCCGGCATTGGGCTCGGTCATGGCAACCGCGCCAATCGCCTCGCCGCTTACCATTTTCGGCAGCCATTCTTGCTTCAACGCCTCGCTTCCCCAGGCGAGAATATAGGGGGCGACCATTTCGGAATGCACCATGAAGCCGGGCCCGGTAATGCCGGCATAGGCCAATTCCTCGATTACCACGACATTATAGAGCCAATCCGCCCCGGGCCCACCATATTCTTCCGGCAGGTCACAGCATAGCAACCCGGCATCGCCGGCCTTGCGCCAGATCTCGCGTGGCACACGTTGGGCTTTTTCCCATTCTGCGTGCTGCGGTGAGAGTTCATCCTGAACGAATCGCTTCACCGATTCTCGGAAAATTTCATGCTCGGGGGAGAAGAAATTACGCTTGATCATGGCGAGGGCCTTTTGTGAATGGAATCGGCCTGGCGAAGCGCCTCGGCGCGCGCAAGCGTTTTTTGGGCCTGGGCAAGGTGCGGCAGGTCCAGCATTTTGCCGTCAAGCCCGATCGTACCCGCGCCGGCGTTCGAAAAAGCTTCGATCACCCGATGCGCGAAGGCGATTTCCGCGTCCGAGGGTGAGAAACAAGCATTGATGGTGGCGACCTGCGCCGGGTGAATCGCGATGCGGCCGGTAAAGCCTTCAGCGCAGGCCGCCTGGCAGGATGTTGCAAGCCCGGCATCATCGCGAAAATCGACATAGAGCGTGTCGATCGCCTGAACGCCGGCGGCATTGGCGGCAAGTAGGGTCAATGCGCGCACCATGCGGTAGGTGAGCGCCCAGTTGCCGGTCTCATCAATATTCGTGCTGGCGCCGATGGCGGCGGCAAGGTCTTCGGCACCCCAGGTCAGCCCATGCAAGCGCGCAATACCCGCTGCGGCGTAATCGCCCAGGCGAAAGGGGGCAATCGCGGTTTCCGTGGCGACCGGCAGAATTTTGACGGCACCCGGCGTGACACCGCGTGCAGCCTCAAGCGCATCCAAATAATGCGAGGTCTTTTGCACATCCGCCGGGCCGTTCGCCTTGGGCAGCATGATCCCATCGGGCGACGCTTCGACGATGGCCGACAAATCCGTCAATGCCAGCCCGGTATCCAACGCATTGATGCGGACCCAAAATTGCGCGCTACGCGCTTGCCTTGGCCGTTCATGCAAAAACCGGCGCACCAACTCCCGCGCTGCATCCTTCGCATGGCCGGCAACGGAATCCTCCAGGTCCAGAATGATCGCATCGGCGCCGCTCTCGACCGCTTTGGCGAGTTTCTTTTCGCTATCGCCAGGGCAGAACAGCCAGGAACGCGGGTTCATGCAAGCGGCCTTTTGCGCTGCAGGCCGGAGCGTTTGCAGCGCGCCACCAGCTCGCCGCGCTGATTGAAAGCCTGATGCAAGAACACGACAATTCCCTGGTCTGGCCGCGATTTGCTCTCCCGCAGCTCCAGCACTTCGGTTTCAACGCGGATCGTGTCGCCATGAAATAACGGTTTTGGAAACCGCACCTCATCCCATCCCAGATTGGCCACGGCCGTGCCCAGGGTGGTATCGCCCACCGAAATGCCGACCATCAAGCCCAGTGTGAAAGCGCTGTTGACGATCCGCTGGCCGAATTCGGTATGTTCGCGGCAGTATTCCTCATCCAGATGCAACAATGCGGGGTTATGCGTCATCGCCGTGAACAGCACGTTATCCGTCTCGGTCAGCGTGCGCGAAATTGGGTGCTTGAAGACCTGGCCAATTTTCAAATCATCGAACCAAACGCCGGCCATCAGGCAAGCCCCAGAATCGAAATGGCGGCAATGCCGAGATAGGGCACGCCACCCAGATTATGGCTAAGGCCGAGCGAGGGATTCGAGAGTTGGCGCTTGCCGGCGCGCCCCAGCAGTTGCGTGTAATTCTCATAGGCCATTCGCAGGCCGGAGGCGCCGATCGGGTGCCCGAAGCATTTCAGCCCGCCATCCACCTGGCAGGGTATGCCGCCGCCATCCCGGTCGTAAAACCCGTCCAGCACATCGGTAACCGCCTCACCATCTTTCGAGATGAACAAATCCTCCATGGTCACCAATTCGGTGATCGAAAAGCAATCATGCACTTCCATCAGGCTGAGCTGTTCGCGCGGCTTGGTGATCCCCGCTTCCGTATAGGCCCGCGTTGCGGCGGCGCGGGTGTTGCGGACATAGGAGCCATCCCAAAGATTGGTGGTGGATTCAATGCCGGAGCTGATGGAAAGCTGGATTGCCTTGATCGTCACCAGATCCTTTTTGCCCAAGGCTCTGGCAATTTCCGGCGTGGTGACGATCGCGGCCGCCGCGCCATCGGAAACGCCGCAGCAATCATACAGGCCCAGCGGTTCGGCGATCATCGGCGCATTCAGGATCGTTTCCATGGCAACCGGTTTGCGCAAATGCGCCTTCGGGCTATCCACGCCATTCTGGTGACTTTTCCACGACACATGGGCCAGGCCACGCTTCAAATCCTCGCGCGAAACGCCGTATTTTCCACGGTAGCCCGCCGCCAATTGCGCGAAGCCGGCCGGTGCCGATCCCAGCGGCAACCATAAATCATTAAACGTGCCTTTATAGGCCGGCGGCAGGCCGCCATAACCGGTATCCTTCAATTTTTCGACGCCGATCGCCAATGCAAAATCCACCGCCCCGCTGGCCACCGCATAGGCAGCGCCGCGCAATGTTTCGGTCCCCGTCGCGCACATGTTTTCCATGCGGCTGAAGGGGATGCCATCCAGCCGCAATGCGGTTGACGCCGGAATCGCCGAATTGCCGACATTGACGCTATCGATGCAGGAGCCGAACCAGGCGGCCTCGATCTGTTCGCGGCCAATCCCGGCATCGGCCAGCGCCTCGTCGAACGCCTCGGCCAGCAACGCCTCGCTGCCGGCATCCCAACGCTCGCCGAATTTCGAGCATCCCATGCCGATGATCGCAACCTTATCCTTGATGCCGCTGGCCATGAGTCAAACTCCTTTGGAAATGGGTGTCGTCTTCCAGAAATACCGGTTGAAGCTGCGGATCTTGTCAGGTTCCTTGATCCGGAACACGACGCGCAACGGCGTGCCCGTATCGATCCCCTCGGGGCCGATATCCACGGTTTCCATCAACAGCCGGGCACCGATATCGAATTGCACAAATCCCACATGCAGCGGCGGCGCCGGATAGTAGGAAAGCCAGTCGGCGGTATAGGTTAGCACCTTCGCCGGCTCATCCGTCAGCGGGTGCGCGATGAACTGCCCGGAGGGCGACCGGCATTCCGGATTCACGCAATAGGCCAATTGCGGGAACTGCACGAACCCGCAAGCCTTGCATTTGCCGGCAACGAAGGCGGAAAGCTGGTAGGATTCGCGGTATAATGTGGTGAGCGCCGCCTTGCCGGCCGCCTCGCCGCGCATGCCCCATTCCAGCTCGACCCCGCGATAGAAAGACAGCATCCGTAGATAATCCGAGGTGACGATTTTATCCGCGATCACCGCGGCCAGCCCGCGCTTGGGCGCATATTCGGCAACCGCGTCGGTCACCTCAAGGATCAGCGCTTCCGCGCCCTGGCCAAAACCGATGGTCAAGATACGGTCGCCCGGCTTGGCCGTCTGCAACGCGCCGGCCAACATCAATAGCGGGTGGGCAAGACCGGTATATCCCACCGCCGAATCGAGCCCGTCGGCGATTTCCCCGGTAAAACCGAGCGTCTTGCCGATCGTACCCGCAGCCCCCTTCAACGGCGAGGCGAGCACGAGGGTTTGGATCTCCGCGATCGCCAAACCGGCATCCGCGAGGGCATGTTTCACGGCCTGCGGGATCAGCTTTGCGTAGCCCTCATCGCGGATCCAGCGCTCTTCCCAAAAATAATCATAAGACACATCGCTGGAGCGGAAATGATCGACAAATTGCGCGAGCACGGAGCCAGCACCCAGCAGCCGCGCCACCACGCCTTCGGAGCCCAGCCGGAAGGCTGCGGCGCCGGCGCCGTAGGTCATCTCCATCGTGCTTGCCGGCTTGGCGTGCAGCCGGTCGGCAGCGACGAATAAATGATCGCCCTCGCCACGGCGCAAGGCCTGCACAAGCCCTGCCACGCCGGCACGCTGCGAGCCGCCGATATCACTGGTGCCGGCCTGCGCACTCAGCCCCAAAGCCCCTGCCGCGATAACGCTGTTCTGCAAATCGGCATAAGGGAAGGTGGTGGAAGCGAGCGTCAGGCCGCTGATGCTGTCCCGCTTCTGTTTGGCGAGGCAATCGCGCGCTGCCTCCACCGCCATGGTGATGGAATCCTCATCCCAACTGGCGAAACTACGCTCCCCCTTGGCCAAGCCCTTCAGCGAGGGCGCCATCCAGCCATGCGCGTTGGCGATTGCCGCACGCGCCAGCCGCAACCGGGGGACATAGGCGCCAAAGCCGGTGATTCCGTAGTCAGACATTTAGGTGATCCTTGCAGGCGTTAGAAAAAAGAAAGCAAAAAACTTCCGCGACGCTGGGTCATGCGTGCTGGGATGCAAACGCCCCAAGCCCAGATTCAAAAAGTTTTTTTGGTTCTTTTTGTTCACAAAAAGAACACCTTCCTACATTTACGTTTTTCAATATGATTTCGGCAGATCGAGCACCTTCTCGCCGATGAAGGAGAGAATCATCTGCTCGGTAATCGGCGCGATCCGCAGCAGGATCGATTCGCGGAACAATCGCTCCACCTGGTATTCCTTGGCATAGCCCATCCCGCCATGCGTCATCACCGCCTGCGTGCAGGCATCGAAGGCCGCACGGGCCGCCAGGAATTTCGCCGCATTGGCTTCCGCGCCGCAGGGCTGGCCGGAATCGTAAAGCGACGCCGCACGCATCACCATCCAGAAAGCCGATTCCAGAAAAGCCCAGTTTTCCGCGAGCGGATGTTGAATGCCCTGATTCTGGCCGATGAAACGGCCGAACACTTTGCGTTCCCGCGCATAAACCGCCGCCCGCCGCAACGCGCCCTGCCCCAGCCCGACCGCCTCGATCGCGACCAGAATGCGCTCCGGGTTTAAGCTATGCAGAATATATTTGAAGCCCTTGCCTTCCTCGCCAATCCGGTCGGCATCGGGGATGAAGTAGTCATCGATGAACACCGCGTTGGAATCCACCGCGTTACGGCCCATTTTGGGAATTCTGCGAACCTCGATCTTGGATTTGTCGAGATCGGTATAAAACAAGGTCATCCCGTCGGTCGGCTTGCGGCATGAATCGCGCGGCGTGGTGCGGGTGAGCAGCACGATCTTGTCCGCCACCTGGCCGGACGATGTCCATATCTTGCGCCCGGTCACACGATATCCGCCCGGTACTTTGGTCGCGAAGGTTTTGATGCTGGTGGTGTCCAGCCCGGCATCGGGCTCGGTGACGCCGAAACAGGCTCTTTCATCGCCGCTGATCAATGGCCGCAGCATGCGCGCTTTCTGTTCGGGCGTGCCGAACACCACCACCGCATGCGGGCCGAATAGATTCAAATGCAGCGTGCTGGCGGCCGAATAGCCGCCGGCGCTGGCGGTTACCACGTTCATCATGATCGCGGCTTCGGTGACTCCCAGCCCGGCGCCGCCCAGTTCTTCCGGCATGGTGATTCCCAGCCAGCCGGCATCCGCCATCGCCCGATGAAACTCGAACGGAAAGGTTTTTTCTTCATCGCGGGCCGACCAGTAATCATCCCCGAACTGGTCGCAGACTTTCTTCACACCCTCGCGAATGGCCTCATGCTGTTCGGACAGGCTGATATCCACGTTCGATTTCCTTCCAGAGCCGTTGCCGTTGACGCTATATATCGTTTAGCTATTATATGTTAGCATACTATATGACCGAGGACGTTTTGCAAGTCGCAACTGCGCCCGCCTATCGCGTCAGCACGTAGCGGGCGACGATGTTGCGCTGGATCTCGTTCGTGCCGCCGAAGATCGACCAGGCGCGCGAGTATAGATAATGATGCGCCATCATGCTGGCATGCTGTGCCGGCGTAAATCTTGTCTCCCCCGGCAAATGCAAATCCGCCGGATCGTGAACCGCCCCCAGCGGGCCCTCCAACTCCAGCGCCAATGCGGCGATATGTTGCAGAATCTCGGTGCCCCGAATTTTCAACAGCGACGCTTCCGGCCCGTCCTGCGCGGCGCCATTCGCCCAGGCGCCGATATAGCGGCGCTCCATCATGCATAAAACCGCGAGTTGAATTTCAATATCCGCAATTTTCAGGGCGAAGCTGGCCCGCACATTCACCGGCAGGGTGGAAGATGCAACATTTTCAGCGAAAATCTGCTTCACCTTCTCGAGCAATTTCAGCTTGGCGCCGGTATCGGCAATCGCAATCCGTTCGTTTGCCAGCAGGAACTTCGCGATTTTCCAGCCATCGCCTTCGGCGCCGACACGGTTTTCGACCGGCACGCGCACATTGTCGAAGAAGGTCTGGTTGGTGTGGTGCTGCCCGTCATTGGTGATGATCGGCTGCACCGTGATTCCGGGTGTTTTCATATCGATCAGCAGGAAGGTGATTCCCTCCTGCTGGCGCCCCTCACGGTTGGTGCGCACCAGGCAATGCATCATATCCGCCCAATGCGCCTGCGTCGTCCACATTTTGCTGCCATTGACGACGTAGTGGTCACCCTCCCGCGCCGCAAAGGTTTTGAGCGAGGCGAGATCAGAACCGCTATTCGGCTCGGAATAGCCCTGGCACCACCAGGTTTTGCTCGTGAGAATATCCGGCAGATATTTCGCCTTTTGCGCCGCGGTCCCGAAGGTATAGATCACCGGGCCGACCATGTTCACCCCATAGGGCATCACCATCGGCGCGCTGTTAAGTGCGGCTTCCTGAATGAAAATCAACTGGCGCTGCAACCCCCAGCCGGCGCCACCATATTCCGCCGGCCATGCCACGCCATACCAGCCTTGCGCGTGCAGGATTTTCTCCCAATCCGTATAATCATTCTTGGCAAGTTCGAGCCCGGCATCGACCTTTCGGGCAAGCTCTGCCGGCAGATGGCGTTGCACGAATTGCCGGGCCGCATCGCGCTCGCGCGCCACTTCCGGCGTCTCGTCATACCAAAGCAGCCGATTGCTTTGCGCGGCGAGCCGCCCGAACCGGTCCAGATGGATATCCTCGCCCCCGGCCTCGGCACGAATGCAAGCGAGCCTGCGCATATAATGGCTGATGTTCAACTCATCGCTCACCCCCATGCCACCATGCATCTGCACCGCCTCATGGCCGATTTTTCGCCCTGCCCGGTCAATCGTAACCTTGGCGGCGGAAAGCAGCGCCTGCGTGAGGGCGCCGCTGCCCAGCTCGATCTGTTCGAGCAAGGTCTCGGCCACGGCGCGCGCCTCCTCGGCAGCCGTGAACATATCGGCCAGCCGATGCTGCAAGGCCTGGAACGACCCGATCGTGACGCCGAATTGCTTGCGCGTGCGCAGATATTCCGCCGTCGCCGCGATCAGCGAATCCAGCATTCCGCAGGATTCCGCGGCAAGCCCGGCAACGTACCAGGATAGCGCATCGGCCGACGCCGCCGCGGCCAGGTCGCCTTGCAACAGCAACTGTGCCGGCGCGGCCTGGAGACGCAATACCCCGCCGGAGGCCGCATCGATCAGCCTGGAGGCTTCCACGCGCACGCCGCGCGCCCCCGCCGGCACCAGGAAGCAGCCGAGCGCCCCTGTGCGCGCAAGCCGCGCCGTTACAATAAAGGCATCGGCGATATCGGCATGCCGGACGGCCGGCTTTTCGCCATCCAGATAAAACGCATTGTCGATTTCGGTTGCCGTCGCTTCGGGGAATGCAAACGGATCAAGGGACTCGGCATGGGCGAATACGATGATCCGCCCGCCCGACAGAATATCGGCAATGCCCTGCTCGGCCGCCGCAGTGCCGCAGGACGATAAAATCCGCCCCGCCACCAGGCAGGCCAGATAGGGCTCCACGGCCAGCGAGCGGCCGATTTCATACAATACCACGGCGGCATCGCGCGGCGTGCCGCCAAGGCCGCCAGAAGCTTCCTCAAACAACGTGTCGATGACGCCGAGTTCCGCGAATTTTGGCCACAGCGCCAGGCGATCCGGCTTGGCGCCCGACAAACGATGCCGGCGCGCCTCAAACTCGTTTTCATTGTCGAGCATCCGACGAACCGTGTCAGCGATCATGTGCTGCGTATCGCTCACCGCAAAACTCAATGTGACCACCTTTATCCAATGTTGGAGCAGTGTTTTTGGTCCGCCCCCAATATCCATCCCGCGGCCGGCAGACCGGGCGCCGAACAATATTAGTTTATTTACATATTATATGCAACAATGCGTTTTGCTTCCGGGGCGTTCAATGCCAGCGCGGAGTCTCTCTGGCCGAGCCCGATTTTCGTTGAAATCCATCGCGAATCGGATAAATATGGAAAAATTTTTTACGTTTTGCTGCAAGCCGCGCCGATAAACCCCTCAAAAATAAGCCGGTTTTGCACTCTTGCTTGAATTATATGTCAACTTAAAGTACCTTAGGCCACAAGTTTCTAGGAGAACGCGCTTGTCCGGTAAATCAACGCCATCCTCGCTTGGCAAAAAGCCGTCGATGCCGCCCAGGGCCGTATCCTTGAAGGTTCAAAAGGCCAATTCAAATGCGCCTGCCCCCCCTCGCGCCGTTGCCGGCAAACCGATCGTCCGAATTGGCATTCTGGTGCATGATGTTGCCCGCATGCGAAAGACCATCTTCGACCAGGCAGTGGCGGAGATGGGCATTACGCGCGCCCAATGGTGGGCGTTGGCGAATGTTTCACGCCACGCCACCGAGGGCATGAATCAGTCGGACCTGGCGCGCGTACTCGGCGTCGGCAAACCGACCATTGGCGGGTTTATCGATCGCCTTAGTGAAAAGGGCCTGGTGGAACGCAGATCGCTCGATGGCGATCGCCGGGTTAAAAATATCTATATCACCGATTACGGTAACGAGCTGATCTTTCACATGTCGCCGATCGCGGCCAGCCTGAACGACGTATTTCTGGAAGGCATCGACGAGAAAGATATCAAGGTCGCCGAGGCTGTACTGGAACAAATGAAGCAAAACCTGGAACGGCTTTTTGGCTCCAGCAGCACCGTGAAACTGCCGAAAGCATTCAAGCGTAAAGTGGCTTCGATGCGCAGCGTCGGCTGAACCTGCGACATAGCCTCAAGCCAGGTAGATCTTCGCCATCTCGGCCAGATTTCTGCTTGTGACGGGATCATCCGATAGTGGCGCGATGATCGCGGCGTTGACCGCCAGTTCGGAGGCGAGCCCGGCCGCCATCAGACGCGCGGCGGAGATCAGGCTTCGGGTCGAGGCACCGTCGGACAGGCCGTCCTGCGGCAATGCGCGGATGGCCCGGCCAAGCCGGACGAGCCGGCTCGCGAGTTCCGGCGGCGCCGAGGCCTCCTGCATGAGAATGCGCTCCTCAACGGGCGCATCCGGGTAGGTCAGTTCCAGCGCAACCATGCGCTGGCGCGTAGAGGGCTTCAAATCCTTCAGGACCGATTGATAACCAGGATTATAAGACATCACGAGCATGAATTCCGGTGGCGCCGCGATCATCTCGCCGAGCCGTTCGATATTCAACTCCCGCCGGTGATCCGCCAGCGGATGAATCACGACGGTCGTATCCGCCCGGGCTTCGACGATTTCATCCAGATAACAAATGGCGCCTTCACGCACCGCTTTGGTCAACGGCCCATCTTGCCAAATCGTCTTGACACCGTCGAGCAGGAATCGGCCGATCAGATCGCCTGCGGTCAAATCCTCGTGACATGCCACGGTAATCAATTCACGGCCAAGCAGCCGCGCCATGCTTTGGACGAATTTCGTCTTGCCGCAGCCGGTGGGGCCTTTTAACAAAAGCGGCAGCCGATTTTGCCAGGCGGCGCGAAACACCTCCTCCTCCTGCCCGGATGCGATGTAATTTGTGTCCATGAAGCCTGCGTCCTTTTAATTCTGCCCTAAATACCAACGAGGACGGAGACCCATCCCAGCAGCTTCACGCTCGGCCTGCCATCGCCCGTCCCGCATATCGGCGCTTCGAAACAGCCGCCAATGCGCGGCGGCATAATTGCCGAATATGCAAACGCGCCTGTTCCGGTTCGTCCACCGCCAGAATATTTCCTGCGCCAAATATTTCCGCCAGCTTGCCGGTTTCGGTCTCCGCGCCGACACTGATACACAGGCAGGCCGTGCCCGCCGCCCGCGCTTCCCTTACAGCTTTGCGCGTGTCCTGCTCGGCATAGCGCAGCTCATAATCCTCG
>Ga0116227_10014531_pt1 | contig 11963 bp, 7 predicted proteins | sample S1TSphgellanicum_FD_89693 | JGI IMG/M metagenome (GOLD analysis project Ga0116227, IMG submission 89693) | Host-associated microbial communities from peat moss isolated from Minnesota, USA - S1T2_Fb - Sphagnum magellanicum MG | ecosystem: Host-associated > Plants > Peat moss > Unclassified... | reverse complement strand
TTTTTTAGTGGGGGGGGGGGGGGGGGGGGGGGGGGGGGCCGGGGGGGGGAAGAGGATTTTTTTTTCGTTTTTCCTTTGTCATGTTCCTTTCAAGTTCGCTATGGGTTCTCAACAGGTTCCCAATGTGTTCCTCAAGGGTGTTTCCAATAGCACCCTGCTTTAAACCCATACGTTTTGCCCAAAGTCCTTCCCTTCTCACCTACATAGGTGGGCCGAAGGGCCAGGCATCTCACTTTTTCTTGTGGGTGACCCCCAGTTTGTACCGGTGTTGTGCGCTTCTTCTTTGCTTTGTCCAGTTTTGGGTTTTTTTTAAATAAAAAATTTGAAAGAATCGAACGGTTCTGGTTAATTCAAAATTCCGATTTTAGACATCTGGACAGTTTCAGGCTTTTTAACATTATTCTAAAGCACTATCAACTTCAATTATATGAAAAATGAAAAGCTTCTTAAACAAAAGCATTACAAACTACAAATTTTCTGTTTCAATGCAATTCAAAAAGTGTTTTTTTTTGGCAAAACTCAATTACAACTTATAAGTATGATATTATCAAGCCTATGAAATCTGCCATGGCAAAGCTCAAAAAATAAATCAGCCAAAAAAAATTTAAAAAAAAAATCATTGATGAGAAATAACAAATAACAAATAACAAACTAACATGGCAGATCCGGCATATGTGAAGGTCCAGGATCCATTCAAGAGCTCAAAAAACTCAAAAACAAAAGAGTTTTCGTTTAGAGAACCTTGGTTTTCTAATTCAAAGAACCTTGCCTGATTTCCAAGGGTGGGTTTAGGGTTTTAAAAACCCTAAAAACCTAATTTCACCCATGATCTAACCGTGCTAAGTTAGCTTTCATTGAAGATTTCTTGGGTGCGCTTGTCTATTTGGGCCCTATGGTGGGGGTAGGGCCGGATGTGGTGGAGGCATGGGAGTGTACCTCATGGATAAAAGTTACAAGAAAAATAAAATTAGTCAATATAAGACATATGAAAGAATAAAATATCCGTCATTGCTTCCATATTAATTTTACAAACCTAATAAGCAAATGTTTACATTCCAAGCCAAGATCGGTAAAAAGGTTTTGGGCTCTAATACTTGGAATTAGCATTTGAGTGAAATGGGTAGTTCTTGGCTACAAATTATGGCCTTGGTGTGAAATTATGGAACCCCTATGTTATGTATCACGCCTGTCTCATCAAGCTCCCTTCACCTTTGGCACATCCATGAAATATTTTGGTTGCATCTTTGTGTGTGTCATTGTGTGAGATCAAAGTAATAGATATCGATTGATTAATTGTTTTCCCTATGAATGAATGGAAGATTACATGGGGATAGACATAACTTAACCTTTGATTGATTTTTATTTTTTTTATGTGTGAGATAATAATTCTTTGCTTGTTTTTCTATTTCACTCAAATTGTACAATTTTTTATTTAATCGTTAGTTTTTCCATATTGGTTGTGTTTGACAATAACTGATTCAATGTGCATGATTTTTGCCATGAAGAAATGAGTTGATGATGTTAAAAATTGCAAAAAAAAAAAGTGTTTTCATCTTCTATTGTACTATGGTTCAAACTAGTGTGGTGTGGGTGTGTTGCTTTTGATATATCTTCAAGTAAAGATATATGATTTTTTAAAAATTAATTGCTCATAAGTAAAGGTATATCAACACTCAAAACTTTCCCTCATGCTAAGGTCCAAGTATACAAATCTTAAATTCTCTAATAGATGGGTTCGGTCCATGTACCCTTCTATCCTAAATCCCTTTTAGGATTGAAATATATATACATATATATAACATAAGTAAATTCACATTTTGAAAGTTTTAAGACCATTTTCAAAGACCAAATCCAATGTCAAAATGCAACATTCAAAATGCTTGATTCATCATGCTTGATTAGGATAAACAAGCTTGTGCGTGAACATTTAATGTACAAAAAGACAATGAAATCGTGATCAATGTCTCATTGGTGATGAAGTTCAAAGGTAATTTGTACCCCCATCTTCAGGCACTCTAGTAAAACTTTTGAATTGTTAATTTCCGTCTCAATACCACGAAGATTATGCCCCCATCCCCGCCCCCAAACTTGTCTTACATTTGAAATATATCCTTGCCACACACTTATCACACATGTTGTTAATCCTGAATTTTATCCCATATGGTTAGCCCAAAGTTCTTCCCTTCTCACTTATATAGTGAAGCCAAATGCAAGAAATCATATTTTCATTTAAAAGCTTTTATTTTGAAGAGCTTTCACAAAAAACAATTTTTCTTTTGGTGATGGGTTGCCCCAAAAAATTAAAAATAAAAATAAAAATAATTTTTTTGGGAGACACCCCATCTAATTAATAAAACTATTGAAAGTTTAGGGTTTAAGTCATATTTATCCTAATTCTTTTATTTGGTTATCAAAACATATATGATATAGGGTAGGTAGAAATACTTCTTACACACACACACACATATATCCAAGGTTATGAATAAAATAAATATTTTAAAGTTTACATATGTTTGTTTGTGTTTCATTAAGATATAATGATTTTTGGAGAATAAGTTAGGATAAATAATATATTTTTATTCACACCTGATAAATATATCTGGGTAAAAGAGATACCCACACATGACTGGTTTAAATAATCCAATCTAGGGTACATCGGCCGGTGACCGAACCTAGCTCATCAAAAGACAAGTTGAAATGGAAAAAAGGATGGGACCCTTTTGTCAAAAGTTAACACTAATTTGATTTCATGGACCCCCCACCCCCTGCCCCACTCCTCACCCCACCCTTCCCTTCCAACAAACAAAAAAAGAAAGAAAAAAGCCGAGCACAAAGCCCAGCAATCCGAACTGACATTTCCAGACTTTCCGCTCAGTTACTGCAGATGATTGCTGGTTGCAGATAAGTCGATAAAAAAGCCGAAACAAGTTGCAGTATGGGCTACAGCTTCGACCAGAAGCGGCGGACCACCCGGCCACCCACAAGCTTATGTGTCAGCTTTCAAATTCTTTTCTAATAAATTATGGTTTTCCCGTTCCAAAATATCAACAACCCTCAGCCTCACGTTTGTGGATTCTTCCCCGGCCTGCCGCCCTGACCCCCCACATGGAAAGTCATTTGGCTCGGAGATGATGACAATTTTCAAGTTGCAGCACAGGCCACAGAAAGAGCATCGGATCGGACCCAGCACCAACCAAGCAGCATCGACTTTATGCAGATTTATTTAATTACATACGAAACAAACCAGCCGGAACAGGCCGGCCATTCTTTCATAATAAGTTCTAAATATGCATCCCTTTGCTGGCAATTTTTTCATGTAAGTTCTAAATATGCATCCCTTTGCTTTTGACGTGTCCGTTTCAATTGATTTTTCATTATTATTTAATATTGTTACCCCTTTCCTTTTGTTGTTCCTATAGCTTTTGTATGGCATTTGTTCTGATCTCTATAAAAAAAATTGGCCATAATATTGTTGCATTTGATGACATTTCTTGATTTTGGTCCGAGGGAAGAAATGCGTTTTTTCACTTTGGAGTTTGATGAAGAACTCTGTTTTTTTTTCCCTTTGTTTTAGGGTTTTTTTCACAAAAAAATCGGTTTTGGGATGGGTTTTTTAAATTTAAAAATAATAATTCTCTTCTTCTTCCATTTGATTTTACATTGATGTGTTGTGACTCAATGATGAAAGAAGTGATATATATATATATATATATATATATATATATATATATAAAATTAATTATTCATTTATTTAGTTATTTATCCAGGTGTTTTGGAATGTGTTTTGTTGTAAATATAGTCTTTTACTCAAAAGAAAAGAATTTTTTTTAAGTGAATCCCCTTGGGAATTGGGCTAGAGTTTGTTCCATCTTCTTCTTTTGAAAAGTGACATAAAAAGAGATTCTCTCAATCACACTTTTCAGTTTGGCAAAAACAAAACAATAATAATAATAATAATAAATAAATAAGGTTATTTGTCATTATTCTTCTTCTTTTGTTCCGACACTAGATATATAATTTTAGTTGCATTTTTCCACTTGGTCATTTTTGTGTCAACTTCTTCATCTTCTCCTCTTAAACAATAATATTTTATGTTGTTGGCATGGCTCTCTAAGCATGGGTTTAGTCTTATCCTCACGTTTTAGCCCATACTTTGTCGAGAATTGAGGATTAATAGAATGATCCAAATCAAATTTTTAGTTCATATTTTTGTCCAAATGTCATTCTTCCAATGCTCAAAATGACCTTTCAAAATGGGGGACCACTACTCCACATGGCCATGCCCTATCCACTAGGGTAAGGGCTTTAGTTCTTGGGACAAAAAATCCAAAACATGTTTATGTTTAGTCAAACTCATCTCAAATGCCATTAACCCAAACCCCCCAAAACAATTGGGATTTTTTTTTTGGAAGTTTTTTTTTGTTTCTCTCGTGTAAATTAGACTACCTACTTTTGCAAACTATTTGGAAAAATTCACCAAATAATTTATATTAAAAAATGGAGAAAAATCTATATATAACCATAATATTACTACTATTATTATTATTATTATCATTAAGTCAAGGTCCATTGTCCGTATGTGGCAATTCAGGACGTTCTCAAGTTGTTGTGGGGCATTCCCAAGATGATGGGCCTTGGATAATGTAGTTAAGCCCCTTAGTTTGGGAATGCCCCACCTTGGGGGCTTTATCCTACATAGTAAAGCACTCCAAGGTTTTTTTCCTTGTATTTGAAAGCACATCTCCCCCCCTCGCCCCTCCCACCCCCTCAATAGAAGAAGATTCTTTCATCAGCTGAAGGACCCTTCTACTAAGGTTCGCCCATTTAGAAAACAAAGTCTTTTTTTTGGTTTACATTGGGGAAGGAAGGCCTTCTCCCATGGGCCTTCCCTAATTTTAGGGCCCTAAACCATAAACCCTACAGCTATTACCCTTGAGGCTACAACCCTCAAATTAGAGGAGGCCTTCCAATATACAAACTCATGGTAATATACGCTTCTTTGATTGATGTAAACCTGCCAAATAGGAATAATCAAATAGGCGAGAAAAGGGTGAGAAAAATGAACCTATACAATAGGTCCGATCGCAACAAAAATTGCCACATATAACTTTGGGTAGGTTTTGCAAACTCACTCCAAATACACGGCAAAAGATCAAGGTTATTGATTGACTATCAAGGGTGTGGAAGTTGTGACCAAAACAATTTAGGGTGCAATGGCATGAATTGAAGACGTTATTGCAAATGGGTTGGTGTTGAAAGGATAAGAATTTAATCATTTTTACAAAATATATGGGGAAATTTATAGAAGGAGTTTATATTTTAAAATATATGGGAGAAATGTATATAATATTATATATATATATACATGTGAAGGTGAAGATGTTGTGATTTTCAATGCCAACAAGGGGCAAAGGAGGTAATAAGGCCAAAAGGCAACAAAGGAGGACCAAAAGGTTTAGAAATTGGAAGAATGGGATGTGTGGGTCCAAGCCAAGGTCACAACAACAAACATGCCCATTATCACTTACAAGAATGCTAAGATAATGCAAGATCGAAACATGTTGCAACTCTTCACAATGCTACATGATTTGATTTAGTGTTCAATGAGAATGTGAGAACATACCTAAAGTTGGAGGAGAATGACAAACATCTTCAAAACTTTGAAAGAAAATTACATTAATCTCACATGTTGTCAAATCTACCTTGAAGCCAATACATACCACAAATATCATAGGTTCTCTAACATCAAGCTTGTAAAGTCAATATTGGCAACACCAAGAGACAATTATCATGGGATTCTTAAATCGACACCAACACATGAATCACATTTTCGTGACCAAGAAAATTCATTAGGTTTAAATCTCAATCATCATTTTTAATTCATCAATAACATTTTCTATTTCTTCTCAAATTTGTATAGTTGAATTTCATTTATTTATGTTTGATACAACAACTATTTTGATGCCCTTGAAGTTGAATTCAATGCAACCTCAATGCACCCAAGACAAAAAGTTGATTTGAGCTCATATTAAGCTCAACCTCAAGACAAGCTTGGTGTTCATAAGGTCAAAGACGAACCTTTCATTTTTTCATTTGATCAATTAAAAGTTCACAAACTTTCAATAAGTTTAATTCTAAATTTAAATTGTGTGGATATTTTCTAATTCTTGTGCATTGTCCTTTTACTTTTGAATTATAAGCCCTCATCTCAAAATTATTTTTAAAAGTTAAGCCCTAAACAATTGAAACCCCCCCTCCCCCCCCAATGGAGGAATTTCAAATTGATGTATTAGGAAATTGTTTTCAACTATTATTTTTGGCCCATGTGGATGTGGTCATAGGCTCCAAATGGCACGCAAATCAACAAAATTCATATCAATATGGGGGGCAAGATGAAAATAACACATGAAGTGACTTCAAGGGGACGGGGTCTACTTGAAAGAACATGGAACTAATAATCATCTGAAGGACAATATGAATAGGAGTAGTAATTACAATTCGGAATTAGGGTTAGATGGCCAACACATATTACAATTGCAATTAGTTGATTTCATGCTTGGTGTGTGAAAAAGGACATTTAAAGATATTTCATAAATTGACCAATTGTATTATGAGTTGAACTTCAAAATATGTTAAGCATTTAATCAATTATAGGGTCTATATTTGAATTGTGTTCATCTTGTAACATCATATAGCGTAAAATGATGACAAGTACCATTATGTTTGTGATTGTTTTTATGTCTTTTGCATATGGAGGTTTTGAATAATCTACCATTTTATTATAAAACCCCGAAACATCATTTGGCATCCTTCCCCAAACCTTGTTGCGATGAAGATATAACCATATTTTATTATAAACAAGTTGTGGAGTTGGAAACCTTTAGAACTTTCAATATTATGGTTACTTGCTATGATTTATTGTAAAAATTTGGTGATGTATATTTTTAATTTAACAAAATTTGAACTTTTTTTCTTTCAAAAAAATCCTTCAAGGATATTATTGCCCATTTAAATTGGCAAAAATTGGCCATTGCAAAAAACATTAATTCAATAATCCATATAACACATAAACAATTCCAACATCAAATTTGAAAAATTTTAAGCTCAATTTTTTAGACCATTATAAGCATTGTCCAATTTTTTTGAAAAATTTAAAATAAATATTAATGATGTAACCAAATGTTTTTTTGTGTGGTGAATTTCCATGATTTTGCGAACGTAAAAAAGGGCCATCAACATCAACAAAAGGTTTTTAAAATAAAATAAAAATAAAAATATATTTTATTTTTAAAAGTGATATAATTTTATAATGAGTTTTAAGGCTTATAGCCAAAATATATAATTATTTTAACAAATTTGTACCTCCATATATAGTCTATAGCCAAAAAATGGTTAAATTTTTTAAGGATGATCTTGAAAAACACCACAAAATTGAAAAAATGAAAATAAAATAAAATCATTGATGTCATTATTATGATCACCATTTATAATTCATTCATTCATTTTTATTTTTAAAATATTTTTTCTAAGTATTTAAACAAAAATTTGTAACAAAAATTTTAGAAATTTTGATAAATATTTTTTAAAAGTGAATATAATGGTAATAAAATAATTTCATTAATTTACTATTTCTAATTAAAATTTTTAATGAATTTTTTTAAACATGGATTATTTTCTTCATACACCAAGAGAAAAAAATGGGGAAAAAATTTCAAATTATTTTTGGGGTTTTTTGGTGTGGCATCATGAATATTCATAATAAAAAAACTTGTCCATTATGCCTAAAACAAATTAGGGAATAAACATATATTCTAATTTGCATAAATCTAAGATAATTTAATATGTGAAAAAATAATAATTTAGAGGTCTTCATGCATTTTAGACTTTGCATGCATCAACATTTTGACCTAATCACTAACCCATTCAAATATAAATGTGAAACTTGTAAAAATTTTATACATTCAATATCAAAAAATTGTGATGAATGCAAAATGGAACTTGCAAGTTAACACATTGAATCATAGTGAATGATTCAAGTCACGTGCAAATGTCAATAGTTTACAAGATGTGAAAAATTTCACTAACTTATTTAAGTATAAATGTGAAACATTAAGTTATTATGTGTGTTTCAATATATACTATTAAAAGCAATATGCAACATTTGAATAATGGTTTCAATAAATTCAAAATAGATGATTCAATAATGTAAAGATGTTGATATTTCAATAAATGTGTAAAAATTCGATAATTAATTCAAATATAGTTACAAAACATTGAATTGCATTTGTTTAAATATATTTTAATAAGTGAAAAAAATAATTTGTGAATAATGGTTTTAATATATTCAAAGTGAATGGTTCAACTCATGTAGACATGTTGATAATTGAAAAGATGTGAAAAAAATCATTAATTCATTTCAATATAAATGTGAAGTTTTAAATTGTTACATGTGTTTCAATAGATTATAATAAGTGTAAAATGCAATTCATTAATAATGGTTTCAACATGTTAAAATTAATGGTTCAACTCATATACCACCTTGATAGTTGAAGAAATGTAAAAAAATCATTAACCCATTACAATGTGTTGTATAAATAAAATTAAAGGTGACCTCATTTTCACATTAACAATTTGAAATTATTTAAAAAGAAAATAGGGTTTAAATTATATTCATAAATGAACAACATAATGAATGTAATAGCTATGAACAATATTGACCGTTAATTAGTGCAACAAACCATATATAAATTTAAGATGGCCAAATGTTATTGAGATGTAGTCAAATTGAATAATAGTCACAATGTGTGGGGGTGGAAAAGGATAAGATTTATTTTTCTAATTTTTTTTTAGTTTTGATTTTTTTTTCATCTTTTGTTTCATTTTCATAATCTTCCATCGTGTGTTTATTGTTTAATTACCATGAAGGTTACAAAGGGGAACAACATTTTGAAGGGGAAGGAAAAGGTGGTGGTGCAATAGGTTACAACATCAAAAAAGGAGAAAAAACATTATGTGATGAAATTTGTCCACTTCATGAAGATAATTTGTGTGTCATTTGAACATGATGGGGTTCAAGGAAATTTTGTACTACGACAAGCAAGAAGCCCATCATTCTTTGGTTGCTTGGGCCTGAAATATCTGTGTGGTATGGTTTATTTAATTTGAATATGTGTTCATCACAAATCTATTTTGCTGATCTAAACATAAATGACAACGAGTTGACACGCCTCCATGGAGAAGGTTCCAAAGTCTTCAAAATAACCAAGAAAATACGCTTGTTACATGAAGATGATAAAACAATTATTTTAGGGTTGAATTTATATCTTGATCGAAAACTACAAAAAACGATTTCATTTGTGACATGTAAATCCAATTGAAGACCCTTGGAGACAATGCTCTTTGGAAGGTTGATTTTGTGAAAAAGGGCATAAATTTGAAAGCCTTCATGGATAATGTGTTTTAATGCACTTTTCAAATAACAGGTCTGGTCGGTTCAATTAATAACATAGATGCAAAGTTTACTACTCAAGACTATTCCAAACAATTGTGGAATCATGCCATATATTTTTTTTAATCACAAGAAATTTTAACTCTCATTTTCAATGAAACCCTTGAGCTTAACCCTAGTTAAACATGCAATGGAAATTTAAGGCCACATCCTTGTCTATTAATAGATGAAAGGTTCATTCATCTTCACTTGCTTAGGTTGCATTTGCTTTGACACTATGAAAAAAAATAATTTACGACTAGGATTGCAACTAAGTTTTAGTTGTAATTTTGAGTTATAAAAACCATTTGCAACGAGTTTATAACTTAGTGTATTTAAACAACTTGAATGCTATTGGATGTTTTGCAATAGTTACAATGACACAACTCATAATATGTGAAATTGTATACATATGCAATTCATGCAACTATGTTGCAACTAGATCATTGTAATTATTATGCCATTACATTGTGACTATTGTGCCATTATGTTGTAACTTTTATGCAATTACATAAGCAACAATGTTTGGGTTTAACATTTAGGACCAAACCTTATTTTATTAAAATTTTCAAATGTCACTTGTTTTTTAATAATCCTAATGCATTTAATTATATACTTTACAATTTTGAAAGGTAGCATTACTAGAAATCTTGTCATTTTCAACCAATCATTATGCAACTGGCATGCAACTGATTGTCGTTTGCAACTATCTTGGTCATGTTTGGAACTTCAAATTTGATATTGTATAATTTTTGGGTCATACGATTGTGTGTGCAACTAACATACAACTAAATGTGTACAACATGGACACGTGTCATAAAAATAATGGCCTAAACTTATACATACTCAAATTATTATACTTCATATATCTACATAGGTTATATAATAGTGTTATGTACTTTTAGTACTAAGGTTAACCCCATGTTAACTTTAGCTAACCTAAATTAACCTAGGCCAAATAAATAAAAAAATTAAACTAACCATGGTTAATTATGTTAGGCTAAACTAATTATGGCTAATTTAAATTAAGCTAAATTAAATCAAGTTAAATTAAGCATGGTTAAATTAAGCAAAAATAAACTAATTATGGCTAAATTAAATTAAATTAAATTGGGCTAAACTAACCATAGTTAAATTAAGTTAGCCTAAAATAATTATGGCTAAATTAAATTAGAATAAAATTAACCATGGCTAAATTTATTAGGCTAAAATGATCATGGTTAAATTAAATTAAGTTAAATTAACTATGGTTAAATTAAGGTAGGCCAAACTAATTATGGCTAAATCAAGTTAGGTTAAACTAAATTAGAATATATTAATTATGGTTAAACTAAATTAAATTAAATTAAACTAGGCTAAAATAAATATGGCTAAATTAAATTAGGCCAAATTAATTATGGTTAAATTAAGTTAGGCTATAATATTTATGGCTAAAATAAATTAAGCTAAATTAAATTAGGATAAAATAAATATGGTTAAATTAAGTTAGGTTAAAATATGTATGGCTAAACTAAATTATGTTAAATTAAACCATGGTTTAAATATGTTTTATTTTATTTTATTTTGGAATATTTTTTCAGAAAATGTAAATTTGATTTTTTTTTTCAAAATAAATTAATATGATAATATTAAATTAAATTATAAATAATATAATTATTACTTAAAATTTTTATTATAATTACAGTGATAATCAATTATATATATATATTCAATAAGTATTATGTAATCATAATTATTTAAAATATCCTATAATGATCTTTGAAGTGCAAAAGAAAAGGAGTAATGAAAAACTAACAAGAAGAAAAATAAGAAAAATAAGCTTTCCAAGTTACAAAACGTTTTGTTTGTTTTTTATTTTTGGACCCTTCCTACTTTGAAACATCATAACTTTTTTATTTCTTATTCATTTTAAATGATTTAAAGTGCTATAGGAGCGCCACCTGAAGTCCTACAAATCACATCAGAACTCTAATAGCAACAAAACAACATAAAATGAAATTTCTGGGTGTTTAAGAACTGGCCTTTGTAGTGTTCAATAGTTTTTTTTTGGAATTTTTTACCCCCTTTACTTTTGGGGGGCCATAACTTTCTCATTTCTAATCTGTTTTCAATGATTTTTAATGTGTTAGATGTGCCAAGAGGAGGGCTTCAAGTTTGTTTTGCACACCAAAAGTAATAAAGCCCTGCCCTAGCTGGTATAATCTAATATAGTAGTTGCATCTAATGTGTAACTAGGTTGGTTCACGAGGTTTGCAATGGAATGTTTTAACCCATATCCTTTGGCTTCGAATTCTATTTGGCTTAGTATATAAGTAGGAGCAATAGCTATATAGTAGCCAAATATTAAGTGCCATTGGGGATGAATGAATGAAAAAAACTTGACCTTTATGAAATGGTTAAACCTAAAAATAAAATTGGATTATTTTAAACCTACCTATATAACTTAAACCTAGCTACTTTTCAACCTACTTGCATA
>Ga0116227_10014530_pt1 | contig 11965 bp, 6 predicted proteins | sample S1TSphgellanicum_FD_89693 | JGI IMG/M metagenome (GOLD analysis project Ga0116227, IMG submission 89693) | Host-associated microbial communities from peat moss isolated from Minnesota, USA - S1T2_Fb - Sphagnum magellanicum MG | ecosystem: Host-associated > Plants > Peat moss > Unclassified... | reverse complement strand
GTGGGGTTCTAGGGGTCTTAATAGGTGGAGGTGGGAAAGGGTTTGTGTTTCTTCCGGAGTGGGTGGGTTCGAGCCTTATATAAATAAATATTTATTTTTGGTTGTTGGAGGTGTAGGGGATACTTGGATTTATCTCAATTTTTGTATTTTTGAATAGTTGGTTGAGGGTTCATGTTCTAGGGTTTAGAGTTATGTGCGTTGGGGGAGGTTTTCATTAATGCCTCTGTGCTAAGTGCATTGGAGATCATTGGAAATTTTTACACCTGTGCTAATTGCATTGGAGATCATTGGAGATTTGAGAAGAAAGAAAGTAAGATCATTTCTGAAAGTAGCACCATTTGGATTCAGAAACAGAGGTCAATATTGGTTGATTTCTAGCATCCACCTCCACCAAACGAACTTTCTTTTTGAGCATCAATGTTCCTCACAATCATGTTGCAACTTAATGTCTTTGCTTTCACATGTTGTTAAGCTCCTGAGTCTCAAATTTGAAATGCACCTCATCAAAGTCTTCCTCTGCAAAGGTCCCTTTTGCAATGTCTTAGTCACACCATTGCTATTAACTTGCTTTAGATCTTATTGAGCTCATAATTCTTTATATCTGAAGATTTTTGCATAGCTAACATGTCTTCTGGCAACGCTATGTTTTTTGTATTAATTATGCTGCTCATGATATTGAATTCTTTAGTCAATTGTACAACTTCAATGTTTGCATTTGTGATAGCTTTTTCTTCATGTCTACCATCAAGATTTCTATTAGATGTGAAATATGGGTGTCCAAGGTTTCTATATTGCAATGAAGATCTATGACCTTCAACAACTAAGCTTCATTTTGCTGTTGGAGTACACTGGAGTTACATTGGGATATTTTTGCATTGTTTAGTTTCTGATATTAAAGTCGTCTTTCCATGACTATGGGAGTCCTTCATGGTCACCACTAGTGCCAGTCAAACTTTAACATCCATGGATGTGGCACCTCCCAACTGGGGCTTCGGTGAAACATACCAAGGATCCCAAGTACTATGGAAATCCTACCAAATAATTATTTCCCACACTGTTTGACACTTTCTTAATGGCACAACACATAGAGATTAAATCATTTAGGCAGCAAGACTTTTCACATTACCAGCTTATAAAAAGCATATTGCTTAGATTGCGGGTGGAAAATTTCGACCCATTTATTTAACAGATTGGGACAACCCATGTCTGTGTGTAAAGATCTGGAGGAGAAGATTTCTGATGGGATCTATCATGAGAAGAAGCTTTTGCAGTTTGACATAAGAGCAAGCAGAGGGTGCTAGAATTTGGGATTCAACATATGCTGGAAAACTAAAGGATATATGATTCTTCAAAATGTAGAATCATTTGAAAAATGACATGAATGGTATGCTACAATCTCCCTCCGTCCTCTCCCTTGCACTGCCTTTCCCTGCTTTGAATTCCCAACTATGAAAAAAAAACCTTATTTACCCTGCAAGGTGTTGGAGGCCAAAATGGTAGAGAGGGAAGATGCATTCAAGTCCCTTCCCCTCTTCAGGTTTCTTGCTCAAAAGAAAAGCCTTATTTCCTCTGCTAGGTGACAGATGCTAAAATTTACACAGGGAAATTGCATTTTATTAACATGGCCTTCTTCAAGAGCTTTCCCATGTTCAGACATCGCACTTCAAAAAAATCTGTATTTTCCCTGAAAGGTGATCGAAACAAAAAGGTACAAAAGGAAACTTCATTTTTTTCCCCGAGTACTCAGCAATTTTGCCCTGCTTCAGCTTCAATACTGTGTAAAAACCCTTCCTTTCCCCTAAATGAAAGAATAGTAGGGAGTTTGCATTTCCCATTCAATTCCAAAGGGGATTCTTTTGAGATTCTCAAATTTTCAAACAGAGGAACCCCCACAAGTTTCTTGTGTTGGGTGACCCAGCACCCACACTGGTAGCATGGTAAGAACCCAAATTTTCATTTAAAGTTGCTTCCAAATATTACAAATACCCATGCTTAGGTTAAAATAGGGTCTGTGAGATCAAATCTAAGATTTTTTGGGCTTAATACGGTCACTACGTGGCCTCGCTAAAAAGGGTGAAGGTATCAGTGGCAGGAGATGGTTCACCCTGGCCGTGAGGTGTGTCAGATGAGGGCAGAGCCTGAGTCGCACTCACTGACCCTGACTTGACCCGCCCAAGAAAATGCCGTCCCCTTGTGAAAAGATTTTTAAGCAATTAAAACAAGTTTTATCTTTTGTTTCTCTTTCCATACCACCTTACAAGGGTCTATTGTCCTGAGATCTTACATGGTTCTTATGGGAGCCATGTCATTATGCCCAATAGAATAATACTTTCTAGAGTCATCTATTATATCTATTTTCTATGACATACATCAGCAAGTGTTCAGTAAACATTGGGTCATACTACAACAATTTTATGGTTTTGTATGGGTTTGTGCTGTTCTTTTCAAAATAATTTTCATCTGGCAAAGTGGTAAATTTTAGTTGAAAAATCGCATTTTACACCCTTCAACATGTTGACATTTCCAAGTTTTTCTCAAAGAAATATAGTAAAATTGGTTTTGTTGGAATTATCAACACACATTTGGATTATTGATGATAGTTTATTATTGATTTTGCAACACAAAGGTTTCAGTTTTTTATCAAAGGTTATGAGTATTTCCCTCGAAATATTATCAACTGTGTATTACTCTTTCCTTGGCAACATTTACTTTTAGTATCTTCACATTCTTGACAAAATGTTTGTAGACTTGGCCAGATTTCATATGATGTCAACATTTCTTATAGTTTTGTCTTGTCAACACATCCATAAATGTAATACATCACATTTTCAACAAACTTCAGTCATGCTTGGGAATGCAAGTAAATCTATGTGGCATGTCCCATAAAATATACATAGTTGATCAAAATTATTTGATCAACTAGATGTACGAATCAAATTGAAATCATGTTGACATTTTAGAATCAAACTAATACTATATTGCCAATGAACTAGAGAACAAGAATTTCATTGGATCAACAAAGTAGCCTATCTAAATTTTTTAACTTCTTTTTTATAACCTAGGTTGGCGGATAGGTGCCATAAAGCAATAATTGGCCAACACTAGTGCAAACCCTAAACCATGGCCATTCACTTTTATCAATAAGAAAATGATAAAGGAATCTCTTTTATGCTTAGTGACTACCAGAGGAACACATTAAACAAAATTTCTTGGAATCCACACCTTTTTCCACAAGTGGCAAATTTGTACACTTCTAAAACATTCATCCAATAACTCATCATAACAATCAATTTGGTATTTTCATTAGTAGATTGAAACTGGATAATTAGCCTTTAGTATTATATGATTACGAGATTGTTTTGCATCTTCAAAGCATTCAAATCTTGAGAGTGGACAATCCTTTTTTTTTTCAAACATCCTTTTGTTTTTACCAAATGTGCACCACTCCTTCTAAAAATTGAAGAGGATTTCAACATTAATGATAAAAAAGGCAAAATGACTTGAAATTTTTTATCACCAATTTGAACAGATTTGGTTCAAACATGTTTTTGACCCTAAAAATTATGGATTTTGAAAATGTGGTATTAACAAAAGTTGTTCATATTTATGTGATAAAGGGCATGAATATATAATATATATGATAAGAAATCAATTTTTAGTCAAAATGTATTTATATCTAACATGAAGTGTTAAACTAGATATCCAAAACATAAAGTTATAAACTATAAACCGACAAAAAAATAACACGTGTCATGTGCACCTTGGTAAATGACTTTTACCTTTGGCACCCTTGGCTCCTTTGAACATGTTTTCACCCATTAGAGTTATTGTAGCATGGTGAAAATGGTCTTACATCACTAAAAAACATACCCAAATCCATCTTTGTACTAAAATTTTCATCATGGATGTTAAACCATTATAATCATTATAATTATTATAATCATAATAATCATGATTGAACCAAAAGTTTATCCCTAAATCTTGCATGATGCATATAGTCTCTTCCTATGGGCAAAGCCAACAAATTACAAAAATTTAGGAAAAAACATTATACAAAGATGCACAAAAGTCTTTTGTTGAATCATAGTTCATTTTCTCAAAATCAAATTCACTTTAAATAGTCTTATAAAGAAGGCCCATCAAGTAACAATGCTCTATCATGTGTGTATTGCACCTAATATGGACCCCACCTATTTGAATAATAAGTCTACAACATGTTTTCACTGCTAGTTCATCCATAAAGTTCCATCCATCATGCAAGATATACCCATATTGCAAAGTAAAAACCAAGGTTGTGAAAACCAATGTGATGTGCCATTTTTGTGTCAATTGTCATGTCATTGTTAGTTTATTGGGTCAAATGAACATTGACCAAATGTTCTTAAAATAAAAATATAATTATGGTTATTGTACATATAAGTTTAATTATTAATTAATTAAATCATTATTTATAAATATGTATATTAATTCATCAATAAATCAATTTGCAACCAGATTTCAGTCTTTGGACATTGATTGGGTTATGGACCAATTGTGATTAAAAATGGTGATTGAAATCAAGTTGCCATTTTTCAATGGTCCTAATTTTTTTCAATTTTTTATTCTGCACTTGGGACCATATTTAGGTCGCCTAATTATGATTAAGGTGTGGACTAATTGATGAAAAAATCTTGGCTATTGAAATGGCAACAAAAATTAGGTCCCTATTTTTTATTGATCATGATGTTTTTTCAATTTCTTTTCGCATTAACAACTAGATTAGGTTGCCAATTAGAATGTGGATAGGTCAACCAAAAAATCTTAACCATTAAGATGGCACTTGAAATCTAGTTGCAACTTTTTAATAGTTATAAACAATTTCAATTTTTTTCCACATTAGCGACTAGATCTAGGTTGCTAGATTGTGATAGGGGTGTGGACTAGTTGAACAAAAAAACCCTAGCCTTTAAGATGGTGACCAAATTTAGGTTGCCATTTTTTAATGGTCCAATTTTTTTTTCAAATTTTTTTTGCATAAGCAACTGGACATAGGTCATCAAATTATAACCAAGATGTGGATATGTCGACCAAAAACTCCAAACCATTGAGATGACGACCAAAATCAAATCATCATTTTTTAACAATTTAGACATTTTTCAATTTTTTTCCCACATTGGTGATTGAATTTTGGTCATTGGATTGTGATTGAAGTGTGGACTGGTTGACCAAAAATCCTAGCCATTAAAATGGCAGGATTAGATTTAGGCATTTAGGCCATTGGACATTAATAAAACCCCCCTTTTTGTAACCAAAAGTTTTCAACTACATAACATTTGTAATTATGTTTCAACTCAAATTTTTTAATTTAAAAATATAATTATGGAAATTACCAATTCAGTGGACTCATCTATTATATTGTTATATAATTGTTCAAAAGCATTTTTCAACTAGGTGGTCATTTGCCAAATATTCCCAACATCAACGATGGTTCCAAGTTGAACATTCAACTATGTTGGTAAACAATATGAAACATCTTTGACTAATTGGATCGGTCACAACATGTGTGGGGATTACCATTTAGTGAATAAATGGACCTATTTGGACAAATATGCCATGCCCCTACTAGAGGAAATTTTTGATGCCCTTGGTCAAGCCAAGGTTTTCAGTACCTTGGATTGAGGTATGGCTACCATCAATCGCCATTGAGGAAGGGTGATAAGGTCAAAACAACATTTTGGGGAATCAATCATCATAGGAAGGATTGTTTGTATAAATGGAAGTTTTTGCCATTTTGTTTGAAGAACACCTTTGCAAAGTTTAAAAGGGTCATGGATAAAAAAATGTTAGCAGGTCTTGCTTTTTCCAAGTCCTACATTGATAACATCATTGTTTTTAGCCTAACCCTAGGACATCACATGCATCATTTGTAAAAGGTGTTTGGAAGATTTAGAAAACACAACTTTAAGTTTCATCTACTCAAATGCTGATTCTTTCATACTCAAGTGGAATATCTGGGTCATATGATTTATGAAAGTGGATTAAAGGTTCAAAAAACCAAGGTTAAGGTTATTTCACAAGTCCCCCAACCTATAGATATAATTCATTATGAGCTTTTTAAGGCTTGTGTAACTACTATCGAAAGTTTGTGAAAGGTTTTAGTAGCATAGCCAAACCTATGATGCAATGAACAAAATTTGATTGGGAATTCATTTGGAGTGAAACACAAGAACAAACATTTCAAGAATTGAAAGCTATCTAGGGACAACCATTTCAATTACACATTAATAAAAATAGTTTAAGGTTGGGTGTTATACTTACCCAACTTGATGATGATGGTTGAAATGTGGTGGCATATGCCAATTGGTTCAATAATAAAACAAAGGCCAAATACAACTCATGTGAAGGAAAGTGTTTTGCAATTGTTTGGGATGTATGATCATTCAAATGTTATCTTTATGGTAGTTGAATTATTTTGGTTACTAATCACCAATTATTCAAATTTTTGATGGAGTTAAATCAACTCATAGGAAAGTTAACCAGGTGATATTAGAAGAAATTTGAAAATCAATGATTGAATTTGTGATTCATTTGTAGTCATATGGACACATGTGATTATAAATAAACTAGTTGCCTCATATAAGTGCCATAAGATAGTTGCAAAAGACATGACATGGCCATGAAATTGAAAGTGCAATCACAAACCTTATGACTAAGCCATAATTTTTCATCTATTGGCATGGATGATCCTTAATATGATCTGAAACCCCATTTTGTAATTGTATTTGTGACATTTGGGATAGTCACATGCTACCAAATGTCCCATTGATGGGTGGTTTGGATTTAACCATGTGGTAGTTTAAAGAGCCAATGGCCATAAAACACATGGCAATTTTTCATTTGTTCAAGAAAGATATAATATGATTATAATAATTAAAGATTATAATTATAATAACTAAATATTATATTTAAAATAAAAATGTAATTATAAAAATTAAATATGTAGTACCTATTTTATTTATTACCTATTACCTAGCGTAATTAATTAATATAAAAACATAATCACATATCCACACAATAAAATAATTCACTTACCTACTACCTATCCTACTTACTACCTACTACCAAGTCTACTAATTAATTAATGACCTAACCTACCAACTACTTACCTAGTTTACATAACCTAACCTACTATCTATGTCTAATAAACTAACCTATTACTACTTATAGATAATTTAGGCCAATTAATTAAGTATATAAGCTAAGTTACCAATGTACATAGGCTTACCTAGTTTAATTTAACCTATTAAGTTTACCTAATTTAATTTACTTATTAAGTTACAATAACTTTTTTAGCAACCTATTGGTCAATAAATTAATTTGTACACTTGGAATTCAAATATCAAAAATTCCACATGTCATTTAGTCATTTAATTACACAATGCCAAAATGTGGTTTGTATGATTACAACATCTTGTGACTAATGTTCAAACATAATCATGTAGTCATAAGTGGCCCTTGGTCATTACCATTTTAATAACTATGGTCAAAATTATAACTACATCATTATACATACGGCTATAATTAAAATTAAAAATATTATGACTAAAATATGACTACACAATTGGTGTATTCATATTGAAGCAATCTTTGAATTTGAAATAATATAACCAAATTAAATTTAATTTGAAATGGACCAACAAATGTTTAAGTAGTTTAGTTTAATTTACTATAACTTATATTGATTTATTTTAACACAATTTAATTTAATTTACTTTACTTTAGATTAAATAACCTAATTTAATATAATTTAAATTAATTTAACTTCATTTAATTATCTTTATTTTAATCTAACAAAATATAAATAATTTAGTTTACCTTAGTTTAACTAATTTTAGCTAGTTAAAACAAAATCCAAATCAGCCAAATTGAAGAAAAATTAACCCAAATCAAACCAAGTTTAGCCTAAGTGGTTTAGTTTAGCCATGCTTTGGCAAGTCTATTAATGTTTAACATCAGTAGCCATGTTTAACCAAATTTAACGTCAATACCTTATTTTAGCCTAACTTATCCAAAATTTGGCAAGTTTAACCAAGTTTAATTTTAAAATAGTCATGTTTACTTTTCCAAATTTTGTCAAGTTTAACCAATTTGAAACTAAAGAACCATGTTTAACCAAGTTTTGCTTTGATATTTTAGTTTAGTTTAAATTATCCAAGTTCAACCATTTTTTTACCAAGTTTAACTTCAATACCTTAATTTAGCCCAATTTATTTAAGTTTTGCCAAGTTTAACCAAGTTTAACCAAGTTTAACATAAGCAACCATGTTTAGCCATAATACTCTAATTTACCCCAATTTATCCAAGTTTAACTAAATTCAACCTAAGTAACCATGTTTAACCAAAATTTTCCAAGTTTTGCTTTAATACCAAAATTTAGCTTAATTTATCCAAATTTGGCAAATTCAGCCAAATTTAACCTAAATAACCATGTTTAGCCAAAATTTGCTTCAATACCTTTGTGTGGTTGAATTTATCTCAATTTTGCCAAATGTAACTAGCTTTAACATAAATAACCAAGTTGTTAAATTTTGCCAAGTTTAACCAAGTTTAACCTAAATAACCATGTTTAGCCATGTTTAGTTAATTTTTGCCAAGTTTTGCCTAAATACCTTAGTTTAATTTAATTTATTTAAGTTTTGCCAAGTTTATTTTCAATACCTTAGTTTAGTCGAATTTTATTTAAGTTTTGCCAAATGGAAGCATGTTTAATTTAAGTAGCCAAATTTTGCCAAGTGTAACCAAGTTTCACATAAATAACCATGTTTAGCCAAATTTTGCCAAGTTTAACATCAATAATTTAATTTACTTTAATTTATTTAAATTTTATCAAAATTTGCCAAATGTAACCAAGTTTATCCTAATTAGCCATGTTTTGCCAAATTTAAGCAAAATAGCCATGTTTAGCAAAATTTTGTTAAATTTTACCCATTGTAACCGAGTTAACCAAAATAGCCATGTTTAGCCAAATTTTATTAAGTTTTACCAATTCTAACCAAGTTTAACCAAAATAGGGTTCCATGTTTAACCAAGTTTTGCTAAGGTTTGCAAGTCTAACCAAGCTTAATCAAAATACCCATGTTTAACCAAGTTTTGTTAAATTTTGCCCAATTTTACCAAGTTCAATCTAAATAAGCATGTTTCGCCAAATTTTGCCAAATTTAGAACCATAATTCATCCGCTGATTTTTCAGCAGGGCCCTCTTGACTTCATTTTTCTATATGTCAATTTTGCATTCTTAACATGTAGATGCCATGGATGAATGATCATTATTATAGGTTTCATACTTTCCTGAAATCCAATGAAAAAAACAAAGTAGACCATCATGACAAGATCCTTTAATTTAATCGACCTTATCAAAGAACTCGATAAACGGTTATCTATTTGTTATGTGTTTAAATTATTTCAAAATTTATCTTAAATAACTATGTTTAGTCAAGTTTTACCAAGTTTGGCCAAGTTTTGCTTCAATACCCTAATTTAGCCTAATTTATCTAAGTTTTGCTAAGTTTATCTTTAATACCCTAATTTAGCCAAATTTATTTAAGTTTTTAAAAATGTGATTAGGTTTTGCCAAATTTTACTTTAATGTTAATAATTTAACTTAATTTTGCCAAGTTTAGTTAAATTTATTGTCTAGTTTAATCTAATTAATACCCTAGTACCTTGGTTCATTCAACATTAATTATTTATTTTTAAAAATGTTGAAATTAAAAAAAAATGTCTTTTAAATCAAAAAATATATTGTGAAGGAAAATAATGAATATTTAAAAAATTCCATTTGTTGAAATGAATTTTCAAAATTAATTAATTATTCGAGGAACATGTGTTGAAATGGCTAAAGTATTATGATATTAATTTTGTTAGGTTTTGCCAAGTTTGGTTAAGTTTAACCTAAACAATTGTGTTTAGTTTAATTTATGTTAATTTAGTCAAAGTTTAGTTTATTTTAATTTAGTCTTAGTTTATATTAGTTTATTATCTAGTAGGCCTACATGTACGTTAGGATTGCTTAAGTTAGTTTATGTTAACTTATGTTAACCAAGGCTAACTTATTAAGTAGATTAAATTAACCTAGATCAAATTAAGTTAACTTAAGATCAATTAAGTTAACTTGAGCTAAAAACATTATTGTTTATACATTAATGGTAAATAATAGGTATAATTAATAAATAATGTGGTGCCATGGTTAAGGACTTGTTCCAAAGTGGAGGTAAGGGAGTTCAAGTCCTCTCGCTTGCAAGCCTAAACACCTAGGCACCTAAACATTTAAATACTTATATATCATGGTGGCTTGCCTAACTTAAGAAACTTTTTTTAGTGTTTAGGTTAAGTTGTCTAAAGTGGGCTTTCTAAGTTAGGTGGCCTAGGTTAGGCTTATTAGGTTTGGTCCTTTAGGTTAAGAAGGTAGCACATTGCAAAATTTGATTAGAAAGAAATATATATTGTTTTTTCTAAAATTGTGACACATGGCATTTTATGAAGCTACCATGTGTCTTGTTGGATCTAGAACTATGTCTTTTGTAACTATAATCATGGCAAACCATAGTTGTTAATGTGGTTGCGATAAATGTAACTAATTGCATTTACAACATGGTCTTATGGACTAGCAATCATGTAGTCATCTTCATTCATATTTTTTTTGGTCAAAATATTTTGTAACATTTTTGAAAAATCCTAGCCAATATTTGCAATATGACGAAGGTTTGCCTCATAAGTTATTGTAGCCTTTAGGTCCAGTGGTTTGTAGGGTGGCTATTTGTTTACATTCAAACCTATCAACTAGGTACTTACGAAGGTTACTAAAGATCACATGTAGTTTCAAATGGTTTTCAAAAGATTGAGAATTTTTCACATCGGATTTCATATGAAATGGTGGTTTTGTGCGATGCTGCTGAAATCTACGTAGCGGGTCGATGCTTTGCATGTGATTGTGTACACATAATGTTGTTGTTTCATTGGTGAACCACGTTTTTTCCCTTCAACCTTGCTGGTTTTGTTCAATGGTGACACGTTTAGGTTGGGGACATTGGCAATGTTGTTGCTTGGTGCATCAATTTTTTTTTTTGGTCACTTCTTAAAGTTGTGCATCATTATTTTGCAGGTTTTCGAGCAATTTTTCACTTGGTCAAAAAAAAAAGGTCTGACCATATGATAGCATTGATGATGTTGAATTCAACCAAAAACCACCATTTGGTATGGTGCTAAAATGCCAAGCACAACTTTGCGAATCAAGCTTGTGCCTGCGTACATCGTGAGTTCAACTTCAATGTCCACATACATGATGTGCAAGGCGTCCATGAGTAACTTTACATTTCTTAGAATGACAAGAATCAAACAAAAATGAATGGCTATATGAAAACATAATTTAAAAAAATGAATTTGTAAATTCGAAAAAAATGAATACAAGGTGCCAGCATCTCGTTATGTTGTTCCAGGAATTTGATTTTCTTCACAACGTAGCTATGCACAAATCGGTTCGCTTCGATGGAAGAGCTGAAAGCGAGGGGCACAATATATCCTTTGTAACCGCACACATCCAGAGGTTGCAACTGGCTGTCGGTCGGATAGTAAGTTTTTTGGTCTTTCTTTGCTTTTTTGTCAATCGACGCAAGGGTGGATTCGATGAGCTCCTTCTTCAACTTCTTGAACAGCGCGCCATAATCTGCAGTTTTCGGTGGAGCCATGTTCAGTGCCTACATTATCTTAAGATGTATACTAAAGAAAGTTCTTGAAATTTGTTTGAGGTTTGTTAAGTGACGGCAGATTGTGTGAGAGCGATCAACACAATGGCAGACTGTGTGAGAGCGATTAACACAACGGTAACACAACGACAGATTGTGTAGGCGACGGTGAGAAGTGTTTTGAAAGAAATTTGTTTGGGTGTTTGAACAATTTTTAGGTAGCAATGGGCGTCTGGCAGATGCAC
>Ga0116227_10014529_pt1 | contig 11966 bp, 7 predicted proteins | sample S1TSphgellanicum_FD_89693 | JGI IMG/M metagenome (GOLD analysis project Ga0116227, IMG submission 89693) | Host-associated microbial communities from peat moss isolated from Minnesota, USA - S1T2_Fb - Sphagnum magellanicum MG | ecosystem: Host-associated > Plants > Peat moss > Unclassified... | reverse complement strand
TTTTTTTGGTTTTGTGTGTTTGTGCCCATGGGGCGGTTGGGGGGGGGGGGGGGGTGGGGGCACTGTTTGCTTTAACCCATTTTAGGGTTTACGTTCTACAATTAGTCATTTCCCCTTTTATTTACTTCCATCCATTGCAGATGACATTCACATCATAGGTCTCCCTTCAATTGTTTCATCTGTTTATGAACATTTCCATATCGAACTTCGTGCGATAATTCTTTCCATCCAACCTAAAAAATGCATTGCATGGTTCCCACCCTTTAGCTTGCCACTAGACTTCAACACCCCATCCCAGTTTACCACCCCATTCAAAGGAATTAGAGTCTTGGGGGTTTCATTGTGCACCTTAACTTTCACATCGTCCTTCATCAAAGATGCCCTGCAAGAGGATGTTCAACATGTGGACCTTTTTCCTAAAATGGGTGATGTTTAGATGGTTTTTGGAATTCTAATTCGTTGTTTTGTGTAACGCCCATCATATCTTTTATAATGCACACCTTCATTTTCCACCTTTAGAGAGTCCTTTATTTCTTTTGATTCCTCTTTCCATAAAATATTTAGACACCTTTTGGGTCCAGGATCCTTTGGTAGTTCAGAAGGACCTTTAGTTCATAAACAAACATCTCTCCCAAAATTATGGTGGCATTAGGCTTATATTAACATCTACCATCGCCCCAATAGCCTATTTAGGGAGTTGGGCCTTTGTCACTTTAGTCATAGTTACAAGGTTTATGGTTGATCAATGTCCTTTCCTTCTTGAAGCCTTAATAAAAGTCAAAAACAACACATTTCCTTTCTAGCAACACTTTAAGGTGGCATGTGATCTTATACTAACCCCAACTTGTGCCTGTTTTCTTCCATTTAAACAACACATTAGACAACAAATGGTTCAACTTTAAGATTCCATGTTGGAGTGTTTGCACCATAATACCCTTTTCAAAATGCTCTCCGACGAAACATTTGAAGCCCATCGTGCCCGAATTTTATCATGTTGTGACCCAGGGGTAGGCACTTGGTTTATAACTCAATTAGTTTTCCCGGCCTTTCGATTATCCTCCCTAGTTTTTTGCACAACACTTCATATGTGACTTGAACTACTCATCCTTCAATTATAGGCGTCTTTCGATGTGTGTGCACACATCCCATTGACCTTATGGGTATCCACCTCCTACGTTGTGTTCATGGCAACAAACGCATTGGAACCCATGATGTAATTTGTGACACCTTTGTCACCATAGCATGAGATGTTGGTTTTCATGTGGGATGAGAACAAGTACATGTGCTTCTTTCAACCACATTTAATTCCTCTTGTCAATGAGTCAACATTGTGTTTACCAAAGATGGCATTCGCACTTTAGCCGATGTTGTCATTTCTAATCCAACACAAGCATATTTATTTTTGTGATTTTGTGCAACTCAAGGATTTGCTACCTTGGATGTAACTCAAGCCAAGGAAAGGAGCTATTGCAATCGACACTTCATTCATCAATTCTTCCCTTTAGCAATTGAAATATTTGGTTGCTTACATAAACATGTTGATGTGTTTTTACACAACTGTCCCAATGCCATTTGGAACTTGAAGGGGATAGAAGGCCCTCATCTTTTTACCTTGGTCACTTTTCTTCATAAAAAAGTTTCAATCACATTACAAAGGATGCAAATGTCTTCTATCTTAAATTGGGCGATAGCCGCAAGCTTAGTTACTTCCCAACTTCCACCCCTTCAAAACACACCTCCCATTGCCATGGCGGATCTATTGTAAGCCGTCAATTTTTGACATGTAAATATGGTTGACCTTCCACAGGCGGTCAATTATGGACATGCATAGATTTTCATAGCAACTTTGAGCCAACTTGACATCCTATCACTTCTCCCTTTTCCTTTATTTTACTCCTTTGTACATTTCCCAAATTGTATATGTGTTTTTTAATAAAGATTTACATGTCTTTGATAATAAGTGATTGTTTTTCAGCACAAAATGACTGTTTCTCATCGGTCAACTACAATGATTGGCCAAGGTGGTGAGACTTAAATAGGTAGTCTCTCACTTTGCACAGTCCATCTTTTCATGTGCATGGGTGGGAATGAAGGAGAAACTAAACATGACACATTGGATGTGCTTAAAACTGACAGAGGGTTGCTGGTGGGCATGCTCTAAGTGCATTACCACCCAGGTGAGGAATGTGTGGGCCTCTACCAATGTCTACCACGTCCGACAGTACTAGTGTGTTAACTTTTCGTATGCTACTTCATGCAGAGGTCCCTAACTTGAAAAAATAATGATCATTAGGTCATGACTCGAGGTATTTATGTAAGTCTTAGAAGCACCACACCACAATATTTTACCCTTTGTAATTTGTTTTAGAGGGAATGGTTTCTTTGCCACTCCATATTCATGGATGACAAGATGAACAAGTTTTCAGGTATAATAATTTATTAAAGGCAAATCTTCTTAAGAAATGGAAACTATACTGGTAGCAATAGTTACCTACAAGCTGATAGTTTACATCACATGAGCAAGAGAGCAACATTCATTAATCAAAGGTCTTAAAGCAGTCAAGTTATTGAAGCTAGATTATGGGAATGATGTTGTCATGAAGCCATCTTAAGATACTGATGACAAACTACCCAAATGTCTGAATGGCCATCACATGGGTCTTTTAAGATCCACACAGTTACCATTATCCTTTGATGGGTATTTAGTGCCAGTATCTAAAATATGGGTATAACAGCTGAGTATATGAAAGGCTGGAAACAGTACCTGTCTGTCTATATACCCACGGTTCCAGCTTGGTATCCCCTTGAAACCACTCTTGGGCAGTTCTTTACTTTCATGAAGAACCTCCGGTTTCAGTTCTAAAAATTAAATTAGAATAGTTCCAGTTCCAGTTCCACACATAAGTGGAATCAGTACTCCATGTTCAGTTCTTCAAGAAATAAATTCTAGTTCAGTTATAACACCAGCTTCCTCTCAATTCATGGTGAGCTTTTTGTCCACAATCGAGCACAATATGTACTGTTCTGGGTGCTATGCTATATCACATGACAGAAATGCCTCATATTTGACAACAGAAAGCCTAATTAGGTTCCTTAATGTGATTGTCACTCCTGTTAATTAGGTTCCTTCAATGTGGTTGTCACTCCTGTTAATTAGGTTTCTTGATGGAGAATTAAAAAAAATTTGCAGCATTGTGGATGTGATGGGTATGACAAATATTTTGTTTGGGTTCCTGTCACTAGATTGCTCTGTATTTTGGCTTTTAAGCTATGTATACAAAGTGGCTTGTATTTCCAGCAGTAATTGGCATCCTTCTTTAACCACATCGATTTTGGGTGAGTTCATGTTTGTTGTCCTTAAGTAAATGTTACAAAATCCAATCTTATACAGCACTAATGAATATACAACACCCACTAGTCAATGAATGATAGATCAATGTCCTCCTTATGTGATAAGAATGTGAATTTTTTCTAGAGTTCAAGGCTAGTAGAGGTGCATGGGAACGCAATGTAATGTAGGGTTAAACTGCAGATGAACCAAGAATCTTGAAGGACCTACTACTGCTGCTTTTAGCTGTGCAGCAAATCCTAGTTTCCTGTCCTTTTTCAGTTTGGGATCATCTTTGGAGTTGCTTCCATCTGTTGGTCAATTGTTGCGCAGAATGGAGGGGAGTGGTGCCAATCCCTTGTCAGCAGTGATAATGGTCGTCTGGGGTTCATTCTTCTTTCAATTCTGAAAACATCACAATTTCATCCTTCTTGAAAAGTAATTAGTTCAATCTCTTGACTATCAATGAGAACAGCACTTGTGTAAGTAAATCATTCTGGAACACTGGTGGAAAAACAGTGAAGATTCCAGACTTAACTCTACTCTTTATATATGTGCACCTTATTATTTATTTATTTATTCTTTATTACTGTGATTGTTGCACAGAGGATTTTTTTGAATCATTTTTTATGTGTTCCCACACATATGGGAGGTGAGGTTGGAAGAGGATGAAATACATGCAAGAAAATCATGGGACACAACAGAGGAGGAGTCACTCTTAGAGTGGCATGGCAAGTCAAGGGGCATATAAAAAGGAGGGTTTCAGATTGGGGGATGGGTGAAACAAGCACTTGGAGAAGAGGAATGTAGGGACCCAGTCCTGATTCTATGAAAAATTGTCATTGTTTTCATTTCAGTTGTCTTCTTTCAAATTCCATTTGAGCTCTTGTACACTGCATTCAACCAGCACATTGCCAGTGGTCTTCTTAAGTAGGTGCATTTGTGACATCTTGATATCAATACCACAGGTGCTTGCAATCTGCTGTATGCTCTAGCAGTTACATTTGTGTTGGTTCATGTATTTTCCATTCTCATGGTTGCAATAACTGGATCCAGATTTGCTTCAATTGGAGGATATATCTTCTTCATACAAAAATTTAAAGTCATGGGTGTGTAAGTTGGCAGTTCAGCTGAATAACTCTCAGGCTCATATTAGCTCTGAGGCTGCTGCTGACAGCCTTATCCACAAGGTACTCTCTCATTAAGCATTTGTAGATGTCAGCTCATCTTGGGTCCATTGAAAACAGTTTGCAGATGTGTGCAGTGGGTTGTAATTGCAAAGAAAATCAGGCACCTCCTGCAATGCATCGGAGCTGGCATGCTTGGTGAAATTTTGAAGGAAAAGTCTTGATGTGAAGATTTGGGGTTGATCAGGTATTCTGGATAAATTTTGTGCAAACATGTATTGGAGTGTTCTATGATGCATTTGTGCTCCATGACTTTGATCTTCTTCGCCAAACCCTAATTGAGTGAATGGTTGTCTCTCAGGTTTTTCATTCTCCTCTGATTGAACTCAGGTCATGTTTGACTCAAATCTGATTTCTTACAGAAGCAAGAAGTTAATTGTCTTGTAGGACTTTCAAGTTGGAAATAGGATCTGCCATGAGATGAAGGTGTGCTTGTAGATTAGTTAGCTTGGATCTGGTTGGATAAAAATGCCTTCCTTTGGATTCCTGTGTCATGAATTAAATTGGAGATGGAGTATTTCAAGTGATGAACAATGTCATGGAGAGTCTAGTGCCTTATGCTTTGAATCTTTATGCCAAAAGGAAGACCCTCAAGTAAGTGGTGCATAAACTCACTGTTCAGTGAAGGTGTTATCTATACTATGATCTTGATATCTGCTCTGAGGATCTATATGTCTTTACGTTCCAGTTGAGGATTGCATGGCCATCACATAGCTTCACCAAATTCCAGGCTGGTTTGTGCTCCGTAATGGTGGGCCTAAGTTGTAGCCCTTCCTACTAACCAAGAAGATCAGAATGGGAAGGGAAAAAGGCACTTGCTGAATAAGTGACTGATCTTTGCACAGAAGGTATTGAGAATGACTACTTGAAACCATGTTCTGTGACAGAAATTGCAAAGAACTAATATGATGGCCTCTTTGATGGTGCATGGGTTTCTAATAATCTCTCACGACCTATCATTGCAGTTTGACAGCCAATATACCCCTAGATCCCCTTTTCAGCATTTGCTCTCCATCTACAGAACTCCAGTGTAGGAAACTGTTGTAGGTATGAGATGTTTATGGCAAAAGACAATTCCAAGTAGACTGATGCCCTTCACAATTTGGCATTGTGGTCCTGTCTGGCTCCTTCTGGCCTATTGTTGCTGTCTTCTCCCTTGTGGTAATTTTCTTTTCAAGCCAATTTGGTTCATTTGTGAGAGCAGTGCTGAATCCCTGCCTCTAAGATCCACACGATGAGGATCAGAGCTGTAGCAGGTACATTCAGATGAATAATTTTGGCCAGAATAGAAAGGACACATTGTATCCTAGACCTTCAATGCAAGAATTGTTCCTCCTTGACTGCAGTGATTATGAAAACATATGGAGTGTGCATCAGTTTGACAATAGTCAAGAGCTTGGTGTTTACTCAGACTTACATAGACTATGATCATTATTGTTTACTGAATGGTGAGACTGTTTGAACCCATTATCTACAGGGTTGCTTTCTGTACATTTCTCAAATTAGCTTAATTTGGAGAACAAGAACCCAGGTTATTGGTCAGGGACAAGACAAAAGCACCATTCTTCCAGTAAAATGGAACTCTTATTAACTTGCAGAATAATTTGGTTGAGATAGTGTCAGATTCATTCAAGCTTTTGGAGATGCCGAGGCATCCAGTTCCACATCTGGTTGGGTCCATCAGGGCACAGATCAACATTTTCCAGGTGACTCTTACCCTTTGAAGCAAAAGACTTTTGGTCCAAAAGTTACAGGAAGGTTTGAAATTAAAAGTAGCAAATGTTCAAAGATTTGATCTTATTCTGATTTACTTTTGTGTGTGTTTCAAAGTTGATGAGCAAGTGTACAATTGTTCAAAACAGTGCTCTAGATGCAGACTACATCATGGAAAAAGTCTAATTAGAGGGCATCTTAACAAGAAGTCAGATATCATGATGTCAGGGCCTCATCATATCCCATCCTATGGTGTCAAATTGGGTCATGGAATACAGATTTTTATTTTTGGGAATAGTAGGGATTTGTACCTAAAGGAAGAGCACAATGGCTTAATTTTCTGATCCATACCCCATGGACCTGTTTTCTGATCCACACCCCAATGGCCAAATCACTAGTACACATGAAAACAGTGTCATCGATGTACAGCATCTTAGTTCTTGTTATTATTTGTTAGTGTTTTTGGCCCTTCAGAATTCAATTACCAGTGCAGATGTTACCCTTAGGATACAACCAATTAGGCAATATCAAGCATAAAGAAGTCCATCCTAATTGCTGAAGTCCTCAAAATTCTGATGGAAAAAGGGTGGAAAGATTGGTGCAGTATTTGGGTGGGGCAGCTATTTGCAAGTAATTGCGTATTGCTTATTCATGTATGACAAAGGTGAGAAATGGAGTCTACCCAGGGCTTGCAGCTGTCCTTGTTCTAGAGCATTGCTTATTGGCTGCCAGATTCAGCCATTCTTGGTTTGCTCCTGCGGTACTACTATACATTCTAGTCACTTAACAGTCATGGCTTGCAAACATTTTCATTGATCATACAAGTCTCACTTTCATTCACAGAGATGCAGACATTTGCTTTATGGGAGCTGTTTGCATCCAATGAACTGTTGGGTTGTCAACTTGCAGGACATAATGCATTTAGAATATAGGCTCTGATCACCAGCATGTGTCTGACAGCTCAATGTGTGACCATGACGGAGGTTATTTTCAAGATCTTGACCTCTCAATGAGTTGACTGTCTGCTGTCATGATTGATCTGATGGTGGCATTGAAAACTAAAGTGCCAGCATGGGTGAAAGCTGAGAGACAGAAGCAATTACAGGAAGACTGCTCCCTTAAAGTCTTACAATTGGTTGGTGCCAAAAGTTCTGCACTCTGATGGTGAAAATATAAAACTGGTAATTTGCAATAGGCTATCCTGTTGGCTGGGGTTGCTCATTTTCTTAGACAGGTTAAGATTCTTTGACCTTGAAATCTGTAACAAGATTTGACCAGTGTGGGGTGCCCTACCAATTCAGGGCTTCACCTCTTCAATGTTCCTCTCATCTTTGCAATGTATGATGCCAGAATCTGTTCCTTGCTTTGTCTTTCAAAGAACTATAGGAGACTTGTATATCAGAATCTACAATTTAAAGAGAGGCTCAACCCTATCTAGTTACCAGAGAAACATCTATAACAGGCAAGTCCAATGTCTTTTAATATTGAGGTATGGTAATAATGTAATAGCCACCATGAATTCATATATTATCATACTGCTCACAATTCTGCAACATAATTACAACATAAATGATCACCATAAAATGTTTTGGATGATCCTCCATGGGGTGTGCCTCAACCCGCAAAGGAACGAAGAAGTACATATTGAAAGTTAACCTAATCTAACCTAATTTGCATTGAAAGTTGGAGTTAATGCTTTTATACACACTGCCTATGATACTGAAACAACAAGCTCACATGCTGATCTTGGCCCCAATGAATCAGCCATGTTTAGAGAATCATCAGGTTGACGACAGGAATCATACTTTTGGCCAATGGCTTGCAGCAGTTGATAGACATCATACATGGATGGCCGCTCCCTGGCAGCTGAGCTAACACATAACAATGCCAACTTCAGAATCTGCTTCATCTCTTCATCTGCACCTTTGCCAGTCAATGTACTGTCTATAGCATCAGTTATGCGGCCATTGGCAGAAAGCATCCTGACCCAGTCCACCAGAAGCCCCTTGAAGCTGCTGCTGTCCACTAACATGTCAGCAGGTTTTTGGCCAGTTACAAGCTCAAGCAAAACCACCCCAAAACTGTACACATCACCACGTGTGGTAGCCATGAGTGTGCGCACATACTCAGGAGCAACATAACCCACATCTCCAAAATTGCCATTTACAAAGGTGCTGATATGTGTGTCCATTGTGGGGTTCATAAGCCGTGCAAGCCCAAAGTCTGTGATCCTTGGTTCAAATTCTTCATCCAGTTGTATGCTGTTTGCACTAATATTGCGGTGAATGATGCATGGATTGCAGGTATGGTGCAACCATGCAAGGCCTCTTGCTGCACCAATGGCAATCTTCAGACGAGTCGGCCACTCCAAAGACGCCTTCTCAAATCTCTCATGTAATTGGTACTTTAGGCTCCCATTAGGCATATGTTTATACACAAGAAGATGCTCACTACCTGCCACACAGTAGCCTAGCAATGGAACCAAGTTTCGGTGTTTGAGCTGTCCAAGTGTCTCCATTTCCATCCTGAATTGTTGTTCACTGTGAACAGAGCCATGCAACCGCTTGATTACCAAGACTGAGCCATCAGGGAGCTCAGCTCTGTAGATTGTGCCACTGTGACTGGAGCCAATATATGCACCCTTGCTAAAGTCATTTGTAGCCTCCATGAGGTCAGCAAACCAAAGCTTTATCAAGGGCTTCTCAAAAATTACAACCCCAATTGACTTTGGCCCTCTAATGCGCTTGGCCCACTTTCTCTCATCCCACATCATGGCTGCCTCTGCTTTGTTGGTTCTGTGTATGAGAAACCAGAAAATCAAGGCTCCAATTGCCAACACTGCAGATGCACTTCCGATTGAGCTTCCCACTATGACACCTGGGTTAGTCATCATCCTCCTGGCTGGTGGTGAGTTGGTGCATGTGTTAGGCAGAGGTGGTCCACATAAGCTTGGATTGTTCTCAAAACTGCTAGCATCAAAACATGGCTTGTGCTCAAGTTCTTGGTCCACCACAAATGTACTTGGGATTGATCCTTCCAAACAATTGCTTGAGACATTGAACTTCTGCAGACGACCCAAGATCCCAATCTCACCTGGTATTGTTCCCGACAATTCATTGTTGTTCAGCATGATGTTGTTCAAGAAGGAGCATTGTGCCAGATTGGGAGGAATGTTACCGGTGAGGTTGTTTTTGGAGAGGTCTAAATCAACAAGATTAGGAACAACATCTGAACACAAGCTCTGGGGGATAGGGCCTGTAAAGCTGTTGTCAGATAAGTCCAGTCGTGTAAGAGCTCTACAACTGCTTAATCCATCAGGGAAGGACCCTGTGAGTTGTGAACCTGCTAACTGGATGAAGTAAACAGGGGGAGCATTGTTGCCATAGCATGTCACTCCATGCCAGTCACAAATTGAAGAGCTTGTGGTCTCATTCCAGTCTGCTAGAAGCCCTTGAGGATCACCCACCGACTCCTTAAACTTCTGCAAACAGATCAGATCATCTGCATCTGACAATGACACCATGGCCACTGTTTGCATCCATGCAAACCCTAAGACTAACATCGTGATCATCACCTCCAAGGAGTAGTACTCAGTAGTTGCAGCCTGCATGATCAAAGCTCTTGGCATGGCGTCTTCACTCTGAAACCCTATTTTTTTTCTCTCTCTCTCGCTCTTTTCTTTCTTTTTTCGCTGTCTGTCTGCCCTGGTCTCAATATTTCTTCTCCATGCACAAAGTGTTTTACTGAAGTGTGGACCAGGGCACTGCAAGCTGCTGTTGTTGTGGATGGTGACAACCCATGACGCAGTTTACATAGACAAAGAAGCAGCTACGGACTTGACCTGGAAATCTCAAGCGGCATTACAAAGAGTTTGAGCTAGACTCCATACGCAGAAGAAGAAGAAGAAGAAGAAGAGTACACAAAAGAAGTACTACTATCTCCCCAGCTACTAGCAGTAAAACCCAGCCCTGCTGCAAAACAAAAACACACAGAAAGCCGAAACAGTTGCCGAATTCATGACCCAATGCAGATCCAATGCTGCGACAAATGAGTAGAACAAGGAGCTGCCGCCAGCATACCTACTGCAGCAGTCGGTCCGACGTACAAATGAGTAGTAGTCATCGTCAGAAGCTTGCTGCAGCAAGCACGAAAATAAGATCAAAAGGCCTTTGCGTAAGAAACAGTCTGGGTGCGAACCACTGCTGCTGCTTCCAGCTTGCTCTTCCAAGACATAAAAAAAAAGCCCAGCAATAACGTACAACAAGAACATGAAGTGGCTCGATCGTACTGAAAGCTGCTGCTGCTGCCGCGCAGCGCGCCGTCCGTCTTGAGAGATTCGCAGCAATACGAGAAGAGAGAGAGAGGGAGAGAGAGGGAGGCGTGGAATAGAACTGTTGGAAAGAAGAGACAAGGCAGCTAGCCAAGCTAAAGAAATGGACTGTTCTTTGAATCCTGTTTTTTTAATAAAACTTTCGCAATTTTTTTCAGATTTTCCTGAGTTTTTTAATTAAAAAAAACCTTAAAGAACTTTTCAAATTTTCTCCCATGCATTTTCAGTCAGCTCCCTTGGCAGAATTTCCTTTAAATAAAGCCTAATTTGCTTAGAAAAGGGACCTTCCATTTTGTTAAGGTTCCTAAAATTTGAAAAGTTTTTGGACTTACAAGGTAAGGAACATGTTTTCAACTCTTCATTGGTTTTCACCCCCCCCACTGAGGGAGATCCTCAAACTTAGCAAGAGCTTAAAAAATGTTCCATAAGGAACATTCTTTTGGCTGTTCCCAGGCTACCGCCCTTGTCTGGGCCCTCAAATCCAAGAAGAGTCTCAAAGATGTTCCTTACCTTGAGTACATGGAATGGATTTCATATTGCCCTTTCAACCTCGACCTAACCATGGTTGAAAATCCACATATGGGTTAAATTCAATGATAACAATTGAGGACACATGAGAAGTATGTGAAGGGAAAATTTGGCAAAATACATGGGATAAATTCAATGAAGAGATGTGAGGACTCATGAGAAGTATGCAAACAAAATAAGGAACATTTGGCCAAGCATATGGAACAAATTCAAGGAACACAAGAAAAGACTTCAGGGGGAACAGACAAAATCCCTAAATTCAAAAAGAAATCTTCAAGTTTTGGATCCCCCACCCGACGACCTAAAGTGATTTATTTATTTATTTATATTTTTGGGCAATGGGCCTCTTTTATTTTGGCCTAGGCTAATGGCAAGGGCACGAACCCTAAAACCAATGGAAATACCTATTTTGAGATCTTATTTGAGATTTCATTTGGACACTTGATTTAAGGTTATATATTTTATTTAGTTATAACCTGTCTGTTATTTATCTGGTCACATAATTGCAACCAGCAAAATCTAGTAATCAAATTTGATGGATACCCATGGTTGGTAAAATTGGCATAACCAATAATTTTATATATTAAAGCAACAGTGGTGTCTGTCTATCTCTCTGTCTAGGTAATTCCTGGAAAATTCTTCTAGTCATAACTTCCCCAGATGTAATTGAAATCAGGGCAGTCTGATTTTTTGAAGAGCTTTCCCAGATGTAACTTCCCCAGATGTAATTGATTCCAGATAAAAAAGAAATCAGGGGTAGTCTTGATGACGAGACGGATTTAGGGGAAGACTAGAAAAAAAATATTTAAGCCTTGGTCAGCCTAAAATCAATTTTTTTTTTTTTTTTTTTTTTTTTTACCAAGATTAATTTTTTTTTTTT
>Ga0116227_10014528_pt1 | contig 11966 bp, 14 predicted proteins | sample S1TSphgellanicum_FD_89693 | JGI IMG/M metagenome (GOLD analysis project Ga0116227, IMG submission 89693) | Host-associated microbial communities from peat moss isolated from Minnesota, USA - S1T2_Fb - Sphagnum magellanicum MG | ecosystem: Host-associated > Plants > Peat moss > Unclassified... | reverse complement strand
TTTTTTTGTGTTTTTGTTTTTGTTTGTGGTTTATTTGATTTGGGGGGTGGGTGGGTGTTTTGTGTGGGGGAAGAACATGAAGAATCTTTTGCTTTCAATAGGAGACAACCAGGGTGACAATTTGATTTTGGTCTTGGATCTAAGTAGGATTGTAGACATGTGTTTGTGACCCACAGGCTTTTCAAGGTCTATGCTCCTTCATTCATGTCTGGGGGATCAGAGAAAACCCTAAACCCGAAACCTAAACCCATCATATGCGAGGTTGATGTGCAGTTCCTCTGTGGTGCTGCACTGCATGAAAACTGAAGGTGTGGGATAGTTTTTGAAGTTTCTGATCTATTGTGCAGATTGGTGCCTTCTATTGAATAAAGAAGAAGGAAAACAAGAAAGTGTGTATGCAAGAGTATGACAAGGTGGAGCCAAACCAGTTGAGAAAGTGGCCCAGAAGGTGGAGACATTGACAGGTAGGGCTCCTATATAGTAGCTTGCAGAGAGTGGCTCGAGGGCACTCTGTCGCCAGATTTTTGCTCTTGACAATTTTTTCCTTGCAGTTGGTGATGGTGCAGATTCGACCTTTGCTGGGTTAGAAGAGGAATAAGAGGCTAGTAAACAATTTTTTTACTTCCTTTATGTGATAAGCAAGCCTCCAAATACACTAAAGCTTTTCTCTTCCACTTACAAAAGGCTGATAGTAATATCCAACATCCATAATCTGGTAGAAGGTTAGTGATTGTCTGGTTAAAGAGCTTGTTCTGCATCAAAGGAGCTGTCTTTCTGAACATCTTTGTACTAAACTCAACCACAGAGTGAATGTGCTCTGTTGTGCACATTTTGCTGCTGCATTGGCAAATTACTGGCTGTCTGTAGGGTGAAGGTGAGGTTGCGGAATTAGAAGAAGTCATTTTTAGGAGCTTAAAATAAGGTTTGATGCTTTCAAATGTGAATGAGAAGGAGATGCCATTACAAGTCACGTAACAGGATCAGCTAAATATTGCAACACTGTGTTAGGATTTGTGATGGTAGCTTCTTGTTGTAGTTGTGGCAGTAGACACAGGGGAGGAAGCAGAAGGAATTGTGTTGCAAGCAAGCTTCCCATCAGAGGATTCAGATCGGGCCTGCAAGTAGGAATAGTAGGCTCTGGAAACTTCAATGCTCTTACACTCTTGTCAAGGTTATTCAGACGAGACTATTTACTTGGCATAGATACCTTCTGCTGGCCCGGGATTCTGTTCACTGTTTAAAATTTTTGACTTCATTATTGGGCTGGAGTGTGGATGTTTGTGATTCACTGCCACCAATCCAGGTAGGATTTGTGGCAAGGCTTGGCCATCACAAGACCACCACTTTGGTGTCACCACACATGCCACTTTCTAGTACAGAAGTATTTTGGAGTCTTTTCAGATCACTTCAATTTGAAGTTTCTAATGATTCTAAGATCTATTTAAGAAGAAGGTATTGGTTCACTACCATACATGTTGCTCTTGAAGGTCTTCGACCATTTGTGTGACAGTTGCTGTTGTTCAAACTCATTATTATCTTTGAATTTAAGGGTTGGGTCTCTTCCTTCTTTTTTTTTTTCTTTTCTTTCTTCTCCATTGATATCCTGTCTGATCTGATATCTCTATAACCTCATCATCAGGTTAAACTTGTTTAGATCAAGTTACATTCTAATCACAGAGAAGTTGTTGATGCTTATGAAGCTAATTTCATTATCATAGGTTTGTCCTATTTCTGAAGCTAGAGAGCATGGTTTGATTGACCAAATGGCTTTTGACCTGTAAATTCTTTGTTTTGTCAAGGATCAAACTCTTCATGCTGTTTCTCTTGTCTCTTTCTTTGCTCATTCTTTTTAGTCCTTTTGGGTTTCCTATGGAATCTCCATCCATTAAATGTTTTGCTGAGATAGCCAACATCAAGACTGAGTCTTACCTGCATATTGCTAGTGTCTGATATTAACCTCCATCCACTGCTGGGAGCTGATGACATTAATGGGGATATTATATGTTACCTCACCACTACCCACCATACATGTTGCTACAAAAGATCACTGCACATGCATGTGACTGTCTCCATGGATTCAAACCTCAGAGTTCTTCTGCTATTTTTGCGTCAGTATTGGGTCCCCATCTTTTCCTTCTTGGCTGATATTACTATGAAGTTCTCAAGACTTAATTAGATATTTTTTCACTTCAAGTGCAATGTTGAGGCAATCTGGACAACTCTGTGTCACTTCAGAAATGAAATTATCTTCAAGTTTTTAGTTTGGAGGAAGTTGAGTGCTTTGTATAACCTACGCAATCCAATCTTTGCAACTCTGTAGCATCTTGTACAGAAAAATGTGTGGATGCAATCATGGTCTGGTTCAGGCACTTTGCAATGCCTGTATGTGCACATTTTGTTCATGGCCACAAATGATTACCTCTTTACTTCATTTTGTTCAGAGGCTGGATGATTGCATCCCTCTCTGCACACAACGACATGGTGAACTAGCTGCAGTGGATAACACCAGTGCTCATTTGCCCTTCATAAGTTTCAACCTTAACCAAGGGTTGTCATTCTCTTGTGGAATCTTTTAACCCTTCGTGCACTATTCAGCAGATTTCATCTTTCTTGAATAGTTCTACTGGAATGATTTCTTTTGGAAGCAGGTGATGGAGCCCTAGAAATTAATTCACCTTGAAAAAGTCTCTGGAACAGAGTGCTCAAGGGACTCTAGCATCCTGCTGCAAGCCTACTAATGTCATGACCGGTGCAGCAGAGCTCTTTAAATTTTGAAAGGACAGTCACATCTTGTTCTTTGGTTACTTGCTTATGAAATGATTGTGACTGGTCAAGGATTTCAATTTTTTAAAAATGAGGCTGGTTCTTATAAAATTGGTTTTCTTTTTGCTGATAACAGTTGGTTATATATTATGTTATCAATTCTTTCAGTTACTAAATGAAATGATCGCATGTTGTTGATTCTTTTACTAAAAGAATAGAGAGAAAAAGTTGATTTTCAATGTGAATCTATATGTTTGTTGTCGAAAAATTGTCTTCCAAATTTTAGAAACTTGGTGACACATTTTTTCAAAAAACAATGAGGGCTGGTTCCAATGTTGCAACCACCCCCTTCACCAACATCCAAGACTTTTTTATAAAAAAAAGATAGGTGATTGATCTGTGTCTCTCACCTCCTTAAAATCCAAGAAATCCTGCAATTAAAGTTAACAAAGCATCAATCAACTTTTGGAGCTGATTCTCAGGCACACCTAAAGTTCTTTCAACTTCTAACATCCATCACTTCTTTCAGTAGTTGAACAAGATTTTAACACCTGCCCAACACTGGTCACAAGTCACAACATATCTGTGTCTAAATCTAATGAGATCATGTTTGTGACAGAGTTGGCTGGGTTGAATTATAGCATGTTGCTTTCTGAATTCTTATTACCACATTGGCTACTACCTCTGCAAAAGTGGAATCTCACCCTTCATGGTTTTCTTTTGTTAGAGACGAATAGAGCTCCTAGATTGTGGATGCTGCAGACAGAAGACAATATATCATTCTTTGGGTTGACAGATTTGTTTTGGACTTGTCCAGGTACCAGAAGAAATGTTGCAGAGGAATGGATCCTTTGACCTTTACAAGACCAGTTCTTAGCATGTGTGGGACCATGTACAATCAACTACCATCCATCTGCAATGTTTCTGTTGCTGTTCTTTTTTAGTATTATCCCAAACCAAAGGTGACAAATCTCAGTGTGTGCATACCATAATACATGATTTTTTGTCCTCTCAGATTGAAGGACTTTGAAAGACCTTTCATTAAGGACAATTATGATGAAATTCAAAGTGCTGGGAATAGATGGATTTATTAGATGTTGTTATATGGTACATGGGCTCTAGATGCAGTGTCAGGATGACCAAGTGATTTTCTTTGCACCAAAATGACAGGACATTTGTCAAGCTTCTCAATCCAGCTCTCAGCAGTTCACTTCAGCATTATGAGTGTTCTGCACCTACTTCAAGCAGACAACTTTGTTCACTGGGAAATGGAATTCACCAGTCCTAGCTTGTAAGGATGAACCTCTCAATAAACAGATGAAGATAATGCATTTTTGAAACTAATGTAGATATCTTGCAGCAGATTTTATATCATGAGATTGCCCCTGCTACTGTTGGGCATGGTAGAAACAAGGATGATGACTATTCAGACCTAGAGAGAAGTAGGTTCCTTGGTTTGCAACAGATGTGGATAAGTCTGAGTAGAATCCATGAAGAACTGCAAAATACATCTCCATAGATCAACTCAAGAACTTTTCTGGTCTTGTTGAAGGGGTGAGGTGATGAGAATGGAAAAGTGTGCTTGGTGACCCAATTTCTACAATGTGCTCCTCTCCATCAGACTCGTCACTAGACATGTCGCCAGAAGGCCGCCCTACCTTAAGAATGGGAAGTGGCACAAAAGGCAATGCAAGAGCCAAATTGGTTTGGCTGAAAACTCTCTGTCTTGGCAGTGTTGGTGCATCACCATCAACATTCTCTTGCACAGCATAAGACATTTTTTTCACTAGTTTTGAGTGAGATTGACTTAGGGCATTGATTGGCCAGTCAGATACCCTGGCCTGGCTCTCCAATCTGGAATTGTGGCTCAATCCTCTAACCTGTCATGGCACCACAATTCCACATTCATTAGGTTCATAAAAATGCTTGACAGGCCACATTTTACATGATCTCAATCAAACTGCAGTAATTATGTAAGTTCAGACTGACAAGCACAAAATTAAGGTAGAGAACTTGATGAGGGAATGTTACCTTGGAGCCAAAAAGGCTGAGCCTCATGGCCCTGGCAACATATTCAGCTGCGGTGGTGGGCAGACCACTGCTGCTTCCCCAAGCTTGCAACACAGAGGCTCCCTCCCCTCTCATCTCTCCTCTGCTTCCCTGTCTCGGGCCTCTAAGGCGGGGAGCTGAAGAGTGTCGAGCTTGAGAAGGTCTTTGTAGGAAAGTATCATGGTCATGGCTAGAGTGGCGTGGCATGCTAAGATGGGAAAGTGACACCCGTGATGCTGAGTGCCTTGACAGCACTTCTGCTGAGATTCCCACATCAAAGAAAAGAATCCGTGACCTTGCTTCCACATGAAAGATTGTGCCCGTATGTGATAAGCTTTTGCTCCTACCATCTGCAACCAGAAGCATATCAAGACAGGAGAAATCATTGATCATCTCTTGCAGCCAGTCATGATGAGTGTTGTGGATGGCATTGAGTCACATTAGTTTAAAAAAGCAGAGGGAAGTCAGATAACTGACATTAAAAAGGCATCTCTCTTTGTATCCCTGAAAGAAGTTATCAAGGAAACCATTACAGATTCATTTTTAGGATGCAGTCCTCAATTATAAAGTCAAAATGGCCCAAATGGAGAAAGACATCAAATACCCTTAGCAGCAGGGTCTGCCTCCCCATTGTGGAACACAAGGCCTGCTGGGGCAGCAAGAATTTCACTGCTGCCCTCTTGCTTGACAAAGCCTTCTAGGAGAACACCAACCTCACTGTGTTGCAGCTCAAAAACTTCTCCCTGAAGGAATGTGCACATCTTGGAACCTTCAACGAGAAGGATCCTCAGCTCTTGCAAGGTGGCAACTCCAAAATGTTGGGGTAACACAATTTTAGCCACAGCCAATGCACTTTCCTACACACAAAATATAACCCCACAGATAAGAGTGCAAGAAACAGCCAGAAACAGAAGAGAAAATATATTTTCAGCAATGTCAGAGCTGGGTCAAAGTCCTAAGCTTCAAACAAAATGTGTTCATACCTGCCAAAGGAAATTTTCAAGTTCAGGGTGAATTAATGTAATTGATAGGATCTTGGCACGGTCAATGTAGAAGCAGTGCACCACCGAGTCAGCAACAATGTTGCACAAGAAAGGTTTTCCAGTCAAAGTTTCATACAACCCGAGAGTACTACCATGTGAAAATGTTGGGTGCAGTAACCGGTGGCCACTTGATGCCTTATTACTCCACTGCACCAGAAAGGACAGGAAAATCATTGTCAATACTTTTTCACTTCAAAGTGCGGAATTAGCACACAACCTTGTCTACGACTGTACTTGCCATCCCTCTATAAGTAGTTAAGCCTGTTTGCATCTATACAAGGAAAACCAAACACATAACTTCTGTTGAAACTGACCAATCCAATTGGACAACTAAATCAGTAAGCATACCTTAACAACCCCATTAGCAATGAGCCAGATCCCATCTGGTTTAGCATCCTCCTTGTAAAGTATGCTGTCTCGTAACTTCATGAACTCCTTGGCTGCTGTGGCAAGATTTTCTCTAATGGATGCAGGCAGTGCACCTATGAAAGGCTGACGCATCAAAGTCTCTTCTGCTGTAGGCATTTCCACCAGTGGTGGATTCCGCAACAATTTCTTCAAGTCGACCTAAAAATGAAAATCACATCTTAAGTCATTTTGAGTTGAACCTAAAAATCCGCAGTTAGAGATTGGAACTAACATGTCCATGGAAACTACTGCAGCCAGACAAAAGAAAGCCAGGTCAAATGTTTTTGAGGCCAAAACCTGGACAGCATCATGAAGATGAATGGTTTCTTTGGACTCTAAAAGCCCTCCTGCCTCCAAGCTTTTCACATACTCACTCAGCTGGAGTAGGATTGCATATGTGACTTGCTTGGTCTTCACCACTCTCAACACCTGCACATACAAATTTATGGTCCTCAAAAGCTCCATTGGGTAAGAAAGCATGCTCTCAATATATTCAAGAGAAATGCTTTGTTATTTAACCTGAGGAAAGGCAAGACGAACATCTTCAAGAAAATGGCGAGCGTTCTCTTCTTGCTCCTCACTCTCTTTTATAACAGCATCTGCAACTTCACTCTCTCCTGCTCACCCCACCCATGCATTACAGGGCTTACTTGATTAACGCATATGCAGCAATCCAAGACTTTCATCAGTCTTCAGGCATGCACACACCTGAAACAAAAGTGGACACTTTTCAATGTACAGCTGTATTGCCCTTACCAGTGTATTTATACTGCTTGGTACATCTCATCAGAATGCTGGATGTGAGAGACCTACCAATGAATGCTCGGAGTTGATCACGTGTGACACGATGAGCCCGGAGAAACGCTGCACTTATGTAGCAAGCCAGCTCTAACCGGGTAACTAAAAGAAAAGTTGAAACTTTTTGTGACAAGGATGAGGCACTGCGCCATTGGAGGTACTTGAGATAGTGGGGGAAATGAACATGCACACGGAGACCTCTCCAGTCTGACAATGCTTCATTCTTTGCAACCTATTCAAAACAAAACATTATCCAATGGCATGATGTTGACCTGTTGACTCAGAACTCTGCAGAGATTCTACATCCTGCTTAAATACAATTGACCTAGAGGATTTGGTGAATGCAAAGTTTTGTCCATTTTGTATCTGATTTGTTATCAATGCTGGAAACCATGTAGACCTATTGCTCTGCGTTGGTTCTCTAATGATAGACTGCTGACAGGATAATATGCTCATTGTGTACCTTGTCCTGAGCCTCATCAACTGATTGCATCAGAAGAATAGCAGCAGTCTGCGTTATGCGGCCTTCTTCTAGCATAGTCCAATATGCTGATTGCACTCCTGCACATCACATAATAATGTAAAAAGTCAATTACTTAAAAAAGAAGGATGTCAATCAGAACAGTAACCTATGAAATATGTGGGGAAGACATTCAAAACCATTTTCTCTCATCATTTGTTTCGTGTTCTGTGAGACTTACCATTCAGGAAACGAATCCGAGTATCAAGCATTTGTTGCATTCGTTCTTCAATCTCAGGGAGGGCAGTGGAGGTTGGAGGATGGTGGGGGTGGGCGGGTCGGCCTTCCTCTGGTACTCGCTTCAAGCAGCTCACATACTTACACACTGTGGTCCAATCAGCAGGTCCCAATTCCTCATCTTCTCCAAGCTCCTCAAAAGATTCCAACGCTTTACTATACATATCATACTTTGCATACTCCAAAACACGAGACTGCAGCCCAAACATGTGAAATGGCAATGAAAAGTAAGCATCTTCTCAATCACCATTTTGTCCATTCTAAACACAAAAATAAGTGGACACCCCATAGAAGCAACAAATATCAGCTGATGATAATATACCTTAGTTTCAGAAATCTGATCCATGTTTAAATAGTGCACAAGAAACTGGGTGGTGGAGCCATTAATGATGAGTGTCAGAAACACCACGCCCCCTGTGAAAAACACAAACTGGTACATTTGGTTCATGCAACCACTTTAGAGGAACACCTTGTTACAGCCATTTCCCCTCCCTTCCAATCTCTCTTTTCTGCTCAGACATAATGTACTCCACTATATGTGTATCATATAAGTATGTGATTCCAAGTCCATCAAATAGACAATCTACATCCACAAACAAAAAAAATGGTTTGCATGAAAGTTCCAACAGTTCCAACATCTGTTGATGATTCAGATTCACAGCCAGCACAGAGCATAGAAGATTCAAGCAACCAGAAGACAGCACTCGTGAACAGACATGTACCCGGGCTTCTGTGACCTTGGAAATGTAATGATAATCAAGAGAATTATCCACGCCTACTTGCTGCCAATGCAACACACCTGTCAATTTTGTGTAACCCTTGTCGTGCATAGCATCTGAAAGACAATTGCAGAATGCTCAGCAAGATCTCTTGGAATTAGCATGGGTACTTACAGCTACAGACAGAGACAAAGATAAAGCCACAGCTCCTCGTAAACCAGCCCACACCAGCACTGCTGCCTCCTTCCAATTGAGGCCATAGCCAAAGTACTTCAAACCAGGATAGAGCAGTCCAACCACCACAACTCGTGAGAGTTGTACAAACACATATAGAATTGCCAAGTAACCCCAATCCCGCCCTGCACCCATTGAGTTTTGTCGAGGTTAAGGAGGATTCTGACATCTTCAAGCCCTGGCAGTAGTTTATGTGTGATGCCATAGATGTGTTTACAAGCAATACTTGTCAAGTTGGAAATGAATCTTGGCGGGGTAGACCAGTTACCTTGAATTTGATCCTGACTCCTAAGAATGCTCTCTGCAATGACTACTCCACTGCACAACACCACAGCCCAATTGGAGGTGCCACCCATTGCAGATACTTTATGGCATAGCTCAAGTGACACAAGTACAAGAGGCAGCAGTCTACACTCCCATGTGGACAAGGTGGGAGCTCTAACCTGAGTAGAAAGATCAGGGTATTTGCAATGTAAGAAATCATCTCCCTGTCCCAAAAGAACCAGAGACCCCACAAGGTTGAAGAAGACACTTAAAAGAACATTCAATGCCAATTCCACAGATGATTTTGTCAACTACTCATCACCTCTGAAATATGGAAGCCATGTCCTTATCCAAGCCAAGTCAACACAGATAAAGCCTTACCAGAAGTAATGCATGCTTTGCTCACTCTCACCAGTAAATGCCGTTCTTGCAAATGCTGCAAAGAATCTACACATGCAGGTCTCAAGCAATCATTATGGGCAAGGAGTTCTGAAGCAATTTCAGTGCTCTTTCAACATGATCTGATGCTGAGAAAAACTAGCTCCATAAATGCTTGTGAGATTACTGCTCTAAAATCAAACATCTGAGTCAGTGATTGAGAGAGCGACTGAACTCCACAGCCCAAGTGAAATGGCTGTACATCTCAATGTGCAAACTTTCAAGAAGAATATCTGTATAGAGAAGCTTACATGCCCACAGTCATAACTGTCAACACCCCAGAAACCCCAGCTTCATCTTCAGCCTTCCAACAACCCCCAGAGACATTACCATGGCCAAATGTCAGAGATTGTGTGCACAGTTATCAACCATCAAGGCACATATTTCATTTGGGAGTTGAGAGAGGTAGGTACCACCAGAAAAACAATGCGCCTCATATCAACATACAAAAGGGTTCATAGATGTGTACATACTACGAAGAAGGCCAGGTAGCTTGCTGTGAAAGTGAGTGTGATCTCAATGACAGTGTCATTGAATACTAATCCCACCCAAAATACAGAAACTATTCCAAACGCCAACCCCAAAGCCAATCTGCATACAGTTATTGACCACAGCAACAAGGATCAGAAGATAGAAACATCGATGTCAAGAAGAACACTAATCTCTGAAGTCAAATGCACAAACATTAGCATGTCATGCTGCTATCTGCAACAATTCACAAGAAAAACTCATCAGATTCTAGTTGCTTGTGTGGGAGAGGGCACAGGGTTATACGTACGCCCCAAGAGCAACACGACAGAGAAATTCTATGACATCACCAGCATCAAATTTCTGACCCAGGACCATCTGCAGAAACAGCTGGAACACCACAATTGCAGTTCTGCACAATCCACACCAGAAGGAATTCTCAATATAGTGTGAACATAACTCCAATCATCTGAATTCCTCCTGGATACTCTTTGCATACAAGACAGAGGACTGCTTTTTGTGGGGGAAGATTTGAACTGCTGGCATACCATTCACCTGATGCTCAGTGATAAATGGCACCAAAATCTTCAGACCTAGTTGCAAATCTTCTCAAAGTACAAACTTTAAGATTTTTGAACTGAGAAGATTTTGCAACATACCCATCATTCATCAATGACTCGCCCTCAATGAGAGTGCTCAATTTCTTGCTGGCTCCTAGCTCCTTCAATAATGCAACAACCGCTACTGGATCTGTGGCACTGAGAAGGCCACCAAGTAGCAAGGCAGTGCTCCAGTTCCAATCGTATGGAAAAATTCGCTGTCCACCAGCGAATGTTAATAAGGTTGCAATTTACTGAGCATAGATGGTCCACAAACAACCAGAAGAGACTGTTTACAAAGGGAATAAATGAAGGAAATGAGAGGCAGTGACCAAGGCCTTTGAATGATGACTGAGACAATAAACCAGCGAAACCCACCTTAGTCACAACACCTAGGAAAAATGTCGATATCAGAACTCCAGGAGCAGCAAGCAGCAACATCTGCATTAAGCATCTCTGTCCAAATTTGGGCAAAGAGAACCATGTAAACAATAATCATCAACCAGTTGAAGGCAAAGCAACAACAACATGTCCATGTTTTTACATGAATGAATATCCTCACTGAACAAAAGAAGCAATTATAATAAGAGACTCATCCAAGAAAACATAATTAGAGACTCATATCAGCATTCCACTTTTGTCACTCCTAAACATGTGATGGGGATGTGGGAACTCCAGCCTGCAGCTATACCTCTGTCGAAATGTATGCACCTTTGACCAAAGAGATTAATTATCTGGAATGCACAAAGCATACCCTTATTTGGTGAACATCCATGTAGAAGGAGCTTTCAAAAAGTAGAGCTGGCAAAAATATGAAAAGTATCAAACTTGGGTTAATTTTCGCCCCTGGAAACCATTCACACACCCAACTGCCCATAAGTTAGGCCTGCCTGCACTTCCAATTTCAACACCAACAAAATGCCCTGAGAGACTTTCTCAAGATTCTGTCCTTTTGAATTGATCAAAATCATAGAATCCAGTTGCTTCTCTATGTTCTTTCTTCTTGTGCATCCACAGCAGAGATGCTTATCATATAATTTAAGTATGCGAACATCATCAGGGCTTTAAATTCATTCTTTACTGCCACTCCTGAGAAGTTGGCAGACATGATGGGATCGGATTGAAAGGTAATCCACACACAAAACAGGACAAGAAAAATTGCATGCACATTAGAAAATGTGAGGGGAATGAATGCATCAAGGAAGCTTACACATGCGAATGCTATCACCCAATGTACCTAATCCGCGCTTTGTTCCATACTCTGCATCCCCCTCCACCCAGCAAATGAGCATGGAAAGTTGCATCTGCTCACATGCTTTTGTATGCTTTTCTCCTTGCCCTATTCCAATTAACCCTGTGGCCGACTGCCCTTCATCTGGAGATGGAAATTCTCTCTCTCTCTCTCTCTCTCTCTCTCTCTCTCTCT
>Ga0116227_10014525_pt1 | contig 11967 bp, 5 predicted proteins | sample S1TSphgellanicum_FD_89693 | JGI IMG/M metagenome (GOLD analysis project Ga0116227, IMG submission 89693) | Host-associated microbial communities from peat moss isolated from Minnesota, USA - S1T2_Fb - Sphagnum magellanicum MG | ecosystem: Host-associated > Plants > Peat moss > Unclassified... | reverse complement strand
TGATCCGCATTCACATCTACTTGGTCATTTGCGAGAAGCTCTTTCACCACTTCCAGATGGCCCCCTTCAACGGCCCAACGAAGAGGATGACCCGCATTCACATCTACTTGGTCATTTGCGAGAAGCTCTTTCATCACTTCCAGATGGCCCTCTTCAGCGGCCCAACGAAGGGGATGACCCGCATTCACATCTACTTGGTCATTTGCGAGAAGTTGTTTCACCACTTCCACATGGCCCCCTTCAGCGGCCCAACGAAGGGGATGATCCGCATTCACATCTACTTGGTCATTTGCGAGAAGCTCTTTCACCATTTCGAGATGGCCCCCTTCAGCGGCGCAACAAAGGGGATGATCCACATTCACATCTACTTGGTCATTTGCAAGAAGCTTTTTCACGACTTCCAAATGGCCCCCTTCAACAGCCCAACGAAGGGGATGACTCGCATTCATATCTATTTGGTCATTTGCGAGAAGCTGTTTCACCACTTCCAAAAGTAAAGTACAAAAGTAAAAGCATGAATGGAAACATACATGTGTTTATCAAATCCCCTTCTTAATAGAGAATGATGATAAATACCATTTTCTACTTTTTTTAAAAAAGTTTGAAAGACAAAAGAAAAGCAACGTATGTGTATTGGTGGTGGAGAACACAAGAATAAAACTAATAAACTGAATTTTAGAAACACCTAAATATTTACCTTAGGTATTGTATCGAAGGTTCAAGGCATCACACATTTTTGAATACTATATCACACTACCAAATTACAAATGCTTGCTAACCAACGAAGGGGAATCCACACAATCAAATAAATCTTTTAAAACTAGATGGCAAGAGATCAATATCATGAGATTTAATAAAATAGAGAGTGGAGAAGGGAAAGGAGAAGAAACAAACTTCTAAAAAACTTCTAGGAGTGAGGAGAACTAGCATCTTCTAAACAATGAAAAAAGAGTGTTTAGTAAGAAACCAGAAGACAATAGTCTTGAAGAGTAAAACAAGAAGCTCTATGACCCCAAGAAAAAACAAAAAATCTTTGAAGCACAAGCTAACAAAAGCTCAAAATCTGAAAGTTGAGAATGGAGATGGTCACAGCGGGATGTCTCTCATATGTGGTCATTAGTAATAAATACCTAAAGACCGACTGAATTCACTTGAAGCTGTAAGAACTCCAAGGGATGAACGGTGGACACCTTCCCAGCAGCAACGGACGAGCTAGCATATTCCCCCAGTTGTAGCAATTCCTTGCACCAACCTCAACACGGCTTCTGGACCCCAGTTTTTTGCTTCCTAGAACTTGCGGGGATGTTCTCTTCATTTCTCTGCTGTGCCATCGGTAAAGATGTGAAAGACCGACTCAGTCCACACACGGGAACCTGTAAGAACTCGGAGGAGGAACGATGGACCTTCCCAGCAACAACCAGCCAGCTAGCTAGCTACTTTCCCAGTTGTCGGAAAGCTTTTTTAATTCCTGGTACAGACGACAGACTAGATATTACGACTTCTTTTTCCGCGTGTCCCTTTCCTGGAACTAGCGGTGATTCTCTGTTTATACAGGAATTAGAAATGAATTTATAACACATTTGTAGCTGCTTTCATCTCAGGGACTGGAACTCCTCCTCTTTCAAGAGAAATTAAGTTAGACTGATTTCTATATAATGCAGTTTTTGCAGGCGCTTTGCTCCTTAGAGAGAAGCCTATGATAATGATGACTAGTGTGGCCTGTGCCGTTGGCCCAAGTGTTACCATGTCCTCAACTGATTTTTCCTTCCAAAACCTGGTTTTTTGGAATTTATTTGAACTCGCAGAAATCACTTAAAATTCAATATCTCTCACATTCTGAATCCAAATCTTACCAAATAAATTCCCTTAAATCTTACTCGTCAAGATCTTTCCAACAACACCAAAGGCACATTCCAATTCCTCCGAAATTTTCAGCTACTTTTTAATTTAATTTTCAGTGAAGAAATCATTCAATATTCAAGAACTTTTGCACCACAAGTCTAAACGTCATGGAACCAAGCCCATGCACCCCTCCTTGTCGAGAGGTTTCCAAAGACACCAAGAACACGATCTGAAGCATCCTGGTTCGATGGATCTCATGACTACAAACCAACACAAACTACCTTCCTTCATAGATAGATGATTATGCTACTAGCTCCTAAAAATTAGTGCCAAACCCAGCTTGATTTCAGGAGATTGTAGCTTCTTACTACAGAAAACATGTCAGTATATTTTTATAGAGAAATTAAAATTAATAACTTTAAAAGGGATATTTTAGGGTTTTCCCATCGCCCCTGGAAAAAAAACAGTTTGCCAGATTTCCATATCAGATTTCACTAGGCAGCCACTGATATAGAACAACGCTTATGTGTTTTTACTTTCATGTCTGTTTCTTCATAGCCAAATTTGGCAAAATCTTCAACGGTTGATCTGCATCACCAAATTGGAAAATTGAAAAAGGAAGCTGCAATACAGAGCCTCTTTTTTCTATTTTAATGTTGCCTCTAATCATTATAAATGTTCGACCCCTATGCAAAATCAGGGTCTCTTAAGTCCAAATTTTTCATTTCCCAGGTTGAATATAGCCTCCGACAGGCCTCACTCAAGAAGGTGAAGGTACAAGTGTAGGTGCTGGTTAACCCTGGCCAGCAAACATCTGAGTTACTTCCTGAAAAGCACTACCTGGGTGGAAAATTCTAGATGGATTCAATTTGAAGACCAACAAAATACTGCCGCTAGGGGGAGAGGGCCGCAAGTCTATTCTGTCTACAAATGATCAATTCCTGGCAGTTCAAAGAAACCCAAGTAGAACTGAACGCCTCTACACGTCTACATAAAATCTCGCTTTGAGAACTAGCTTTTCAGGCTCACCAAAATCACCAAAATGAGCTCCTTCTAAGAGTCATGACTCATGAAGTAATAATTCTCTCTTGCATCTTCAGCTTGATCTGATTGCAACTATGGGATGCCGATTACTCAGCTTTGGATTGAGAGGCAGCATGCAGTGAATTCACCTATGTTCCCAAGGCAAAAGAGCCAGTGATCAAAATTTGGTTTTTTGATTTCAGATCATTTGTAGACCCTGTCAGATTATTTGGTGGGTGCTGGTTCTAAAGGGTCTACAAATTATTAGCCAACACCCACCAGTGCACTATCCACTGGAAACCCTTTATGATACAGTTGTGGATGAACCACAGCTGAATGGCCAATGTTCCACATTGGTAACCTCTCCTGTGAACCCTCCATCCCAACCTCACTCTATCTAGGTAACTACCCATTTAAGTGGGTAAGTATCATTGGTAACTAGGTAGGAAATATGTGTGGTTACTACGTAGGTAGGAAAGTAGATTAGGCACTTGTTGGCTACTAGCGAGGTAGATCCATGTGCATGGTCAGGACATAGCTAACAACCATGGTTATCTCTTGGACAAGAATACAGTGATAATGTGTTTCATGTCCATATACGATTGTATTCAAACACATATCTTATGAGGTTTAGGTCTTTCAAAATGCCTGCCCTTCAAGGAGGGAGGAAAAATTATGGGCTGTAAAGTGCCCTACCCCTACACTTGGAAAAAGCTTAAGAGGTCTGTTTGGTACCTGAATTCCTTCATCACCTACCCACCAGTGTTGTCTGCTTCTTGATTTCGAGAGGAACCTTTGGTCCCAGTTCTAACTTTTAAAAAAAGAATTTGATGAAACGTTAAGTCTGGCCTTGAGGTTTGTTCTTTGGATCTCTAAAACATCTAGTTCTAATGATTTCAACAAAGAACATATTATGAAAGGTTAATTATGTACAAGCAATTGAATGCAATAACTTGCCTAAAATGCAAGGTCAAACTGTTTTGTATATAGAAGTTGTACTTATATACCTAGAGAAATCAAACCCGTTTAAATAGGACAACATCCCAGACCCAAGTTCTAATTCAATTTTGAAAAGAGACTGATTCCTGGGTTAGGTTCTAATGACAATTCTAAAAAACTAAGAACCTTTGGTTCAAAGACTATAGAACCTGACCTATAAATTAGACTTGAACTTACCTAAATCCCAAAACATGCCAACATTGCTGCCCACACCATCCAACCCTACACAACTATTTATACATGAAGGGCAAAGATTGCTGGTCAATGGCTATCATTACCTACTTTTGAATATCTTGTCAAACAGAAACCGTGGTCATTCTAGTCTTTAAACAAAATGTCATTAGTGGATAATTGGAGCGAGTCCTACTCTCAATCTTGTAAAATTGAAAATCTAGAAGTTAAACAATTATCATTTTAATTAAGTAGGGAGTCAAGGGATTTAATTATCATGTCAAACAATTGATTAATTATAATGATGGAACCTTGCCAAACTTAATTACAAAACAAACTCGCATTCAAAAGGGGGAACCCAAATAAGAAGGAACATAATGAAAGGACCAATGTCTAACCAAGAAACAAAACCCAAAAGTGCCAATGCACCAACAAGAGTAGCAAATTAAGACAGTGGCGACCTGCCAAATGGGAAGCATTAGGACTGGAGGGAACATGCAAGTCATGGATTACTCCAAGTAGACCCATGTCCTAGATAACATAGATTCATATCCACTATGATGGGGTGCTTATGTGACCCTCTAGCTATGTCCAGCATCTGCAAACAACTTCCCAAAGTGGATGAAACCTTATTAAACTCCCGTAGTTGATGAGTTTAATTCACCAACAACCTTTTTTTTACAAATTTGTGATGTAGCCAAGGTGGCAATCATCCATAAACAGATTTAGTCAAATTTGGCTATCAAAAAACTATGAAAATAAAAGATTTAAATGTTCTTATATATTTAAAAAGATTCTTTTATTTCTCATTTTATGGAATCTTTTTTCAAAAATTCATTATATTTGTGACCAAAAAATGGTTATCACCATCATTACCAATGCACAACAATTCAAAACTTTAGCACAATGATAACCATGATGATGTAGGAAGGAGAAAGCAGGTTATTAGGAGGTAAAATAGATGTACATAAGTGGTTAATAGGTAATTGTGGCCACACAGATGGTTATTTTGTAAACAAAAAACTTGTGGTTAGTTCATAGTCAGTCCCAGGGGCTAGTTTAAAGACCCTCCAGTAAAACAATTTATGTGACCTATGGAAACATTAGGGAAGATTTTTACAACCTTGTTGCATTGATCAAGGCAATTAATGTAGTAGGGAGAAATAAAGGGAGGGAATAGTTTGATAAAGTATTGCTCCAAAGCAATCTTAGATCTATTTGCAAAACATGCTGAAAGAGTAAATTGACGAAAGAAATGGTGATTTTTCGACAAATTTCATGGCATGATTCATCTTATTAGCTAGGTTCAAATACTATCAAGGACTGCGAGTGTGAAGCACCTTAATGCAACAATTGCTTTTTGGTCCACCCTACTATTTTCAATAGAGGAAAGTGTAAATAATCTTACTTTTTACTTGCCCATGTGATTAATCCTTCTACAAGTAGAAAACAATAGTTAGTTGTAGGTCATTTTCGTGTTGACATCACCTGCCCAACTTGCATTGGAGAAACCATGCAAGATATAGCAATCCAACACCCTTTGATAAAAAAATCCCAAATGCCAAAATGCCATCAATATATTTTTAATTTTGTTTTGATGCTTGCCAATGGGCCTCTTTGGGTTAGAAAGAAATTGGCCCAATGGGAAAACAACAATCTAGTCTTGTAAAAGCACTTGACTGCATGTGACAATTGATGACGATAAAATGAGTTCATCTTTTGTTGTTGTTAAAGTTTTTAAAGGCTATATCATGTTTTGATAAAGTGATTACAATTTTTGAAAGAATATTTATGGGTCCACACATGTTAATGGGAGCTAGGGTCTCCTCTTTAGGTGATTGTTTAGTTTAGGATATTATTCTCAAAACATGCTTACTTCAAAATATTTTAATAATATTATGTTTGAAAGTTGAATTTTTTCATGTTTAACCCGAAAAGATGTTGCAATATATTACTATGAAAAATATATTTTAAAAACACCCCAAAACATGTCATGTTTAAACAAAACCTCAAAAATAAAACTTCTTACAATGTTATTATGATTTTTTTAAAAATTACATCCTCATTAGATCCATTCCAAATCACACCTTATGTTTTTATAATATATTATAAATATTGTCACAAATGATTTTTTAATGACCAACAACATTATTATTATTATTGATACTAAAGCATGAAAAATTAAGCATTGTTACACTTGATTTTGGCTCCTATGATTGTGATTGCACCCTTATATATTTACAATTGTTCATTGTAAAGTGTTCAACAATAGGTGTCAAATATATTTGTTAGTAAATATAAAACCCTCCACATGGTTCTAGATGACTTGGATACCAAGTATGTAATAAAAATAACCTTAATTCATAATTTCAAATTCTTTCTTCATATATATTTTTTAACCTATACATGCCAACTTCACATTATTACTAACAATAATGCCATTGTCCACATAAATTACCAAAATAATGAAAACTTCTTCAATATTTGTTTGTTGGCATCGAATTTTGTTTTTGAAACAAATAGGTATCAAGTCATTGGTACAAGCTTGAGGTGGTTGTTTTCGCCCATACAAGGATTTATGTGACTATATAACAAACTATGTTTGTTGGGGATGATATGTTACATCCTTTGGGAATTGTCATATATTAAATGTCTTTAATCCAAAATATCATTTTAAAAGGAAATTTAAATGTTTAATTGTTGAATTTCCAAATCAAATTGAGAAGCCAAAGATATTAAAATTCTAAGAAACTTTTAATTTAAAATTAGAGTGAATATATTTATAAATTCAGCTCCTAAGATTTGTGTGTATCCCTTTGGCACCCAATCTAGCTTTGTACTTATCTACATTGCCATTTGATTTGTACTTTATTTTGAAAATCCATTTTGAAATGACTGGTTTTTGTCTTTTGGCAAAGTCCTATAAGTATTATGTTTTTCTCTAAAGATTAGATTCAGAAGCTAATGGCAACTTTCCTAGCAATTAGATCTTTCTTCATATATTATTGGAATTTGGGTTATGTTGTTAGCAAAGCATTCAATGTCTAGTTTGGGATTTCTTTGGGGAAAGCTTACTTTCAATAGTTTTAATTAATCTTTTGAGTATGAGATGATTGCTAGGAACAGTGTAGGCTTGTTATTAGCGGTTACTACTCAAATAGGGGATTTGCAAATGGGTTTGCATTTCTATTGCTGAAATTAGGTTAGTTATTTGGTCTGTTATTAATAGAAAAGATGCGAAGTCTAGGGGCTGTTGCAAATAGTCTCAGATTGACGAGTTATTCATTGGGGTTTGGTGTCACATGGGTATTTTTAGTAGGTTGGGATGCTAGTCTCCACTGGAAACTCCTCCTTGGGTTGCATTATTTGATTTCTGATCAGCAAAAGGTGTTGCTTCCACCCCCAGCCCCTCACATAGTTCCCTTTGCATGACCCCTTCACATTTGTTCCTATGAATTGAGAATAGAGTTTGATTCAGTTATAGAATGTGAATAAGAAATCCCAAGACAATAGTTTTTTGGAAGAGTACAACACAAAGCCCTATGAAACCAAGAAAAACAAAAAAAATCTCCACTGCACAAGCTAATAATGGAAGCTCAAAATCTAGAATGGAAGAACGGAGATAGTTGATGCCATGGGATATCTCTCATCTGTGATCGGTAGTGATAAGGGTAAAGACGGACTGAATACCCTGGAAGGTATAAGCGATGGACACCTTCGCAGCAGCAACCAACGAGCTAACATCTCCCCCCCCCAGTTGTAGCAAGCTTCGTACTAATTGCATGCACTGGGCACAACACTGCTTCTGGACCCCAGTGTCTGCGGCTTGAACTTGCGAGGATGCTCTCTTCATTTCTCATCTGTATCCATCAGTCAGGACATTCAAGACCGACTTAGTACATACCCTGCAAGCTGTAAGATTTGGGAGGACAGTCGATGGACCTTCCCAGCAACTAGCAAGGTAGCATCTTTCCCAATTGTCAGAAAGCGTTTCATTCGTGGTACAGTCTAGACTACTGTATATACGACTTTTGGACCCCAGTTTCCATTTCCTGGAACTAGCGGTGATTCTCTTTTTATTTCTCAATGGAGAATAATTAGAAATTAACTTATTTAGACATATTGTAGCTGCTTTACTGTCCAGCACTGGAACAGTCTCCTCCTCCTCATCCAACAGAAATTAGCCTGATTTTGATACAAGGCAGTTTTCTTGTAGGCACTTTCATTGATTGGGGTGCATCGGTCCCTTAGATACACTATGAAAATGACCATGATTATGCTACCAGCTACTAACAATTAGTGCAATATATTCAACAGCATAATTTTAGTAGATTGTGGCATCTTGATGCAGACAACACAGAGTGTTTTGTTTCCTGGCGAAGTTAAAATTGATAATGCCAGAAATTATGATTTTTTGGGGGTTTTTGCAATAGTCAGAAATTAGAATTCCAATAAAATAACCAAAAAAAGCGCCAGAATTATGTATTAGATACCAGCAGGAAGCCAATAATATAGAAGGACGTTTAAAAGTTTTCACTTTCATGTCAATTTCAGCTTTATAGCCAAATTTGGCTGAATCTTCTTACAAATGATCAGCATTTGGAAGTTGGTCTACACTCCACACCACAAAATTGAGAAAAGGAAAGAAAAAAAGAAAAAGGAAGCTAGCTGCAAGAGTGAGCCCCCAAAAAAGTTGTGGTGTGAATTCCTTTCTTTGGAAGACAAACATCTAACTTACTTCTTGCAAATCATGACTTGGATGGACAGCCAGAGATGCCAAAATGTGTTTTTATGTGCCCATAGAAAGATGAACCTGGAGGGAGGGACTGCATTGAGAACTACGTACAAAGTTTTATGACAAATTAAATTATGGGTCTATCTAAATATAGAGTTGAATAAATAATTAATAATTAAATATAAATTTCAGTCTACTTATTAACTTTTGAAAAAAGTCTACTTTTAATATATATATATCTTTACCCTGTTTTCAAAAATAGTTTTTCATGGTTCCGATTCAGAATCTAGCAAAACACTTTTTCCACAATCTGATTCTTGTGTCGGTTCCAACAAGTTGATATCAACTCGAGTCTGGGTTACAAGAACCTGACCCTGAACCGCCAGTTATTACCCTCCAAACAGTGTACCCACCCAACACTGGTATAGACCCAGTCCAGCACCCACCAGTGCACTATCCATCAATGGAAACCTGTTCTGATGCAGTTGTGGTTCATGAACCACAACTGAGTGAACAAATTTCCATCTTGATAGGTATCCCCCAAACCCTTCTATTTTTCATCTGTGGAGGTAGGAGGGTTTACATGATACATAGAGGATATACACACACATATGTGTGTCACTGTAATCCTCAAACAGAATGTTGTTAGTGTATATAATTGGACTAGTAAGACCTACTTAGTCCTGTAAAACTGAAAATCTAGAACTCACAAAATTATCATACAAGTAAACAGGAGTATGGAACAGTCAAGGGACTTGATTATCATATCAAACAATTGGACAACTAACAAATTGATCAGTCACAAGCAAGGTTTTTTTTCCTTCACTTTTGTGGTCTAGCCACACTGACAACCATCCACAGGAGGACGTAGCCAGATTGGGCTACAGCAGAATAGTCAAATTGTTTCCTAATGCCAGTGATGTTTGGTGACCTGCAGATCAGGCGCTCTAAATCTGGGGAACCCAGTCCAAAATCCATGCTTTTTTTGGTGAATTTTTTTGCAAAATATTCAAAAAGGAATCCTTGTAGGAGTCATAGCCTCAATTTTTTTCTCTTCCTTTTGGCAAAATTTTGCACAATAACAAAAGGCTGGCTACAAGCAGCGGTTTTTTTGGGTGAAAAAAATGTTTTTGGAAAACTTTTGCAAACTTTCTAAAAACAATATTAGTTTAGGGAGTTAGCTTTAATTAAGACTGAATTATTCTCATTTGTATGAAGTAAATTAGACCATGAACATATGATGGGTACTAGTGGCCAGGTGTCAATCTTTAACAAGGGGTGTGTCACACTGTGGCCTTGCCATTTACATTAAAAAGTATCTTAAGGCAAAAGGAGAATTATGGAAACTCAAATATTTCAGCATGGTAAAATATAATCTTCAAAAAATCCTCTAAAAGAAGCCAAAATCCTTCAAGATATCATAACTCTATAACTAATCTCAAGTTTCAACACAAGCCAAAATATCATCTTTCAAAAATCCTCATATAAAAATAAACATATTACCTAGGGGCCAAAATCCCTTAAGCTACTATACTCTATAATGAATCAAAACACAAGATCCCTGCCTTGGTAGGCAAGGCCAATAAATATGATTACAAAGTTGATTCTAATTAGCTGAGTCAACATGAGTTTGTTGAGAAAGAATTAACCTTAATACTGGCTCTACAACTTACGTACAAGTACATGTATATAGTAAATCCTAAACATTGTGCATGTCAACTTGTATTTTTGTCAATTTTGTGATGTAGCAAATTAATTGGCAATGATTCACAGCAAGATTTAGCAATTTAATTTGGCTATAAGCTAAATATGAAAGTGAGTTTTTTCTTCAATATTTTTGAGTAGTCATTGGAACCATGTATATAAATCTGGCAAATTTTCTTGAATTTTTGTTGAATTATAGCTATTGAAAATCTCAAAAAACATTTACCACTTTTAATTTTTCATACAGCTTTTTGGCTATATATTTAGTCATCAAAAAAGTGACTAATGCATGTGTACATAGCAACAACCAGAAGTTGGCAATGTAATAATTAAGGCTCCACATGAAAATGGGCATATGTTCTATACTTGTCAAGTTAGAAACACATTTTGCCTTCATTGAAGTGCAATTATAGCATGGAGTTTACTATAGGCAATGTAGAAGAAAATGGATATCATGGTAATGTTCAGTATTCATCATGGACCATTTTTGTATGGTGAAACCATACAATGTACATAACCTTTTAATGGGTTACATACATGATGACATCACTTGCAGTGGAAGTGGATTATGGAATAGGCCCATTGTTCCTTGTAGTGCTGCCATACAGATTAGGGGTATTGTTGCACACCTTCCCAATACATTTCTAAAAGTATTCCCAACTCCTAACCCTACCCCCACGTTTTACACATCCTTGATTCATGGTGATCCAGAAGAACACATTTCATGTCCATATTGTTGAACACACCCCAATCACCCTCCATGCTACCCACATTTCACATATGGAGAGACAAAAAGTTTTGGAAAGTTTGAGTTTTTTCACATAGATCAGTGCCAATTAGTGGGCTATGTGAACAATTTTTAGGTTAGGAGTCTGTCAGAGTGTGAACAGTAATATTTTTTGTTTTGGGTGATGAACCAATTAGAGAGGTCTATCCCAAAAGAAAAAAATTGTGAAGGTTGTCCCGCCAAACCAATTAATACAAATCACACTATGTTCTGTTGATAGGTGAACTAAAGTTGGGTTGGACTTGGAATGGTGCACTGAGGATGTTTGGTGTTTTGTTGATAGGTGAACTAAAGTTAGGTTGGAGTTGGAATAGTGCACTGAGGATGTTTGGGTATGGCCCAACCAATATTTTAATTGAGTTTTTCTTTCATTGAAATTTGAAAGAAACTCCAACTTGAATGAGATTGTGTAGTTTTCAACCCAGTCCCTCCCTCCAGGTTCATCTTTCTATGGCCAAATAAAAAAACACATTTTGGCATCTCTGGTTTTCCATCCAGGTAATTGTCATAATGTATCTCTAAGGGACAGATGCACCCCAATCAATGAAAGCGCCTGCAAGAAAACTGCGTTGTACCAAAATCAGGCTAATTTCTGTTGGATGAGGAGGAGGAGACTGTTCCAGTGCTGGACATGAAAGCAGCTACAAAATGTCTAAATAAATTCATTTCTAATTCTTCTCCATTGAGAAATAAAGAGAGAAAAGTC
>Ga0116227_10014524_pt1 | contig 11969 bp, 9 predicted proteins | sample S1TSphgellanicum_FD_89693 | JGI IMG/M metagenome (GOLD analysis project Ga0116227, IMG submission 89693) | Host-associated microbial communities from peat moss isolated from Minnesota, USA - S1T2_Fb - Sphagnum magellanicum MG | ecosystem: Host-associated > Plants > Peat moss > Unclassified... | reverse complement strand
AGGGGAGGAGAACAAATGAAGGTTGGGTGTGGAGGAAGGAAAGGGACAGAAGGTGATCTGAGTCTGTAGAATCGGACGTCAAAGTGATGTTAGTAGGAATACTGGTAGTGTGTCTTTGCAAGCACTGGATGTGTGCCTGCCTTTGGGAATTAGCAGAGCTAAGGGTGTAGAAGCTATGGACTTTGATTAGGAAATTATAAGTCTGTCTATACCAGACAAGGGGAATCACCCACATTCTGTCAAAGGGAATTCAACAGCAGTTGTGAGGGTGTTCTTGAGCCTTCCTTTTTGGTTACACCACCTTTGCAATGAACAACACCAATAATTTTGATGATAGGAGCCACAATAACCAAAATGGGTGATGAACAACCACCAGATTAAAATAAATTTACTTTGAATGATTGGAGGAATTTGGCAACAAGACCCCCCCCAAGGAGAAGTTTCCGATCTAATAGAAAACATATTTATTGATAATTGGACACCACATGGCAGACTCCCTAAAGGTTACATATTGTTTAACAACGATAATGGGAATTTTACAAATATGTGTTTTTGCATTAGTTTTTATGATTGAAATTTTAATCAAAATAAATAAAGGACAAAATTGTCCCTAATCAAATTGAACCAAATATTTATTCCAAAATTTTGACTTTATTATTATTAAATGATTGTTTGAAATTACTAAGATGACTAAATTTACTAATTGACGTCATTGTTTGAAATGATTAAGATGATTGAAATTATTAATTGATGTAACCATATTAATTTAATTACATGTTATTAATATATTTAAAATTTTAAAAGTTAATTTAAAAATCCAATTTGAATTAATAGACAAATCCAAAGGTGCATTTGACCTTTGATTATATTCTTGATTTTTTTTCAATGTTTCGCAATTGGGGTTCATCACAATGATATCACAAACACAACATGCCCAATGTGGGGTTTGAACCTTCACCTCCTCAGCCACAACCCAAGGCCTAAATACCTTCCAACCACCACATCACATGGTGATATGATTAGTTATTGCAAAATTTATAAACACATTTTCTTTTTTAATATCATGCACTATAAGTTTATTATATACAATTAAATAATTTCATGATGAAATTGTTTACACATGTACATCTTTAATATCATAATTCAATTTAATTCCCTTTTAATTTCAAAACTAAAATTTACTTAAATCATCATTTAATTGAATTTCGTACTTTCTAAAATTCCAAATGGTGAAACCTTGCATTCATTTTTATATTTTCATGTGGGAAAATTTTCAAAAATTTTATTTTTATTAAATTAAAAAAAATCTTACCATGTAATTAATTTCACTTCTGAAATTGCATAATTAAAATTCATTTCCTTTAATTTTTAAAGAGAAAATTTGTAACATTTATAAAAAAAATTAAATTAAAAATTTGAAAAAATTGCACTACTTCAAATTTCAAATTTACACTAATTATTATTTTAAAATAAAATTTTAAAATAATAATTTCAGGTTGACTTTCCATTTTTTCACATATCGTTTTGTTATATTTCAAATGTTATTCCTTATTGTTTTAAGTGAAGGATTAAAAATGAAAAATTATATTTTTAATTATATTTATTTTTTTGGTAATGATTTTCTTTAAAATAAAAATTTTCAATTTTATTTTAGTATTGCCACATCATAAAAAGTAACATCACAATCATAATCAATAATATCTAAATGATTAATTTTTGCCACATTAATCAAATTAAAAATTCCACATGAGTGCCACATATGACACATGTTCAACATATTGTCTATTTTGATTAAATAGCTATTTTTTAATTTTAAAAAATAATTAAATTTTATTTTTATCAAATTAGACAAATATATTTGACTTTAGAATCATTTTAATCATAATACTACTAGCAAAAAAACCATATTTTTGTAATAGCGTGATCCTCTTAGAAGCGGTAATGGCCCACCCAGAGGCGATAGCGAACCTACTAAAATAGGTTGTCATGAAGGTGGTTTAATGGACCTTTTAGTGGTAAAGGTGGACCCCTTAATAGCAATGGACCATATAAAAGAGGAAGGCATATTTGAAGAGGTACCGCACCTACCAAAGGACCTTGGATGGGATCTTCATAGAATCCATGGTACAATAATACCTTTTTTAAGTTCGGCATCTCGATGCTAAATAATGATTTTATTTTGAAATTTTGATTTTAATGCAAATTTGTTTTTGAATTTTTTACGAAAGGATATTTAAAATTTTAAAAATCCACATGTTCTGCATCACCAATGTTTTGCGCAAAGGTTTTACATCACAACACATGTTTTGATCCCAAAACCCCCCCTTAAAAAATATTGCATTAATCACTAGCATACCATCAAGCACTAAATAGCAGGGTTTATTTATTTTATTTATTACATACACAAAGTCAAAAAGGGAAAAAAATTAAAAACCATCTGGCAAAATAATGCAATTCCCCACAGGGCTACATTATCAAACCCATAAAAAACTCCAATAAACAAATTTTGGCTTCAATAAACAATAGTTTTTTATTTTCAATAGGAACGGACCTTAATTTTTTTAATTTCGGCACTTAAAAATAATACAATTTTTGCTGAACCTAAAAAGGTACTATGGTATTCACCATGGTATTTAATACATGTTATCCTTACTCCTATTGCCCATTATAGTGGAAAATCATTACCCTATCCCATTTAAAATCTAGGGACTAACTTCTATGCCAAATGTAAAAATATTCAAGAAAGCCATTCAAGCCAATGGGAAAAAAAAACATGTTGATACAAGGTGAAAACACACTGTGGGCAGGGTGGGGGGGGCAAGATTGTTGTCACACTATACTAGTTTTGAGGGGTCCCATGTTTGAACTTTAACCATGTCATTATCATAAAGGATTTTCATAATGTTTTTACATATTATGGTAGGTCAAACCCAAAGAAGTCAAATGCCAAAGAAACTACACTTTTTTATTTCATATGATGTGACGTTGGAATATATTTGTGCCAAAAATATATACATCATGGTGTACTAAAAAAATGAAAATATACTTAAGAAGGGATTGAAATGATTTTTTGGCTTTATGAAATTTATAATATCTACTACCAAAATTCTTGATTCCATATGATTGAAATAATTTTTTCAACCATGTGAAAAGTTTGATAATTATCATATCACAAATTGATGTTTTTCATGGTGATGACCATAAGTATGTGGTAAATTAACATTTTGACAAACAATCACTTTCAAATGGAAGATGACAAGATATGTGAAGTGGGCCATTTTTTAAATTTTCATTTCAAACCTAAACTTAATGTAGTCCAAAAAAAAAACAGGTTCTATTATACTGCATATGCCCATTATTCCTTGAATTTAATCTTTTAAGTTTTTTCAAATAATATTAATTAATATAAATATTAAGCTTAAACATTAAAAATGAAACCCAAAATTAAATGCAACACATTTTGCAAATGTATATTTTATGCACATGTCATGAAATTGCCCAAGTTAGCCCCTCTGTAATGTGCTTTCACCCTATAATCATTATTTTTTTCACTTTGAAAAATCTGTAATTTTAAAATGGGGAGAAAATTTCATGTAATTTCACCTAGATTACAATTTTAAGAATTAAAAATAAATTTTTGCAATAAATATAGGACCATTCAAATTGATGAACAAGTCTAGATGTCCTTTAAGGTGATCAAATAGGTTACAAATGAGAAAATAGAGGTATATCATGAATGTATATTAAAGCTTGTTAATTGACTTCAACATAAGGCATATGGCAACTTGCTCACTACATTTTTCAAAGTCAGCATGTTAGTACCTTAATTGAAAGTTGCCATTGCAGGGATGAAAAGGGATACCATGTTTGAACACAAAGAAATTACTTTCACCTATGAGGAGAACATGAGTGATGTAAATGACTACCGAAAATTGTTTAAACTACTTATAAAACCAAAAAAATCAATTGATCCAAAAAGGGCAAACTTGTATGGAGCTACTTCCATAAAACATGGCATATTAAGGAGCAATGCCACTCAAATTTATAAAACCTTGACAACAAGTTGAAGGAAAAGAAGGAGGTTACGATGAATGAAATTTTTACACAACAAATGAAGGGAACAAAAAATCAATCCAATAAAGAGGGCAATTCAAATCTAGGTAGTAAAGGTGGTCTAATAATCTATTGTTGTTTCATTTGTGGCTCAATTGAACATAAGATCTATGATTGGTTTCATAGATAAATAACATAATAGATGTTCAAGGAAAAAACCTCAACTACAAATATAAAGGAGGATGTTGTCAACATGGATTTAATAGTTACCACTACAAATAAACTACTGGAAAGTTTGGCACCTTTCAAAGACAAGGAGCCTTGAAAAGCCAAGATTACCATTAATTAGAATGAAGAGGAGAAGTTGTAAAATCTTTTGAAGTTGCCATTCAACAAATATAGGACAAAGGAGCCTTCTTTGGCACTAAGCAACTTAAAAACACCAATGGCACCAATACCTTGTTAGGTGCAAAAGTGATTATCAAAAATTTTACTACTAGAAGAGGAGCTATTTGAAATGAAGATGCATCAACAAGTTTGGTAACATTAAAAAATGCCATTATGGAATAGAGGACATGAAATGAACATTATCATTAAAAACTTCAAGAAAGAAATTGGGGTTACCCATCCCTAGAACAATTCCTTACACATTGAGGATGACAAATTAGACCATGACAAGACTAATAAGGTTTTGATTAACAACTTGAAAATCCACATTCATGGAATTCCATGCATTAGTACCTTTATAATGATGAACATTGTATTGGATGATAATTATTCCATGTTATCGGGGGACATCCATGGTTGCATAATGCTAGGGGTTATTCACGATTGGGGTAACAACTTGATCACCATATTTGAAAGCAATGGGATAGTGCGCACCATAGTTGTTACTAATCACTTAATTGACAATAATACCAAGTGACTAGGAGTGCTACTTTGTTATGACTTTGTCAATGGAATGAATGATAAAAAAAGGATGTTCTTTTAGAAGTAAAACCAATTTGTTCATATTTAGGACTATCACATTACTATAACCAAAAAACATGACTACCACAATAATTAGTTTAGAATTCCAATAATAATGATCTCACTTGCAATTTTCCACATACCCTAGGTGAAATTCTTGTAGATGCAACTCTTGTTAGAATTAAGGTGAAGGATTTTGAAATAGCTAGGTGGACCTTACTAAAAGAGATCCATGTCAAAAATTGGAACTTGGGAATTAAGGTAGAACCCCAAATGATGAAAACCAATGCAGATGTTGATTCCCAAATAATTCAAAAGGCATAAAAGTTATTAAAGGAGTACAAGGATGTTTTTGCATGCACCTACAAGGATCTAAAAAGGATACCTCCACACATAACTTAACATTAGATTGAACTGAATACCATTATTCCACCAACCCATTAGGCTAAGTAGAAATGAATTAATTTTAATTATGTAGTAACGATAAAATATGATTTTGGCAAACCACTTGTTGCAAGTGTCATAGCCTCAATTTAGGAAGCTATTTGGCTTTCTCCAATTATAATGGTACCAAGAATGGGAAGTTGAAGAATTGTGTGGATTTTTGAAAACTTGATGCAATTATGAAAAATGATACATATATTTTGCCTTTTATGAAGGAGGTTTTGGACATGGTGGCTGGTCATGAGGTATATTCCTTTTTTGATGGAATCTTTTTATTACGACCAAATCATGATAACCCCAAAGGACAAATATAAGGCATTTTCCATCACAACTTGGGGAGCTTTTGTATGGTTGGTCATGGCATTTGGATTGAAAAAAACTCCATTAACATACCAAAGGGTGGGCAATTGGTTTTTTCATAATAAAGTTTGGCATGTTCATGAAGTTTTTTCTATATGATTTTAGTGTTTTTAATGACCTAAAAACACATTTAAACAAATTGAAAAATGTCAAAAATTTGGTATTAGATTTAACCTTAAAAAATGCATGTTTTTGGTGTATTTTAGTGTGATTTTAGGTTACATTATATCCAAAGAAGGTAAATTACCAAATCCCAAAAAAAATTCTACAATTGTCAACATGCCACCTCTAGAAACTCCTAAGGACATCCAAGTCTTCAACAATATGGCTCAATTCTACTTTTGCTTCATTTAGAATTTTGTTTTCATTTGATCATGACCCCAATCATTAAGTTTCTGAGGAAAGTCAAGGTATTTAATTGGACTCCAAAATGTCAAATTACATGGGAGAGAAAATGTCAAAAAATAGGTACATGGATGCCCCAATCTTGATTACTCCAAAGTGGGATTTGGAATTTCACATACACATAGATGCCTCCAATTTTGTAGTGGGAGCTACGTTGGCCTAGAATCATATCAAAAAATGTGTTCAACCCATTGCTTATGTTTCATGTCTTCTCACCAACGTAGAGAAGAATTACACTACTACCAAAAGGGAGGCTCTAGCTATGGTTTATGTTTTGAATAAATTTCAACATTACTTGTTGAAAAACAAACTTATTTTCTATGTGGACCACATGGCTTGTATTTGATCAAGAAACCTTATCTTTTTGGTAAAATAACAAGATGGTTACTTTTTTTTCTTGGAGTAAACTTTTTTGGTAGTCTATAAACCAAGATGGTTCCATTTCATAATTAATGTTTTATCTAAACTACTAACATTACCAAAATTTCAAGAGTTCAAGACAAATGATAAATGCTTCTCTATTTCTTTGGCAACCTCTTGGACTATACATGAAATTCATAATTATATCATAACCAAAGACTTTCTAGTGCAATTTTCATAAGAATATAATAAATTGGCTTTCAAAGCATTACCTTTCATTTTGTTACAGGGCCAATTATATAAACAAGGACATGATTTGGTGATGAAAAGATGTTTGCATGGAGACCAAGATTCCCATTGTGCTACAAGAAATGCATTAAGGTGTGAGAGGTGGACATTTTTTCTGCAAACATCTATAGTAGAATTATTTTGGATGCCAAATATTGGTGGCCAACTTTGCATAAAGACATTATGTGATATTGTTAGTCTTGTGATGACTGTTGGTGTATTAAAAATTTGGTAAGCACAAATATGGCCAAATTGGCAACCACATTGCTAGTAGAACCCTTTGTGCAATGGGGGTTAGACTTTATTGGCCTAATCAAGCCTATTGGTAGGTCTACCAAAAATAGGTAATTTTGGTCATTATCAATTATGCTATCAAATGGGTGGAAGCCAAAGCATTTAGGATCAATACGATTATAGTCACAACCAAATTCATTTATGAATTTATCCCTATTAAATTTGGATGCCCATTCACATTGGTGAATGATCAAGGTGTGCATTCATCAAATCAACAATTGAAATTCTTACCACCCATTTCTTGATGAAATACACAAATTCAAAACATATTATCCACAAGGAAATGGCTAGGAAAAATTGATAAACAAGGTGATTGGAATATTATTAACCAAGTTGGTTAATGAAAAAGGTCAAATTGGGATGAACATCTCCATACCATCCTTTATGCCTATAGTTGGACAACATTTAAAGTTACAACATGCCACATGCTCCATTTGAATTGGTCTATGGACTTCATCCCATGATGCATGTTGAATATTTGCTAACCACCATATATTTGCCTATCCAAAGATTTTTTTATATTCAAAGTCTTGACTAACAAAATGTTAAAATTGGAGAAGTTGGATGAGTATAGGCAAGAAGTAGTTGAGATTACATGACAATGGCAATGGAACCATGTTCTTTGGCTACAAGAACATTATAAAAATAAGTCTTCCATGGGGCATGATGTCTTGTGGTTTCCAAAGGCTAGGAAAACCCACATGGATTTTTTTTTAAAATAGTGGTTTGGTCCATACTAGATTCATTATTGTTTACCCAATAACATTGTTTTGTTAGTTACTTACGATGGACAAGTTTGATCCCAGGCCCATCATGGTCAACATCGATAAGTTGAAACCTTACATGTTTTTGGATTTAGTTCCCAAAGGGTTAGAAGTTCAAATACAAGGGGGAAAGGATGGTATAACTGAGACATCACATTAAACATTTTCAACTTATCATTACAAGAAGATTCAACCAATTTTTACATATTGGAAAAAGTATCCACACAAGTTATGGAAAATAGTTTGGTAGAACCAAAAGTTTTTATCAATTCGACAACACCAAAATTAGATGCTAACAATTTAATAGATCAAAAATACCAAGTACAAAATCTTATATCAATTCAACTGAATCATGTAATTATATTACACCAATCCCAAATGATTATAATTGACAATTGCACATTTTCCAACCTTTAAAATTTTTGTGGAATTTGATAAGATTTCATCCATTGCCAAGTTCTTAAATGGGAATTCAAGGTATTCAATGGAATCCATTTCAATCCAAAGGAATCCAACAAGATTTTGGTTGGATGCTTCCAACTTTTGAATCCAACGCTTAAAATCCAAAGTGCATGGCTTTTCATTGAAACAATGCCCATGCATAATCACAAAATGTCAACTATCTTGGTGTGATTGTTTGGTATCCAAGGGTGAACCGACCAACATTAGGCCATTTTTGAATTGTGATCTCTACCCTTACCAACTCCTCTAAGAAAGGAACCATCCCACTTTTTTTTTTTCTTGCTAATTTTTTATGTTTGTCTTTGCATTCTAGATTTTTGTTGTTTTTTCCTAGTTTGTGTGGGAACACCATTAGGGGGAGTGCGAGCAAGGAGTAGGCATAGAAGATAGGTAAAGATTTGGCAAAAACTAAAGGAGATTGAAGAAGGATAAAGAGTACCAAAATTGGAAAGATGACCACCAAAACTGGAAATGGAGAGGTAGAAGACAATAAATATGGTAGTGAGCCTCTTCGAGAAGGCAAAGGTAGTTTTCATTGAAATGGAAAATTTTAGAAGTGGATAGTTAGTAAGGATGTTAAATGGACCAAACAAATTGGTACTTTTGGTCTCATTAGTGTGCAGTTGGGGCATGTATGCCCATTAGTGAAGGTCTACAATTGATAGTTTGGTTCAATCCATAATTGATAGAATCAATAGTGCAAGGTGTTATATATGGTATTTATTACCAAAATAATCATGTGTGAGATGGTGTGTTTGCCATAGGCTAAAATCAACAAACCACCACTAATTAAATAAATAATTAAATGTAGCAAAAATGTGCATTAGGATGATGCCCATGGATGCAATAATGCAAAAGGAAAGTTGGAAAGTTTCCCAATTGAAGATGAAATACATGGTGTAGATGTTGGGATTCATTCAGACAATTGGTTGAAAGGAAGTTGCAACACATATGTGAGCAACAAGTACTTTGAGTATCATCACACACATTCATATTTATAAATTTAAAAAAAAGAAACTTAGTCATGACATTTTGAATGAGATTGTTAAACCAAATCAAAACAAAAATTATAAAAATAAGTATAGTAATACGTTGTAACCTTGTGAATTTTGCTTGCATGATATTAGACCCATCATTCTCCTCCTAAATAACAATAGCTAGTTTCCATTACTCCCTTGTGACTTCATGAATGTTTTGATAGTGAGTGTAGATGCAAGTATATTACGTTGTTCATATAATGGCTTACATTGAATAAACATAGAATGTAGTGTTTGAGGCCTCAAACACCTTAAAGATATCCTTAAGCACACCATTTGTGAATATTGGGATTTTGGGTATGTGATAGAAAACTTGGAGCACTTGGGACTGTTTTTCTGAGAAGTAAATGAAATAATTAGGAAATGGGAATAGAAGTTCTGAGGACAAATGCTGCAACAAACCACAACAGAATGTTAAAATTTAATGTGCAATATCAGCTTATATCACATTGTTGGCAAGGCCAATTATGCAACATTCAAAGTTTGAAAAAAACTAGTTGAACAACAAGACCTCTCAATACCATGATTCTCACCACAAGTTTCAAACGATCAAGGGAAGGAGCAAGTTACACTAGTGTTATCATCTCTCTAAGATTATATAGATTACCACATTCTTAATGCACTGAGTTTGAGAGATACAAGTTGAATGAAATTCAGCAACACATCCACTGCAAACCAGTACTTGCAAGAGAAAACTAGCACCCAATTGGGACAAATTTGGCAACAATCATCAGAAGCCCTCTCAGAATCTATTCTTCAGAAGACACCATCTTCAACTGCAAGGAGAAGTCTGCTGAATGGCAAAAGAAGCTGGATCACTACTATGGTCACATATCCCATACTTGCATGTTGTATTGAGAAATTCTTGGGGTGCACCACATGGCTTTGTTTGGCAAGGACAATACACGGTGATACAGAATTGAAATTATATGTCAAGCATTCATTTGAAGTTTTGTCTCCACAATTTCTCATGAACGCAAGAGTTTGCTGAGGTTGTGATAGATTACTGATCACCTGCAAATAAACATGAAAAAAGTTGTTTAGCTCATTGATGATGATTAGTTTTCAACATCTGCAGAATTCTACAGAGTAGATTCTGAGCATGCTCCATTGAACCAGCAGCTGAATGTGACAAACTTCTCATTCAGAAGACTGGGAAAGAACCAGCACCCATTTCAGTTGTTGGGATCAAGATTTTCTTCGTTTGTCAGCTGAGTTTTTCCAAGTTGGAAGAGGATTTGAATCCTATAATTTTTGTCTTGTGGGTTCTTACACTCTAAAGTTTTTGTATTTCAACTCAACCTTGAAACAACATTTCATGCCTGAACTCATTTCAAACCATTTTGTCAACCTTAAACTGAAATTTTAACTGTGGAATGTTATAAACAATCAATCTCTGTGAAAAATCGAGCAGTGTTATGTGGGTTTGTTGTATAACTCTTTTTTTTGTCAAATTATTGTTTTGCCTTTTGAAAAATCCAATAAGAGCAGAAATGGGGGAACTCTTGCTTTGAGAAGGCACCTCTGTTTGATTTACAAGAGAGTTAAGCTTCAAAACTGCTTGTTGTGAGTCTAACACTATCTTGTTTCTCAATGCTTTGGTTTTTGCAGACAAACAGATCCAAGATTCCACTCGGAACTATGGGGTGGGCAATGTGGGACTGAGAAAAGTAGTAACTTAGGTGCTGTGCTGCAATTGAGAAGATTTGGAGATCACCCAATCACACAAATGACCCAGCCAGTTCTTTCATTGCCTCAGTCCTGTTCTGAAATGGGTCATGGGGGATGATGACTGAGTTGCAGTTGGAGACATTGCAATTGATTACCTCCCACCCTCCCTTTGATGAGGAGTACAAACCTCCCAAAAAAAAAGAAAAGCTTTTCAAGCTCATCCTGTCAGCATAACAGAGTTGGTACAAGAATTGGTGAGGATTCAGGAAGTAGTTTTTTGCAGATGGATCAAACCATCAAAAACCTCCTACAATAATTCCCCTCTCAGACAAGATCCAGCACAAGAACCCATGATAACTCTATCTGGCACCCTCCCAATTTGACCTGGCCAACATCAAGCTATCACATAAAATTTGTTGTAAGGATTGAAAATAGTTTTCCTTTTTCTTTCTTTTTTCGTTGGAAATTTTTGGACTCAGAACTTTTTCTTTTTTAAAAAGCTGGAATTTTCTGTTCCAAGGTCTATGGTAATTTTATTTTTTAAAGCAGGGAAATTTTGGTTTTTGAAGAGAATGTTGGCAGTTTTCAACCACCCTTAAAAAGTGTGTGGCCACTTTGTTGCTGTTTGCAAAAAAATTTCTAAAACAGTTTTCTAAAACTCATCATCAACAAACATATGCCAAATCTACCTCAGGATCAGATTTTTTTTTAGTTTTGGTGCGAAATTTCACTGAAATGCAAAAATGAAAGTAAAAAAGGGAATATTCTGTTGCAATATTCTCATTTTTCAGAAATTGTTTTCCAAATTGCAAGGCGAAAAAAAAATTGTTTTGGCAAAAAAAAAAAAAAAAAAAAAAATTTT
>Ga0116227_10014523_pt1 | contig 11969 bp, 12 predicted proteins | sample S1TSphgellanicum_FD_89693 | JGI IMG/M metagenome (GOLD analysis project Ga0116227, IMG submission 89693) | Host-associated microbial communities from peat moss isolated from Minnesota, USA - S1T2_Fb - Sphagnum magellanicum MG | ecosystem: Host-associated > Plants > Peat moss > Unclassified... | reverse complement strand
GTCGACTTCGTCGACTTCGTCGACGCGTAGCTTAAAAAAAAAAAAGGCAACCGGCCCCCCGAAGGGGAAAGCAGAAGGAAAAAAAGCAAAAAAAAAAAAAAAAAAAAAAAAAAAAAAAAGAAAAAAAAAAAAAACAAAAAAAGAGAAAAAAAAAAAAAAAAAAAAAACACACAACCAATGTGAAAATAGTAGTGCAATAATAACAACGCAAGAAAAGCAAAACTAAGAACAAAAACTAACATAGAAGAGAAAAATAAAGCTCAAGCTCTTTTTATATTTTTCCCCTTAACTTTAACCCAAACAACACCTCCACCTCCCTAGTTGGTGACTGTTATTTAAAAACCCTAAAATCGAATATGACCTTGAGAATTAAATGTAGGTTCTATGAAAGAACTTATTTGGTTTTTCAAAATAAAAAATAAAAAAGAATTGATTCTCATGACCATTTCACATTCATGTGAGAACATGAGGTTAATTTTTACTCCAATTCTCACATGTAATGGTGTTAATTGGTTTTCATTGTGAAAATTGAATCAAGAACTACCTGCATTGATTCGAGAACTACCCAACATTAATCATAATTGTAGAAGGCTCTCTTTTTCTACATAACCATGATTGATGAATGGAAATAACATTATGGTAAATATTAATTCTTATTTTGAAAATAATACCAAACTATAGTTACAAATTAAAATGTATTGTCAACAAATACATTTTACAAAACTAAAACAAATTATAGAAAACAATTTGAATTCTATATTTCCATAAACTAATTCTACACATACACAATCAACAAACATGTAAAAACACAAATTTTAAAAAAAAAATCCTTCTCGTTCCAAAATTCACATACATCTCCTAAAACTTTACCAAAGTTCTAGTCTCCACGATGTACAATGTACCAAAACAACATAACGAAAGAGGAAATCATTTAAAATCTTCCTTCCTAAAACATAATTCAAAACATAAGGCTATTCCACCATTTATCCACCTTTGTTCCTATAATTCCATTGCTTTTTGCTTCAACATTTGAAGTATGGTGTATTTCATCTTTAGTTCATAATATTCATGTAGTTTGTTTCCTAACCAATATGATTACAATGTTTTTTTTCCCCCCATAATCACATGTTGTCAAGGACAAGACAAAAACACAACTTGGAGTAAATTAAAATAATTAACAAAACAATGAGCTTGATAATAATTAAAAATTAAATGGTTTTATTGCTTGAACAAGGCATGATGTAGGTTATATATGGAGATGAACTAAAAGTACAAAGGCCACAACTTGCATTGGTGAAATTGAAGGATGGTGTTTTCTTGACCTTTTTTTACATCACAAACTTATTAGGCTTTATAGGTTCATACAAATTATGTGTGAAATTCAATTTTCATAGGTTCACAAAAAAATTGCACAGTTTTATGCAAAATTACATCATGATAATTGCATAAATTTAGTTTAAATGTAAGTTATATGTACTTCACATAAATAGAAAAGACATGTCATTTATATAAAAGTTATGTCAACCCTAAACCCACAAAATCCCTTTCCACCTTGATATTCTCTAACAATGCCTTTACTTACAACTCCATATCGATTGTCTTTTAATGTTCATCGAAGAAATACATATCCATTTTGTTGATTTATTTCATTTTGTCTATAATTTTTTGCGTCTTTTGGTTTTCCTAAACTATTAATTGTTGTTTAAATTGACTCACCTCCTAAGTTGCAACTTGTAGTTGATGTAGCATCTACCACTTATCCTCCTCCACTTGTTTTTATTGTAATTTCAAGCCCAACATTTGCAACAACACCACATTCATTTGTTAGTTATATTCCACCATCTATTGGAACATATTAACAACATTTTTATGTTGCTCCACCTTTCTACCAAAAGTATTTCCCATTTGTGCTGTGTGAAATCTTGGAATATGTTCCATGGAACTATCTCTAGATAATTGACCAAAGTTTATGTAGGTCATAAATTGTGATTTACCTTCATAAAATCTTGTAGAAGATCATGATCTATCCTTTAATACAAATGTTGTTGCAAGTTCAAAATCCACCTAGACTTATGGTTTTGTTGTTTCTTATGGTTCAAGAAACAATAATTGCTCTTTAGGAATTGTAAATCTTGAATGCTCACATTTGGCCCACATTTTTGCCCTCTATGTTGCTCATGCTTACGATGGTGGTGATTTTGATATCTTTCTTTGTTTCCATGGTGGTTGTGGTTGGCTCTTGATGAAATGAATAATTGGTGGTGGGGATTATTCTATAGCTCCTTTCATGGTTGTCTTCTTCTTATTGTAGATTGTACCACCCAAGTTTTTTCCACAACATTAGATTGAATTGTAAACCGTTGTGTATAGTTTTTTTGTCTCCTCGATCCTTTCTCCTTGTGGTTATGTTTTAAAAGACAAATTGGTTAACTTTTATGGGTCTTTTGTTCCTTTGAAGTTTTCCCTTGAACTTCATTGTTGATCGAAATGTTGTTGTGTGTACTATGGTCTAAATGCAAATCTTGGCTAACTACGAATACACATCTAGGAGTCAAAAAACATGTTGAATAATGGTGAAAATTTTGAATTTTTTTACATATGTTTTTTTCTTGACATTTTAAAGTTACGTTAATCATTCTAAGTTGTGTTAAATGATTAACATGAATGTTGAGGAATTCAAATTTAAAATTCATTAAATTAAAATTTGGGTTTTGGTTTTAGTAAAAAGACATTTGAACTTGAATAGGTGATGTGTTAGATTGTGGTTAATTTTACAAAAAACTATTGTAATAACATAATTTTGATGGTAAAAAAATTAGATGATAATAACCTACTATCCACGTTCAAAAAACACTCATAATTTAAAAGATATGGAATTTGAAAATTTTAGAAATTCAAAGTATTTCCAAAATTTTAAAAATTTCAAAAGTCTTTTACCACATGTAAGTGGTGTGTAATGTGCATGACATACAAAACAAAGTTGTAGTTTATGATACAATAAACAAAAACCTAAAGTAGTTAATATATTTTGGTATGATGCAAAATTATGATAAATTTTCAAGATGAAACGCAAAATCTAGTAAAATTTACACACTTTGAAAAATTCATATTTATTTAACAATGATTAACACAAAAACATGTGATCTATTGGGGCAACTATATTTATTTTTAATAATAAGTTGCAAAAGGTTTCATTCAAAAATTCTTTCATATGAAAAAATGAAAAAGGACAAAAAAAGACTCACATTCCTTTTGTAAAGTAATCCAGTTAGCTCCTTTGTGTGTACCTACACCTCGTTATGGCTTTTTTAGTTTTTTTCAAGGAATTATTTCTACATCGAAACTTCTATGACAAATGCAAAGTTGCACATGCCTTGGCATCCACCTTATCTTTCCCTTCCGGCATCTTAACCTAAGATTTAATCCATCCATACAATTCCTTTACCAAATGCATAAACATGATTTCTACCAAATTTACATGTTCTCCCTTATCTACCTTCATAATTGTAATTGTATTTCTATTACAAAAATAATAGATTCTCTTTCTTTGGTAGATTATTCAAATTAGTGCAAAAAATCTAATATCATAAGGTGTCTTCATTTTGACCACACTCCACCGCTCATTGTTTACATAAACATATGACATTGCAATGTTTCTCAACATTTCTTTTACAAACTATGAGGCTTTAACAATAGGTTGACTATGTTTCATGTTAGGTTTTAAGCCAATATTACATCTATATTGTTAGTAACAATGCATATGCATAAGCATGGAACTTTACCTACATGTTTGGAATAACAAAATTGGTGCTTCTATTTAATTTTATTTAATTAATTCCCATTCTTATTGGCATTTTGTGGTTCACAAAAAAGGTTTTGTCTTCCTCATGAATTTAGTGATGGGGGGCATGATGAACACACAATTCTCAATGAAGCAACAATGAAACTATGCCATACCATTAAACATTTGTGTCAATTGTGGATTTGTAGGTACATGCATGTTAACTATGGATTATATGTTCTTGAAATTCAATAGTTTAACTAGCCCTTATAAAGGGGTAAGTAGAAATTCAACAACTTAGTCTTCTAGGAGGGGCAATTCACTAAATGGTTGCCCCATTAATAAGAGCTAATTTGGGGGGGGGGGCAAATTTGAAAGGTAGGTAGTATTATTGCCCCTAGTACCATTTTCATTTGATTATTTATTTTTCTTTTTTCTATTCCTATAGGTGGTCATATTCCTTCACCCTTATAAGGTAGTTCTATTATAAAGTAGAACTATCACAATTAGGAGTATTATTATCTCTTTGAAGAATTGTTTTCTAAGTGTGTTTTCAAATAGTTGTAAAAAAATTGTACTAATTTAATTGCAATTAAATTTTTTTGTTAACACCCATGACATTACCATAAGGTGGGAAGGTAATTGTCTAGCCCCCTTGTTTGGGCCTATTTTCATTTGGTGACCATGCCGAGGATCTAATATTCAACATTTGGTTGAAATTTTAAGTTTAAGTTTTGGGTGTTTTTTTGTCTTCACCATGTTGTGAATCTTTTGTTCAAATCCTTGGTTGGGATTTTGTGTTTTAGGATATTTTGCCAAATTTTGTTGTTTATTGTTCATTGTTTGTGGGAGTTTCAAAGAAAAATATGTGGTTGTGATTTTTGAGAAAAAAAAAGATCGTGGTGGAATTACAAAAAATGAGAAAGGGGTTTTGTTCTTGGAAGATTTTTTGACCATACCATTGATTTGAATCCATGTTTTTTTGGTTTGTGATTTTGTGGGGTTTATTTGTTTTTAAGTGAAGAAAAATAGAGTTATTGGTTTTAGGGCTTGATTATATCCTATGGGGTAGTGTAATATAATCATAAATATAGGGGATTGTTTTTCACTAAACCATGGGGTAGTAATAGTGAAAGTTTAAATGAAAACCTAGTTTAGGCCACCCACTAAGTTTAGCCTAGGTTAACCTAGGCTAACTAAAGCCTTCCCATGTTATTATAAGTTAACAGGTAACATAACCTAAGGCTATTTAAGTTAAACCTAAACTGAACTTAAAGGCTAAACCTAAGCTAAACTTAAAAGTTAAATTTACAAGCTAAACCTATGTTAAACTTAAGTTAAATCTAAAAGTTAAATTTAAAGGTTAAACCTAAAAATTCAACTTAAAAAACTAAACCTACATGTTAAATCTCAAAATTTAAACCTACACATTAAACATAAGTTAAAATTATGTTAAGCCTACAAGCTAAACCTAGATGATAAATATGGGTTAAACATAGGTTAAATTTAAAGCCTAAAGTTAAAGGCTAAACTAAGGTTAAACTTGAGCATAATTTAAGAAAAACTTAAAGGTTAAACTTAAGCTAAACTTAATTAAACACATGCTAAATTAAAATTTACCCTAAAGATTAAATTTTAATTAAATATAGTTAAATAGAATTAAACCTAGGTAACCTAAACTAAACTTAGGTTAAACTTAAAGGTTATACCTAAAGGTAAAATTTAGCCTAAATTTAAACTATACCTAAAGATTAAACCTAGGCTAAACCCAACTAATCCAGGTTAAATTTAATTTAAACTTAAAACCTACACTATACCTAAAGGTTAAACGTAGGCTAAATTTAAAAGCTCAACCTAAGTTAAACTTAAGTTTAATGTAAAAGTTAAACCTAGTTTAAACATAAGGTAAACCGAAAGGTTAAAGTTATAATTTAAAGTTATAGACTAAACCTAAACCACATTTAAATGTTAAACCTAAACTAGATTTAAACATTAAATTTAAGTTAAACCTAGGCTAACTAGGGCCAAACCTAAACAAACCTAGTTTGAATGTACTTCAATATTAGTTTTAAGAAGAGAAGATTTCATGGCCAAGGTAATCGACAATAATCTAGGTAATGTGTCATGTCGAAGGAGGTGGCATTTTTCTAGGCATCCTCACATTATTTTATAACAAAGCATAATAATTTCTTTGAATTGTAAAGCTTCCTTTAAAGGGACAATTTTATTAGCAAATTTGCAAGGCAAAAGAATAGGTTAGATTATATCTCATGCAAAAATTTCAATAGAAAATGAAAATTAAATGTTTTGTAATGAATTCCTTACTTTCATTAGGGTATTCAATTTCCTTAGGGGTAGACCAAAATTTACACGTCTTATTTCACTTTTGTATGTTTTTAAAAAAAAATTGGGCCATGTGAAACACTTTTGCAACCTTGATATATACTAGCGTTGGGTAATCCTCTCCTTTTAAAAAAAAACCATTAGTTCTGGTTCTTCCCCTAACATTTCAAAGAACCGACTTAGTTCTTTAAAAAATAAAATTTAGATATAAAATAATCGACTAGGGTATCAAATTAAAAATTTAAAAACCAAGCTAGTTTTCAAACCAAGCAATTTTCACAAATGTGATAATAGTTGATTTTCATATTTGGTTTTCACAAACCAAATTTCAAATTTATATTCATTTTTAGAAAAAAATTATTTAAGAAATAATTATAAATAAAAACAAGCTTGTTTAATGAATGATTAAAATGTTACACCTATAATAATATATGTTTTCAAAATCTCATATCTTTCAAATGTTCTTTCAAATTCTTCTAAATCCTCTATCTTTGCATTAATTTCAAGTAGCTCCACTAAATTAAAAAATGATTTGTAACAACTAATCTTAGGGTCATTAGGCCAATTTTTGTTCACAAAAATTTATTTATTTAAATTATCTGATTATAAACAACATCTCCTAATATTAGTAAGTATCCCTACCAAGAAAAAATCTTTTCAATTTCGATTTGTGAACTAATAATGCTTAAGATTTGATGGGCTAGGAATCCAATTGCAAGAAACATTGATTCATGTTTCTCCCAACATTGAAAAGGACATTTGATATGTTTTGCATCCACTTGAAGCTTTTTGAGAATTAGTAGTCCCTATTGACAAACTCCTTTGTCAATTCATTTGTACTTGTTGTCATTTTAAAAATGTTCAAACTATAATATTGATCAACACCTTAGTCGACATTGACATTTTTAGACAAGGGATGCAAATGATTGTAACATTTCAACAACATGGGATACAAGGTTTTTCTATCATATTCTTCAATATTGACCTTGTTTAATTGAATGAAGACACTAAACATAAGTTTTTAAACCTAGGATTTAACATCAAAGACAACATGATGTTATGAGCTTTATTTTCTTCCTTTTTTTTCAAGAAAAAAAGAAAAAAATCTAAACCACAACAAACCTCTTTTTTGATGTTAGAAAACAAAAAATCTAACTTAAGAGCAACAATAGACTCATTTTCCATAACATTATCAAAAGAAATTGAAATTCTAGATTCTTTTATCAATTTCAAACAAATGGAAATGGTAAAATTTAAAGAATCACTTAACAGCCAAGAACCTTTAGATTGATTAAAAACACACGTACACACAATAGGGGAAAATACATCAACAATGATTTGAGAGATATGCCATGTCAAAGGAGGAGGCATTCGTGCAATCATCAAAACAACAATTTGTTTGTTATAATAGAGGATAATTACTTTCTGAAAATGCAATGCTTCTTGAAAAAGGATAATTTTGTTTGCAAATTTGTAAAAGAAAAATGAATTTGTTAGAGCTTCCCACTAATGGAAACTAATTATAAAAAATTAAAACATAGATATTTGTCATTGTAATAATACATTAGATAAAAAGGTTGCCTTGTTTTCATTAGTGCATTTAATTTCCTTAGGGCTAAACCATATTCAACACATGTTCTAGTTCATTCTTATCAACCTTTCCCTAATTTTTTTGGCCAAGTTATACATTTACGCAATTCTTTTTTATGTAGTTTTAGTAGAAACATATGTCAAGTCTTTACAAACTTTTTCATTTGTTATAGCATATTGACAAGCCTTGGACAATGCATGTGCAAAGCAAATGCTTTGATAAATTTCCTCCAAACCCAAAATGTCACAACTTATAATTATTTTTAATGTAGAAGTCATAGTGTTCAAGTTAAACTCCTCATTTTTCACATGAACAATAATTTTTCTCTCAAATTATACTTTTATAGTAACTCAATCAAGTTTTTGGCCAAAGTTTTTTCCAAATGTAACATGTTTTGGCTACCAGTCAGTTCCTGAAAAACTAATCACAAAGGCAAATATGTCATGTCATGCATTCCTTTTGACATCCAAAGATTAAAACTTGATGTTGCAAAATCACATTATGCAAAAGCTGGTATTACATACAATTATTTAGTTTTTTCCACTAATTTAAAGAACATTTCTTGTGAAAACTATCTTTTAGAAGGAAAGACCAATCTTGGACACAAATGCAAACATAAGCATTTCATCCAATGACTTTCAACAAATTGCATGGGCAAATGATTTTTAATAATCAACAAGCCCATATTTTCAAGAAACATTTTTTGTTGCATATGATCCTTTTGGAAAGGTTATTTGGTAGCAAAAAATTGACAATTACACTATTATATGTATTTGATTTTATTTTTTCTATAGGTTGTTTCCGCACTTCTCATTTCAATTGATTGTTTATTTCCTCCTCAAACATTTTTGCAATAATATAATGATTTGCATTCACATGTTTTTTCAATGTTGTTATTCCATTTGTTGTATTATATATCATTAGATATTTCCTTGCTTGAATTTTAAGGTTATAAACCAAAACTTGATTTTGTAACAAGTAATGCATCTCATGGTTTGTGGGCATTTCACATCAACATCGTCATTATCATTAACACAAAAAAACCCAACATAAAATATTTCTATCATGTGACTTCCACAATGTTATTTGGGCATGCAACTTTTTAATATATTTTTTCATTTTCTAGATTTTGACTAATTTCAATTTGAAGACTAAAGTTTATTTCATATTTTTCTTCCATTACGTCATTCATAAACATTTCACACATATTTCCACTTATCATATTTTCATTTTTAAAAGTTTAAACCATTTGTAATTTTCACAAGAGAATACACCTTTGAAATGAAGAAAAAAATTCAAACAAATGTATGATATACCGAAAAACCAAATACCTGACTTGGAAAATAAGCTAAAATGCAAACATCTACAAAAATAATTACAAATTATTCAACATTTTATTCAATTTTGATTAGAAGCATATGCAAATGTTAAATTTTTTTTGCACTTTTTTTTTCATCATAGAGGAGTTCCACTATAACCGAACATGGGGTGACCGGACAACGTTGCCGTTCTGATCCAGATCCTGATTTTGTTTGCACCAGCACTTGGCTGGCGGCGCATTACTTCTCATCACTAAGGCAATGCATGGTGGCTGCTTTGGTTTGATCATGGAAACTCACCACTTGAGGAGGACGGCACGGGATCACGGCAACAGAGATACTGGCCTTTATGGTTTGAGGCGGCATGGCGGCGCCGGAATGGGCATTCATGATGGAGGTGAGTGGCAATTGAAGGTGAGATCCTGGGAGTTGGACATGGTAAGACGGGTACTTTTGGAGGAAGGCAAGAGGATGGAAAAGGTAGGAAGGTGTTTTGGAGGAAGGCAAGAGAATTTTGGGGAGAGAGAGGAATTTCGGTAGAGGAGCTCAGAGCTTGGTGGCTAGTTTTACTGATTTTCTTCCGTTGCGTTAGAAACTAGAAAAGAGCTAGCTCCTGAATTTGGAAAGAATCGGATCGAGTAAGGAATGAGGTTGTAGAACAGAGCAGTTTTGGGAGGAGTGAAGGAGATCAACAGATTTGAGTGGTCTGTTTCTGGAGGAGAGTGTGATCGTAGACAAATAGATGTCAGACCTTTGTTTGATGTTTTAGGAGTTTGGACGTTTGTGTTGGCGGAGACTTTTTGTGTGAATCTGAATTGTGAAATTCCATCCTGGGAGCTCTGTGAAGGGTTTGTGTTTGCAGGAGGCTCAGATGAGTTTGGGTCAGTGAAAGTCGTTATGCATGCTCTATTGATGTGTGAATGCTCAATGCTAGATCAGTCACAAGCAATGCAGTAGAGTCAGAGGAGTCTGGTTGTTGTCTGGACCCTCTCTTTTTGGTGACACCACCACCTCCACGAGGCATTAATAGGGGGTAGTACTGCACCATGGCATAAACAACACAATGAACTAACAACACCAGCAACGTGACGAACTATCAATAACACTAGAGGGGTGGTAAATGGCAATGGTGGGTACTTGGTAGTGACAAAAACGTAAAGCAATGTGAAAGACCATTGGCTTGCCATTCAATGGCAATGGGGGTAATATTTTAAAAAACATGGGAATATAACAATTTATCATTAACATGCAAAAGAACAATAGGGGGGCTCATGTGGGTACTTGAAAACCAATAGCACCATCACCAACATGACAAATCAACAACACCAACAACAAATAATAGCACGTGACAAACAACAATATCGGTGACAAATAGTAGCATTGATGACAAACCAACATGAACACTAGCAAACTAACAACATTAATGAAATGTAACACCAACGATAAATTAGTAGCACTTGCAAACCATCAACACTAGAAACAAACAACAACATCAACAAACTAGTAACACCAGTGACAAACTAGTAGCACAAAGAACTAGTAATGCCAACGACAAACCAATAATGTGAACCAACAAAGGAACGACAAAATAAAATAAAACAACGAGCAAACAAGAGCAATGCAAATGAACTAAACAAGGAACAATGCAAAGGAGTTAAATAAAGAACATAACAAAGAGCAAACATGAGCAATGTGAATAGAAAAACAAGGAGTAATATTAAGACTAAATTTGATTAAAAATGCAAAACCCTTGTGGGGTTTTTATACAATGGGCATTGCTGTTTAACTTAAATCTTAAACCCTAACCTAATCAACCTATTAACTATTAACCCTAATCTAAGATGAAAACGAGGTTTTGGTTTTTTCATAAGACCAACCTGGTTTTTCAAAAAAAATTCTAATGGTACTCGGCTTTCACTCAAGTGAAAATTGTCGATTTGATTTTTATACCGATATCACTTTTGGTGATACTAGTTGGTTCTCCATGTGAGAATCAATCTAGGAATTGAAGGTTTTAGTAAGAACCACCCAACACTATGTATACATCCTTTAAACCTTTGTAAACTTTTTGATTTGTTGTAACATATTGACATGATTTTAAAAATGCATGCCCAAAACAAGTTCCTTAGGGTGCAAATGAGATAACACAATCCACACTTGCTTGCTTAGGGGATTTTTTTGGGGGGTATATTTTTAATAATATTCTCACAAAAGTTTTCAATTTTTTAAAAAATATTAATTAAAAAAATACTATTAAATCAAGGTTTATATATAAGATTTCAAAAAAAAAAATCATTTTCAAAAGTTTAAAACCCCATTTACAAGTCATTTTTGTGTTTAAAAACAATCATTATAGTGTTTAATGAATGCTTTTGAATTTTTTTTTATTCATTGGATATTTTTCAAATTAATTCACATGTTTTAATTATATATTAGACAACTTACAATATAAAAACATCTTATATTTGCAACATCAAATTAAACTATCACTTCTAAATGTGAAAAATTAAACAAACATTACACTTCGTGTGGCTCTTGTTTGTGTGACTACACCCAATGATGGTGAAGAACATTCTTGAAAACACAAAACATTCATGAATAAATAAACATTCTCAAAATGAAAAAGAAGAAGTCGTGAGGCTTTTTATTTGGTGGGTACCGTGAAGAGAAATTGCACAAAGCTTTATGCTTTAACTTAATTTCTAACCTATGTTAACAACACCTTAATATAAACTAATGGCCTCCTAATCCCTACATTGCTTGAGAACTAGATTTGAATTCTTTGAGAAAACCCATTCAGTTTTCATGATTTAAAAAAAGGGGGGGGGGGGGGGGGGGGTGGAGAGTTATTTTAAACATTAGAACAAAGTTCAAACAGCTAAATTTGAAAAAGTAGAACAAAAACTTCTTCAACCTATCTAGCCATACGGTCCCC
>Ga0116227_10014522_pt1 | contig 11972 bp, 10 predicted proteins | sample S1TSphgellanicum_FD_89693 | JGI IMG/M metagenome (GOLD analysis project Ga0116227, IMG submission 89693) | Host-associated microbial communities from peat moss isolated from Minnesota, USA - S1T2_Fb - Sphagnum magellanicum MG | ecosystem: Host-associated > Plants > Peat moss > Unclassified... | reverse complement strand
GTCTCGAGCACGAGGGGCGTCTTGAGAGCGATAGTCATTTGCTGCCAGTTCTTTCCCGTGACGGAGCGACGCTCGCGGGCGAAGTTCGACAGCTTGGTACGGTCGCCCTCATCGAAAGACGCGCGCTGCAAATTCGAGACCGCCGAGCAGCCGTCAATGCCGCGGCCGGCATTGCCGAACCCGGCCTCCGCACGCGGCCCTCACGCGACGAATCGCACGACGCCGCCGTCGACGCGCAGCGCCGCGCCACTGGTAGCAGAAGCTTGCTCGGAGCAAACGTACACGACCATGTTCGCAACTTCCTCAGTCGTCGCAAAACGCTTGATGAGTGTTGTCGGCCGATTGGCGGCGAGGAAATCCTGCTCGACTTGCTCGAGCGGTTTGCCCTGTTCTTTCGCGACCGGCTCGAGCCAAGTCGCCAAGGTTTCGGACCGGGTGGGGCCGGGAAGGACGGCGTTCACCGTAACTCCCGTGCCGGCAACCGACTCGGCGACCCCGCGTGAAACCGCCAGCTGCGCCGTCTTCGTCATGCCGTAATGGATCATGTCGCTCGGGATGTTGAGAGCGGACTCGCTGCTTATGAAGACAACCCGGCCCCATCCCTTTTTCACCATGCCCGGCAGATAATGTCGCGTCAGACGCACGCCACTCATGACGTTGAGCTCGAAAAGCGCCGTCCAATGTTCGTCCGTCAAGTCTTGAAAAGGCACGAGGGCCGCCGATCCCACGTTGTTCACGAGAATATCGGCGTGTTGGACCCGCGCGATGAGTGCAGCTGCCCCAGCTGCCGTAGCCATATCGGATGCGACGCCGGAAAGGTCCGCATCGGGCGTCGTTCTCCGTAGGTCCGCGATCGCCGCCTGGACGCGCGCCTCGGTCCGGCCGTTGATCACGACGGCGGCGCCCGCTGCTACGAGGCCCCGTGCGATCGCGAAGCCGATACCGGCCGTCGAGCCGGAAACGACGGCTCGCTTATTTCGTAAGTCAATCTTCACACGACAAGCTCCGAGTAGCGCGGAACCGCGCGATTCGCCTTGTTCGTAATTAGACCGTAAGAGTCATTCCGTGTCAGGTGCCACGGGAGCCGCGCCTGAATTGGTGAACGTCGACGGCGGGTATTTTGCCTTGATCGGTACGAACGCGCGCGGAACTTGCCCGAAGTCGAAATCGCTGAGAACGTTCGCGCGGCAATCCGTGTAGCCGTAACCCTGTGACGGGGGTGCAGGGCAGCTCCCCGCAATGGGCGGCAACGCAAAGACCGTCTCGATGAACTTCAGAATGCTGGCCGGCTCGTAGAGCGTATTCGAAACTTTGCCGCGAGGCGCGTACGGGGAAATCATCATGAGCGGCGTGCGGATTCCCAAGCCCCGAAAATCCATTTGCGGCGGCGGAACCGGGTCGTACAATCCTCCCCAATCGTCCCACAGAACGATGATGGCGGTCGAGTACCATTGCGGCCCGGTTCCAATGGCGTTGACGACGGCCGAGACCCACGAGGGGCCCTCATCCGTGACATAAGGACCGGAATGGTCTGAATACGTACCGTCGGGAACGACCCACGTCACGCTCTTGAGCTGACCCGCGGCCACGGTATCGAACACCTTGGTTTGCGGAGTAGTGATATTCGACCAGTCAGGGCCGAAGCGGACCGCGCGAATCGCAGAGAACGGCGACCAAATGTTATCGCCGTTCGGAAAGTTACTCGTCGTCGGCGTAAAGTACTGCCACGAAACTCCGCGAGCGTCGAGCGAATCGGCAATGGTACGGTACTGGGTAAAACATGGGAACGGCCCCGCTGCCGGCAGTACGGTCCGCTGCGCGTCAAGCAGCGACGTCCGCGCGAAACTGGGGGAGTCGCAACTCCACGACGTGCTGGACGTCACGTCCACGCCGCCGGACTGATTGAGGACGCCGGGATAGTTCACGATCGACATATTCGGCGCAACATCGGTCGTACCGGCGACTAAGTACTGATGCGCGGTAAAACTCGGGCCGAAATCGGTCGGAAAGTAGTGGTCGGCGAGGACGTACTGCATCGCCATTTGCCAGTATGGGCCCGCTTCATCGACGTAGCTCGGGGCGCCGTTTGGAACGAAAACGTACGGAGAATCCAAGCCTTGCGTTCCAACCGCCGGACGAGCGAGACTCGGGCAGTTCGTGAGGGGCCACTTCTCGGGGTACTCCTGATCGAAGCCGTCCATCTTTCCGTTGTCCCACGACGCCATTGCGGAATCGAAACAATGCGAGATGTCTTCCACCGAATGCTCGAGTGCTAGCGGCCGAAGGGGAACAACCATCGAGCCGGCGTAGCCGGTCGCGCGCGTCAGCGCACCCGGAAAACCCATGAAGAGGTTATTGAAGCTGCGGTTCTCCTGAATGATGATGACCACGTGTTTGATGCACGTGTAGTTTGCGGCCGGGCAGCGCGTCGCTTGCGCGTTGGGAGCAGAGGACGAGCCGCCTTGTGGCCCGAGCGAAACCGCTCCCGAACATCCGGCGACGGAAAAGCACGCGCACACGACCGACAAGTGGAACCATTGCAGAGATCGCACGCACACCGCATACGTTGCAAGCCAAGACTTTCCTCGTCTGTATTTCCGGTAATTGCAATAATAAGATTAGGACGCAATATCGATTCGTCATTCCGAGTGGCAAACCGTAAAGTTAGTAACCGTGCCACCGGAAGCTTATGGAGTAACCCGCCGAGATATCCGAAAACCTCAGTCTACCGCCCTGGCTCGAGCAGCTCACCGGGACCGACGCGGCTTCCCCCTTTGTCACCCTGAGCTTGTCGAAGGGTGGGTCCGGCAGCGACAAGATCCGAGCGTCCGTTACGCAGCCTTCGACAAGCTCAGGGTGACAAATCCAGGTGCAGTTGCCGTACAGCCACGAGTTCGAATGTTCGACGCCGGACAGACAACCCGCCGCTCCGGCAATAACATTTAAGAGAGAGCCGGCACCATCGCGCTCGCGCCGCACGTTCGACCCAGCGGAGACCTCTGCATGAGCACACTACTCAAGTCACACAGCTACGACTCGGCCACTCTCGCAGAGTACGCGTCCAAGTGGGACTTGCCTATGGGGCTCGGTGAGATGGCCGTTTACGATAGCCGCCTCGTGGAGGACGGCGTGTTCAGCGTAGAAGCGGTTCCGTTTCAAACGGGCGCAGACGCGATCTTCGACCACGCCAAGTATTTCGCGATCAGCCACGATTCGTTTCCGATGCCGAAGAACGGATCGCTTCAGTTTTCCGTCGATATTAGGGCTACGACTCCGGGCACGCAACCGGGAAGAGTCATCCGCGGATCCTACACGGATACTCCAAACTGCGAAAGATCGTACGTGCAACCCACGATCGAAGGGCAACAGGCAGCAGTCATGTTCAACATGACGAGCGTTGAGACGGGCCAAGTCTTCGACTGGTTCGTGTCCGGCAGTTCGGTGTTCGCGCTGATCGAGCGGCTACCGAGCAACGTTACGCAGCCCAAGCTGCCGGCGAGCGATTCCAGCTACGTCGGATTGGCCAAAGCCTATACGCAGATCGTCAAGTCCGCGCCGGTGAAGCCGGGCGAGATCCATACGTACGCCATTCGCTATACGCGAGATGCAACGCAGTCTTCAGTAGAATTTCTTCTTGACGGAGATCCGTTTGCCCGTGTCGATCGCGTCGGCATTCCCCTCGACACGCAAGGCGCACTCTACACGGGCCTCTATCCCAGCTACCATGGGGCACCCGGTGAGGAGCTCGCGCAACGCATGGATACCTTCGTGATCGGTCACGGACTGTACAGCGTGCTGGACGCCTTCCCGTTCCAGCATCCGGGCGCACCCGAACTAGCCGTCTCGATTCCGCTGTCCGAACGCCTATTCGGTCAAGGCGCCCGCGGCGAGTTTAGCAATTTCGACGTAACGACCGATTCCGACTAATCGGACGGCGTCGAAGCGAGTATCGAATCGGGAACGCTCGCATTGAGAGCGTAGTTCGTGAAGACCGTCGTCGAATCGGCATGGATGCTGCCGCCGCGCGTCGTGGTCGTGCTCGACCGGACGAGTTCGTAGCCGCCGATGGCTTCGTAGGTCTCGTCGCTCGTAATCGTCTGTCCGTCGACGTTCGACCACACATACTCGAGCACGAGGCCCGATGCGTTCGACACGAGCACGTCGATGCTGCGGACCCGCTCCGCCGAGAACGGTATCAGCCGGAACGTGGTCGTATCCGCGGTCCGCGCCGCAATCGATATCGCATACCGCCGCTGCCAATCACCGGGACCGTTGATCGTCGGCATCTTGCTTACCGCGGATTTCGCGATTCCGGGCACCCGATCGAAGACGACGATCGACTGATCGCCGCGCCGGTAGACCGTGCCGTGGAGCCCGAAGCTTCCGAAAAACACGCGCGTTTCGACGTCGATGTGCGCCGTGTACGATTGCAATCCCTTATTGACGCCGAGCACCTTTTGGAACACGGGGTCGGTGCGCACATCGAACGTTTGACCCGCCGCCGGCGTCATCGTTACGTACGCTGCGAGCGTTCCCGAAATCAACTTCCCTCTGAGCCGCATCAAGAATCGGCCTTTCACGCTATCACGTCGTTTTCGTTTACCCGTCTGACGGTCGAGTGCTACGCAATGTTTCACGATGCGACCAGTCCGACGGCGTTCGGCTTAAATCGCGTTCCTAGCGGGAGACGAGGCCCCGGCTGCTTCCGCTATGCCGGAGGATGCCTCCCAGTCGCGCCGAAGACGCCGTCCCGGCACGGCGCAATCCCTAAAGTTAACGGTACGCATCGGTGCGAAGCTTTCGGTGCTCTAGTGAGAAAGACGTCGAAGACGTCGCCGCATATGGCGAGCTGAGCGGTACCCCTATTTCCACGATACCGCCCGGGACGCCGAGAGCCTACGATACGCGGATATGACATCGTCGGCAATCTCGGTCCGCAAGGCGGCGGATATTCCTCGGCACTCGATCGACGCGAGTTCGGAGCGGACGCACTTCTCGCATCTCGGCGCGGCCGTCCGCGACCGCTTCGGCGCTCTGACCGTCTTCAACGACGATATTCTCGGCCCATCGACGGCCACGCAGCCGAAGATGTACGAGTACGTTGAGGTCATCACCTACGTTGTCGGCGGCTGTTTTCGCCACGACGACGCCCTCGGCAGCGACTTCGTCTTGCAGCAGGGCGACGTCGAACGGTTTTCATTCGGCTCGGGCGCCGCGATCATGGCGACGAATAATTCCGACTCGCTGGATCTTCGCTCGATCGTGCTGTCCATCGATGCGCGGGATCGCGCCGGCACGCCGTCGATCGACCGCCGCTCTCTCAAGCGTAGCGCGGTCGGACGCGATCAACCTCTAATCGATATCGCGCTCGACGACACCCTCAACCCGAGCCCGGCGATGTCGCTTCATCAGCGTGGGCGAGTTGCCGTGGGACTTCCTGGCGGATTCGAAGACCGTCTCCGGATCGACCGGGACGATGGCGCGTACATCTATGCGGTTTCCGGGAGCGTCGGCGTCGGCGATTTGGTCCTGACCGAAGGCGATGTAGCAACCGTGACGGATGCCGCCGACCTCAAGATTTTCGGTGACGGGCCCGCTCACGCACTAATCGTCGTCGTGCCGCTCAAAGATTACGAAACAGCCGACCGCCCCGATGCGGCTCTCGGGCTTCTGCCTTCGTCACCCTGAGCTTGTCGAAGGGCGCATATCAGCTAACTGCATCGGCAATCGTGGATTTGAAGGGGTGACCGCGCGAGTGCGTTCGGGTAGCATCGATTAGCGAACACTTGCCGCTCTAAGGGGATTCATCCGATGTCCAATTCCTTTTCCCGCCGCGAAATCATATCGTTGATCGTGGCGCTTCCGCTCGGAATCGTAGCCGTGAGTGCCTTGCCCTCAGCCGCCGACGATGACGATTCAAGCGGCACCAAAGCGCAATTCAAGTATCAGGCGACCCCGGGCCCAGACGGGAAGGCATGCGGAGCCTGCTCGCTCTTCCAAGCGCCGAATGCATGTTCCGTCGTAAAAGGCAAAATTGTCGCGACCGGTTACTGCACTTCGTACGCAGCTAAGTAACTGCCGCCGCATCTGTCCGGCGGCACGGTATCGCGCGCTGCCGCAGCCGCCGTCAGCGGACGATCGCGCAGGCGAGCGCGGCGAAAACGAGTGCGCCCCTCACCACATGAACTCCAAACGCCGGCCTAGTCGTCGTTCGACTCGCCCTTCGAAACAGCTGCCTCGACGTTGAGGACCACGGCCGCGACGTCGTCCGCCAGGCGCGCTCCGGCGTGCTCGAACGCTCGCGCTACGATGGCCTGGGCTTGCTCTTCGGCGGAGCGCGCGCGATTGTCTTCGATGACCGTCGCCAGCGGTGCCGGCCCGAGAAACTCCAAGCGCTCGTTGCGAGCTTCGGTGAAGCCGTCGGTCACCGCGGCGACGATGTCGCCGGGTTCCAGCGCGACCGTATCCCCGCGAAAAGCACGATCGTCGTCGAAGAGTCCGAGAATCGGACCCGTCGCGTTCAGGAAGCGGGTGCCGCTGCCGCCGACGAGACATGCGGCCTCGTGTCCCGCCGAAACGTACCCCATCGATCGCTGATCGATTGCGATGATGCCGAAGAATGCGGTAGCGAAGAACTCGCTATCGTCCTCGAAGGCCGATGTCTCGATGCACAGGCGATTGAGCGCGCGAATGGAGCCGACGGCATCGTACCCCTGGGATGCCACGGCTCGCAGCGCGTGCCTGACGAGGCCCGCGTGCGTCGCGACGCGGATCCCGTGGCCGGAGATGTCGATGAGAGCGATCGACGTTCGGCCGTCGGCGTACCGGAAAACGTCCACGACGTCGCCGCCGTAGGGGAATCCAGCTCGCGCACCCCAATACGCGCGACCGATGTCCAAACCCGGCAGTTTGCGCACCACCGGATCGTATGCGTTCTCGACGACCAGGCGCAGATCGTCGTCTAAGTTTTCGTCGGCGCGTAACGGCGGCACGTTATGAACTTTCCGGGGCCCTACGAGCTTCAAATCAGTAGCGACGCGGCGAACGCCGCTTTCGACGCCTCGTAGCACTCGCAGGCCGCGTCGTGTAGCCGGCCGGGATCGAGGATCCGCACGTCGCTGCCGTGGCACGTGATGGCGCCGGCATGCTCGAGCCGGTCGGTCGCGTCAACGACGACTGCGGCTTTCGCACCGAGCATGATCGCCAGGAAGTCGCGCGAGAGCGAGAACTGCGGCCGATCGACACGATCGGCCGTCATCGCAAGCCAGCGGGCACAGCGCCGGAAGACGGAGTGCTTGAGATTACAGACCGTGAATTGCTGTGAACTGTAAAGCGCCGCGCAGACGTTGCGGCGCATGGAACGGGCGAACGTGGTGCTCGTCGTCATGCGGCGTTCGAATCGTTCGAAGAGCATGCGGCCGACGCGACCTTCGACTTGGCAAAACGACGTGCGCGATGCAACTACCGAGTCCAGCGTGGCTTCGAGTTCGACGAAGCTCTCGCTTCCGACGGTCCCTACCTCCACCGTCTCGCCGCTCTTCAAAGTGGCGACGACCGACAGGACGGCGTCGATTGGGAAATCGATATACACGATCCGCTCGCCGGCGGATTGCGTCGATTGCTTTGCCCGCAGGGTAACGATCGCCACGTCGCCCGCGAGGTCGGCCGCGTCGGCCGCCGGCAGGGCGTCGAGTAGGCGATTTCCCAGCGAATACGCTGCCGACTTAGCGGCGCCTCGGTAATTTTGAACGTCGATGGGACTTGCCATCCTAGCGCGTCCTTACTTCGAAGACGCAGATTCGAGCCCGAACACGGCGATCGTTCATCCCCGGTCGTGTGCCGGAAGGCGGCTGGTCCCACCCAGACCAAAGGTGAGCGGCCATGTCGCGTCCATTCTGGCGAGTGCCGCAATGCTGCAATCCCTACTGATATTACCTTACGTGGCGGGCGCCGCATATCGTTAAATTCAAGGGGGGGTGACCGACCGGCAAGGCGGCTTGGCGCCCCGGGCCCTTCGCGTTTGGTATCGGGACCGTGCACGAACAATTGGTCGTCCAAGTGCGACGCCCGCCGGATAAGCAGTTACGACGCGATGCTTTTCTCGCGCGACGCGAACTAACGCGCGTCGCGGGCAAGAAAACATACGGCGCCCTGAAAGACGTCGCAATGCTCGGCGGCTACCGTCATCAGCAATTGCATATAGCGAAAATGTTAAGTCGCCGGTTTGCTAAGACCGTGCGAGCGAATCAACCGGAAATATCCAATGCCGGCTATCGCAACTCTCACCGGTCACCCTGAGCTTGTCGAAGGGCGCTCTGCGAGAGCTCGCGTGCGCCGCCCCGTTCGGCCGTCGCGGCGATGCCCATCCGCAACGCAGCTGAAACGGCTTCCGTCCGCGTGGAAACGCCCAGCTTCGTAAAGGCTGCCGCGACGTGATGATCGACCGTCCGGACCGAGCGGCAGAGGCGCTCGGCGATTTCGGCGTTGCGCAAGCCCTCACAAAGGAAGATGAGTATTTCGAGCTCCCGTTCGGTCAAGTCGCACGGATTTCGACGGGTGGAAGCGCGCGCTCCACGTGGCACTCGGACCGCGGCTGCCCGTAGCTGACGGCGAGCGGCGTCCGCGGCCGGACGCGCGCCGAGCCGCTCGAAGATCCCAAGCGCCTCGAGCTGGTCGGCGGGACCGCCCTCGGCCAGCGCGCGCGCCCGTTCGTACGGACACTGCAACGACGCCCACGCCGCGGCGGCGTCGTTGGTCCGGCCGTCGAGTTGCAACCGGAACGGCTCGGCCAGCGGCGCCGGCGGCACGTCGGAGGCGCCGGCTTGCCTCATGATGTAGGTGAGCTCGCCGCCGACCCACGCATGAACGTGCCGGGCAGGCAGCAGCAAGGCCGGCCTCGCTTCCGCGACGGCCGCCGCCGAGTCGCCGCGTAGCCACGCGGCCTCCGCGCAGGCAGCCCTGATCGGCCCGATGCGCTGTAGCGTCCACGCCGATTCAACGAGCGATGACGCTTCGTCGAGCAGCGCCTCGGCGCCCGGGGCGCCGCTGCGCATCTTGACCCGGGCGAGCGCGACCAGCGCAGTTACCCGGCTGATGGTACGGTCCGTTCCTTCGAGGACCTCGAGCGCATGGTTTGTCGCATCGCTCCAGCGGCCGAGGTACATCTCCGTCATTGCAAGCCACGCGGTCGCGTAGGAACGCGCGCTGTCGACGTCGCGCCGGCGAGCGAACGCGATCGTTTCCAGGAGATGCTCTCGCGCTTCCGGCAAACGAAACACCTCGGCCGAACCGGAGCCCAGATTGTTGAGGATAATCGCGGCCGTGAAATCGTCGCCCAAGGTCCGGGCGATGTCGAACGCCTCCCGTAAGTGTTTCCAGCCGGTCTCGTAGTCGACATAGAGCATAGCAGCCCCGAGAACTCCGAGCGCGGCGACCAGCACCTCGCGACCACCGGACCGGTTTGCAAGCGCGATCGCCTTCTCGCTCCAGGCGATCGCCTCGGCGCATTCGCCATCGAGCATACGGAGATGGGCTTGAACGCGATAGGCATGCGCGAGTTCGACACCGGGCGGACGTTTTTCGAGCAGAGAAATTGCCTCGAGGCTCGCCTCGTCGGCTTCGGCGGTCTTGAGCGCTCGCACGTACGCCATCGCCAATTCGCTAAGATTGAGCGCCTCGCTCAACGTGTCGCCGGCTCGGCGATGGAGGTCGCCCGCGGCCTTACGGGCTTCGATCCCTTCGCTTACTTGAGCCGTGAACTGACACTCGCGCGCATACGCCTCGAGCCACGCGGCGCGCTCGGCGACGCCCGCAGAGGCCGGGCATGCCAGCGCCGCACCGTACTGCGCGGCCGCTTCGCGGTGCGCACCGCGTTGGGCGGCCTCGACCGCAGCCGCCGGCGCATACCGCAACACTGCATCGGAATCGCCGGCGCGGCCGGCATGATGGACGAGGCGCGCCGCGGGGATCGACTCACCGCTTCGCAGGACGAGGGCGTCGAGGACGCGCCGGTGCAGTGCTCGTGACGCCGGCTCCGACAGCGACGTCTCGATGACCGCGCGAGTCAGCTCGTGGCGGAAGCGAAGAACGCTCGCGTCCGCTTCCAGCAGCCCGCAGTCCAGAGATTCTTCGAGGGACCCGATCGTCTCGGGGAACTCGGATTCGAGCAACCAGCGTTCGATTTCGCGTGGTACGATCGAGGCAAACCGGACGAGCTCCTGCGCCTGCGGCGTCAATCTGGCAAAGCGCGCCAGGACGAGATCCGCAACGGTGCGTGGCATCCCGTCGCCGTTGGCGCGCAGCAGTTCGGTCACGAAAAACGGATTGCCACCGGTGGCTTCGTAGACGCCGCTCGGCGATCGCAATGCCCGGCGTGCGAGAACGGCGACCGCCTCCCGCGAGAGGCGCGGAACGCGGACCCGAGCGACGTTCGGTGAGAGTAAATCGCCGATAACCCGCCGCAGGGGATGCGTTGCGACGAGCTCGTCATCACGGTAGGAAACGGCCAGCAGGCAAGGCACTCGTTCGAGCCGGCGGCCCAGAAACGTAATGAGGTCGAGCGTGGCGTCATCGGCCCAGTGCGCGTCCTCGATGACGAAGAGCGTGGCCGGGGGGCTCTGTTGCAAGTCCCGGATCACCCGCTCGAAGAGCGCCGCGCGGCTGCTGCGAGAGCGGAGCTGGACCCCGAAGCTCACGTCCGAAGAGCGCGCGACATCGTACAGCGGTGCGAGCGGATGCGGCGTTTGCAGGGCGTCGCACGCGCCCCACCACAGCGACGCGGCGCCGCGCGACTGCGCCAGCGCCCGTAACACGCCCGTCTTTCCGATGCCGGCTTCTCCCGAGACCAGCACGACTTGCCCGAATCCTTCGCAGGCTAGCCGAAGCCGTTCGCGGAGGGTGCCGATGGCTTCCTCACGCTCGACGAGCAGGCCGGGCGCGTTACGGATCATCACGTTCCGAGCCGGCCGACGCCCAAACTAGGTAGCCGATGTTCGGAAAATGGGCAAATTCGCGAATTACCATTCGTCGCCGAGCTGCTTATCATAGCGCTGTAACCGCCGGAACGCTGTTACAGAATGAGGTAATTGATGCCGCGCTATATCGTCGAACGCACTTTCCAAGGCGGACTTCAAATTCCGCTCGACGACGACGGCGCCCGCGTCTGCGCCGACGTCGTCGGAGCCAACGCAGCACACGGCGTCACTTGGCTCCAGTCTTATGTCAGTAACGACCTTCGTAAGACGTATTGCGTCTACGATGGGCCATCCGCCGAGGCAATACGCACCGTCGCTCAACTGACGAACCTACCGATCGATAGCATCACGCAGGTAAGCGTGCTGGACCCGTATTTCTATACCCCGGCCGGCCGTTAGCCCTGCCGGCCATTACGAAAGGAAAAGAGATGTCGACACAATTCCCGATGCGAGGCGCCATTCCGACGCCGAAAAGTGAGTTGGCCATCGCGGCGCGGTACACCGCCAAGGGCTTTGGGGCGCCTGCGAACGCCATCATCGTCCCACCCCAGATTTCTTTTTGGGGCAATTATTATAACGGCGATTGTGTGACCGCCGAAGAAGCATTCGCGAAGGCATGCAACAGCCCCGAGATACGTATCTCGGACAATGAAGTCATTGCTTGGGCAACGGCACATGGCATCCTCAACGGCGCTCAGCTGAATCAAGTATTGCAGTTGATGCAGACGGCCGGCTTTCAGCAGGACGCCGAAGCCTACGACGATGGTCCGTATTCCGGAGTCGATTTTACGGACGCGGCGACGCTGCAGAGCGCGATTTCAAGCGGTCCCGTAAAACTCGGTGTCGCCGGCGATCAGCTCGTTACCACGTGGTGGAATGCCGGCGGTTCCGAGTCTGGTGGTAAGAGCGGCTGGTTCGCCGTCGGATACCAAAAGGACGCCAACTTCGATCATTGCGTCTCTCTGTGCGGTTATGGAACGATCAATTGGTTGGCGCAGC
>Ga0116227_10014521_pt1 | contig 11972 bp, 8 predicted proteins | sample S1TSphgellanicum_FD_89693 | JGI IMG/M metagenome (GOLD analysis project Ga0116227, IMG submission 89693) | Host-associated microbial communities from peat moss isolated from Minnesota, USA - S1T2_Fb - Sphagnum magellanicum MG | ecosystem: Host-associated > Plants > Peat moss > Unclassified... | reverse complement strand
TGGATTTATAACACAGCACTTCGTGACAGCGAAGAGAATGCCAGTGGCGGGGAGGTTTGAAACCAGGGAGAATTGAATGATGGAAATTTATTATCTGTTCGGAAGTAATACAGGGGGTGTCCGGAAATGGACGGGGGATTGTGAGAAAGAGAACTTTAGCGTAGGTGCACGCCTGTGGGTCAACGTAGGAGCTATAGGACAAAGAGGACTTTAGCGAAGATGCATCCTTTTGGATGGAAACGGGAGGTATAGGGTAAAAGGAGGGCTTTAGAGAAGAAGATGTATGTCTTTGGGTAGTCCCCATTTTTCGATATCGGCTTTAGCTTCTGCTGTTTGCCTTACAAAGCACTCCTCTTGGCTGTAATCCCTCATGTCGTAGCAAATTGTAAGCTTCAAAGGAACGTAGGTCTCTTTTGCTACTTCTTTTGCAATCTCTTGTTCTGTTTTTTTTGACTCCATAAATGATAAATGTTTAGTGATTGAAAATACGCCTATTTTTTTATTACTAAAAATGCGTTAAAGTTGATTCCAGGTTCAAACGGCCTCCATTTCTCTCCAATACGGCCATATACCAGGAACAACGATTCGATAACTTCCCGATGCGCGTTAACTCCCATTTGATATAGCCGTGTTCTCGCCGGAGAACTACCTTTCACAAAAATGGGTATTTTACCATGTTTTTCCGTGAACGAAATAATTGTAGAACACACCGTTGCCAAAACTTTTTCCCGGTCTTTGTTATTGGAAATAACCTGGTCATCTATCCGCTGACTATCTTCATCCCAATCTCCCAATCTCAAATTTACAACCGGCTTCCCATCCGGCAAATAAGCATCTGGTATTTCAATATAATCAACCAGCTTTTTTATGGTTCCATTTGGCCCAATGCTTTGAAAAGAAAAGCTATTAAACTGAGGGCCGACTGTACATTCATACTTATCCAGGTTCATTCCTCTTATTTAAAGGGTCAACATAAGGGCAGAGATACGCGCTTCTCTTTCCAGTCTTATGTTGTGGGTTAACAATATGCTACAAATGTATAGCTCATTTTCCCCATTTCTCACACCCACATGTTAAAAGAAAACGATTAACACTTGAATGAAAAAAGGAGAGACAGCATCGCCATCTCTCCTTTCAAAATGATATAAAAATTCTTATCCTTTCTTCTTCAGATCTACCGTGACCATTTTACCCCATTGAATAGCCGTGGCGGGTGTACCCGGAACAGTATTCCAGTAACACTCACGCAGTGTTAACTGCATGGTTACAGGATCCAGTGCGGCAAACAAATACGTCAGCTTTGTTTCATCTGCGGCTGATACCAGTCCTTTCATCGGAGAATCAGCGCTGGCAGCGCTCAGGGAAACGTCGTTATCCGGACCGGTCCAGGTATAGAATTTACTTTCGTGTACATGCCCGTGCAGGTATAACCGGATATTGGTATGTTGTTTCAGGAAGGCTGCAAATGCACGCTGCTCAATAACACCAGCAACGGAAGCGGACGTACCATCCTTGAAATGTTCATCCAGTACGTTATCAAATTTGTCGGTATTGTTGATACCGTGATCGCCATTGGGATTGGTAAAGTGATTGGATACAACGGCAGGCTGATCATGTGCCACAATCACCACCGCTGTTTCTGTCTTCACACTTTGCAGATCTTTGTTCAGCCAAACCCGTACTGCTGAATCCGGCCACATCTGGATAAAGCAGAAGTGTACACCGGCAATATCGCGGGAGTAGTTGATACGGTCGCCATTGTAGCTGTAGGTGATGGGGGTTTTCAGCAGAGACGGCTTCAGCATCAGGTTATAGATCTCCGCCATAGAGCTGGCATCCGTTAAAGGCTGCATTTTTGCGTAGTAACCGATGGTGTTCGATACATCGTGGTTACCCGGCACCATCAGAAAACCTGCGGGCTGGTTGTGCTGATCTTTCAGCGTGAGACTTTGCAGGTAATCGGTTTTAAACTGCGTCCAGGATACTGCCGCAGTTTGCACATTGGCGCTCACTTCCATGCGGTTCGCAATATCACCGGCTTCTATGACATAATCCACGGAGCCGATTTTTTTACCGGCATTGATACCACCATCCGCAGGCAGCGTTAATGTTGGCAGGGTATTCATGCTGGCCACCATCGCAGCATTTACGGTATGTGCGTCTACGTTAGTACCACCGCGGAAAGCCGCGCGGGTAATACCGTAGTGGGCATCGGACGTAAATACAAACTGAATAACGGACGGCGTTTCTTCCTTCACCGGCTCATCGTTCTTCTTACATCCGGAGATGGCTGCAACAGCCAGCAACGGGAGGAAATATGCTACTTTCATTTTCATATACAGGATTGAAGGTTACTTTCTTTTATAAAATGATAACGCCACTTTTTCAGTGGGATAATCTTTCACTTCTGAATTGGTGATATAGCCACTGCCATCTGCAGCGAAGCAAACCCCTTCTCCCTGCCGCTCATTACGGGCATAAGGCGCATCTTGCGGTTTGCGTAACATTGCAGCAGCAATGGTTTCTCCGGCAGTTCTTTTCCAGTACCAGATCTGGCCGGTATTACGTACGATAATTTCACTGCCGTCGCCCGAAATATCACCGGCGGTGAGCAGGTCAAAAGGCAATTTATCCAGGGCCACCAGTGTCGTCACTTTGCTGGTCGACTGTGGATAACGGGCTACATACAAAGTGCTTTTGGCTTGTTCCTTCGTAGCAATATAAAGATCCCTGGTCAGCGGATCCAGCAGCAACGACTCTGCATTCACCGCACCTTTGGGATATACGAGTTCAATTTTATCAACAGCTGTAATGTGGACAACGGTAGCGGCATTGGCAGCAGATAAATCCGGCTCCGGGAAACGGTAAACAAACACGCTCGGATTCGCGGCTTTGTTATCACCGATTTCCGCTACATAGATGTAGTTTTTATCTTTCTCCGGACCGGGACCAGTGGCAATATCCTCCCAGTCGCGGTTACCGATACCATCCAGTACCAGCTTACCCAAATCCCGTCCCTGCATATCCGTTACATATACTTCATTGAAATTACCACTATCCTCATGCACGTATAACAGTCCCGCATACACGCGACTAGGCGCAACGCCGGATAACTCGCGGTAGTCCTGTTTTTGCGTAGGCGTCACCACCGGTGTTTCGTTAAACAGCATACAGCGATCGAGCAGGGAAAGATCGTAACCAGCTGTTTTCACGGTATCTACTACCACCACCGTCGTATCGCCGGGAGGTGGCGGCGTAACCGTTGTGTTGGCGTCCTTACCGCAGGCTATCGTGAAAGCTACCAGGCCCGAAAAAAACAGGCCGCTATATACACTATTCATCATCAGAAAAAATTAAAAGGAAAAAGGACGTACAAAGACGTCCTTTTTCTTATCAGGTATAGAGATTAATAGGTATGCTGGTTACCTGTATTGTCAGTTGGGAAGGCACCCAGATCTTTATTGGGAGCAGTAATGTTAGCACCGAAAGTGCCACCGGCTGTTACTACTTTCATTGGGAAACCATATTGTACCAGCAATGGAGCGCTGCTTTTTACAGGATACGCATTTTTACCGGTACCTGTTGCAAATACGCCCGCACCGATAGCAGGAGAATTTGATTTCAGGTGGAAATCGGCGCCGGCAGGAATCTGGTTAACGCGGTAATTACGATCGATGCTCATCGCAGCGATGTCGTAGTTAACGAACATCGGATCATACTTCAGGGAATCATTAGCGGTATTGGTACCGTTGTTGGTGCCATTATCCAGTGTAGGTCCGTTTACATAACCATTCAGGTCATTAGACTGTTTACGTGTAAACTGAAGTGGCTCAATAAACACCATGTATTGCTCCGCACCACCCATCGCATTACCTCTGCCGATAGCAGTAAGGTTGTTGTTGTACATGGTGTTCAGCGTATCGCTTGGCTTACCTTTTTCAGAAGCAAAGGAAATTCTAAGACCAGCTTTACAGTTAACAATAATGTTATTGTATATAAAACCACCAGCCTTGGTTTCTGTATTGATAGAACCGTTACGGGTAGCTTTTGTTTGTCTGAAACCACAGTTTACTACGGTATTATTGTAGATGTTTACCAGACAGGTTTTACCAATATCACCGGAAGTTTTTAAACCGTTGGTAGCAATACCGTAAGTGAGGTTATAGGCCATATCGCCGTATACACCATCTTTAATGTTGGTAGCTTCACCACCGGTGCCGCCCATCTTGGAGAAGGTGTTTCTCATGATGCTCATGTAGATGTTGTTCGGACGGATACCATCGTCTTTACTACCATAGAACCAGGAGTCTTCTACGATCAGACTTCCTTTCTGCGCGCCGGTGCTGTTCATAAAGATAGTGAACTTAGCATCGCCGGATTTTGCACCATAGTCTTTTGCATTTTCACCCCATGTACCACCGGTGTATTCCACGTGCGACCAGCGGAGTAACAGCAGACTCGCATTTGGACCACACTGGAAACCGCCCCAGTAGCCTTTGAAAGCAGGGTCGTTCGCAGCATCATCTTTATAAGTGGGATTGGATTTCTTAACGGTGCTGGTTTCCATTACGGTAAACCAGTTCTGAGCAGCTTTGGTACCATCGCTCACCAGTGAACCATTTACATAAATAGTAGGACTGGTTTTAGCGCTCTGTCCATCGCCTTCTACCAACACGGTTACACCTGGCTGTAAATACAGGGTGTCGCCCTGGTTAATGGTAACATCCGCCTTGATGTGATATGTTTTACCCGCCAGCATCGTTCCTTTTAATGGAATGGCATTTCCGTTGCCATCCAGCTTAGGAAGAATCGTGTCACTGATGGACTGTCCCACGATCAGGAGTGGTTTGGAAATCTCTACATTCTCACCACCCTTTTTACAGGAGATCACAGAGATGGCTGTCAGGGCCACCAGACCACTTTTAAAGAGGATCTTTTTCATAAGTTTCAGCTTGGAAATTATTTAATTAAATATTGAATGGAATTAAAGCACATATCTTACTCCCAGTTGATAGTTCTGGCCATACACATCCTTCTGGGCAAGGGTTTCCTTACTACCTGCTTTCTGATAAGGAACAGGTACACTGTTATCCGATGGCGCCTTGATAAATACTTCGTACGGCGTATTCAGCAGGTTCTGCACCTTTGCAAATACCGCAAAGTGCTTGCTGATTGATTTCTCGGCGGAGATATCAAACATATTCATGTCGCGCTGCCAGTAATCAAATCCATAGTACGGAGATACCAGTACAATACGCTTACCGGTAAACTGCCATGCCAGCTGCATATCCAGACCAATTTTGGGATTCTTATACAGGATAGCGGCATTCGCAATATGCGCTGATTGCCCCTGCAAAGGACGTTTCTCCATCGGCGCCGGATCCAGGTATAGCTGGTTGAAAGTTTTCAGTTTGGAAGTTTCTATCGACGAATTGGTATAGGTGTAGTTTACACGCACACCAAAATTGCGGATATATTTCTCATACACCAGTTCCATCCCAAAGTTGCTGGCATCCCCAAAGTTACCGGGCTGAAATACCAGTTGATTCTGTACGCCGGTTTGGGCGAAACCATATTCAATCGGGTTCTGGATATTTTTATAGAACGCACCAATCAGGATCTGCTCATTAGGCATTGGGAAAAATTCATAACGCAGGTCAAAGTTATTGGCCGTTGTATGTTTCAGCATAGGATTACCTCGCTCTGTCCATTCGTCTCCCTTATAGTTGTAAGGCACCAGTTCAAAATAACCCGGACGACTGATAGAGCTGAAGTACGACAAACGCAGGTTGGTACGGCTATTCAGCACATATTTGAAATGTACGCTGGGCAGCACATCTGTGTAGTTGATGGTACCTGATTTTGCATCTGAGGTAACCGGAACATCGGTATCAAATTGCTGATCGGTATGTTCCATGCGCACACCAATAATCGTTTCCAGTTTCTTAATGGTAAACCGCAACATCGCATATCCAGCAGAAATATTTTCATCTGCACGATAGTTGTTTGCTTCTGCAGGTGAACCACCCGGATTCAGTACCGTCCAGTTAAAATGGTAGATATCTGTCCACTGCTGTAACTCCTGACCATTCGGCACTACACCCATGTTATAATTCTGGTAAAAGTTATCCCGGTGTTTAGATCGGTACATCCCACCCACAGTTGCTTTGAAAGGAATGGCAGCTACTTTACCGGTGTAGGCCAGGTTAGCATACCCTGCATAGTCGCGGTCATTGTTCTTCCACCAGGCACGACTAAACGGTTGCAGTACATTCGGATGCTGATAAGGTGCTTCTTTGGTACCATCTTTATAAAATCCACCATCATACTCATACTCTGCAAGATCCGGGATAATGCTGGTGGCTTTTGAATACACGGCAGACCAGTCCAGTTTTAAACGCGATGGCAACAGGTCGTGCTCTCCCTGTAAGCTGGTGCTGTTAATAGTTTGGCGTTGGTACTTGGAGCGATTCATATACCAAACCTGACCAATACCCGGCGCGGTGCGGGGTGCCGGCTGCAAAGTATCGCGGCCTATCCTCGCCTGTGCATCTGCTAGTATAGCGGTAAAGGAATATAAACTGATCTTGTTATTATCATTAAAACGGTAATCTACTTTGGCATTCAAACCTGTTCTTGTTACCTCGGTAGAGTAATCACGCACATACGCATGTTTGATGTATAACACCCCGTCTGCGTTGGGTTTATCCAGGTACTCACCAGGATTAAAAATGCTGCTGTATCCTCTGTAGGTATGCTGGTAAGAACCACCTAACATCACACCCAGCTTCTGATTTAAAAAGCGGTTACCGATAGAAAGACTAGCCAGCGCATTGGGCGTAAAACTCTTTTTAGTGTAGTTCAGGTTATCTCTTGTAAAGTCATCGGGTTTCGCGAGATAGGAAGGGCCATTGGCTTCGTAAGGCGACTTTCTGTTAATCGCGCCCACGGAGAACTGCTGAAAGGGCCTGTCAAACAACGTTTGATTATAGCCAGTAGATAAACTGCCATTAACATAAAAACGGTTAGGTGCATTTTTCATCACCATATTCACAGTACCGCCAATCGCATCCCCTTCCATATTCGGTGTGAGTGTTTTATTCACTTCTACCCTTTCCACGAGGTCGGCTGGAAAGATGTCCAATGGCACATAACGGTTCTTATTATCCGGACTCGGAATTTTGATCCCGTTGATCAGCGTATAGTTATAACGCTGATCCATACCACGGATGATCGCATAGCGTCCGTCGCCACTGCTGCTTCTTTCCAGCGATACGCCGGACACACGCTGCAACACATTGGCGATGGTAATATCCGGTGATAACTGGATCGCTTTGGCAGAAATAATGTTCACCACATTATCAGACAGCTGCTCGGATTTCTTGGCAGATTGTTCTGATTCCACGTTGCGTTTACTACGGATATCCACGGTATTTAATGACCGGGTATCCGTTTTTAATAACAGTGTAACAGTTGTAGTACCAGATATATTTACCACCGTATCCAGGGACTGGTAGCCAAGATAACTTACCTGTAAATGATAGCTGCCTGCCGGCACTTTCTCTATGCTGAAAGTACCATCCAGCCGGGCATTGCCGGCACGCTTCAATTCCGTTACACGAACAGTGGCGCCGGGTAATTGTTCCTTTGTTTGGGCATCCAGAATTCTCCCTTTGAAAACGATGTCAGTCTGCTGACTGAAAGTGGTTGATATACTGCAAAAAATAAAAAAGAAGAGGAGTATCGTTCTTATCATCCGATAGAATTTGTGCAAAGGAAATTTTATTTTTTGGGAGATAACAGCGGGCGCATCTATCTTAACGGAATGGTAATTATCCGATAATAATTAGTTAACAAACGGAATTGGTCCTGACGGTGTATATCGACGCAAACCCAATACGGACAGGGTACAAACAAAAGCTGCATCCCTCGGGGGATGCAGCTGAAAACCAGGAAATTAATCCCGGAAACATAGTATCTGTTAAAATTCTGGAGCAAATCTGTGGACGATTCTACCACACAAAGGTAGCCACGCTCCCAGCCGGTAAAACAGGAATTACCTGTCTACCCTGGTACTTCAGGTTAAAAGAAATAGCCGTGTTATTATCATTTAATACGATCAGCACTTTCTTCCCATCGGGTCTTTTAAAAGCAACATTATACAGATTGCCTGCCTGGTTGCTGCCAATCCTGACAGCACCCGCCGGTACAAATTTAGAAGCCTGCGCAATGATGTAATAGGCTACGTTGCGGGTCACGTTGACGCCGCTGATGGTGAGTGCGCCTTTACATTCGGTACAGCCGCCTGGTGTATGCGGACCGTAATTGGGATCATTGGCCAGGTTCCACTCCAGGGCGGTACGACTGTAATTCCGCATGCTGCCGATGATCACATTTTTAATATGCCATCTCAGGTCACCTGCAAAGTCACCGGTAGCACTGGTCCACTGTTCGGTAAAATACAGGGCTTTATCCGGTGCGGAGGCATGTACGGTCGACAACGCGCTGATATCGCCTGCATAGAGGTGAAAAGCGCTGCCATTTACAAATTTCGCAGCAGCAGGATCTGCCAGAATCGTTAAAGGATAATCCGGGTGATCACAGTTATGATCATATACAATGATTTTTGTGTTGAGTCCGGCTGCGGCAAAAGCGGGTCCGAGACTGTTTTTGATAAAGTCGCGCTGCGCTTCGGCCACCATTTTCAGACTTGGATTATTATCCGGATTCAGCGGTTCATTTTGTGGTGTAATAGCATCTATCGTAATACCCGCCGCTTTCATCTGTTGCAGATACTTTACTAAATACTGCGCATATACGTCGTAATACTTTGTTTGCAATGCACCCCCTTTAAAAGAGCCGTTGTCTTTCATCCATACCGGTGCGCTCCAGGGCGTGGCCAGTATTTTCAGGTTCGGATTTATAAGCAATATTTCTTTCAGCAGCGGAATCAGCCCCGTGCCACCTGCCATGTCCGGCTCCAGGGAGAAGTGCGCCAACGGGAGGTCTGTTTGTCCTGCGGGTACATCATCATAAGTGAAAGGCATTGCGTTCAGATCGGAAGCACCTACGCTGATGCGCAGGTAGCTGATACCGATGGCGTTGCCGGTATTACCAAACAGTTCCTGCAGCAGCTGTTGCTTTGCGGTGGCGTTCATCGCATTGATCAATTGTGCACTACCACCGGTCAGCGTATAGCCGAAACCGTCTACCTCCTGAAAGGTTTGGGTACTGTCCACTTCAATAGTCGTGTAGCCATTGGCGGTAGTGGCACCAAAAACAGGGGAATTGGGTTGCAATTGCAGCAGGCTTTGCTGATCTCCTGTGCTGAGCCAGTAGTTGACCACAGCGCCGTTCACGCGGCTGGTGTCGTTCGTAGTGCCAGGCTGTGTTACTCCTTTACTGCCGGAGCAGGCCAGGAGTGCGATTGAAAAGCTGCCTGCCAATAATATCGTGTTGAATACTTTATGCATATGGAATGGGTATGTAAACAAAGAGCCCGGTGTTACCCGGGCTCCTGTTCCGTTTTCATTTTTATAATTCCAGGTACTTACTTATTGATGTTTGGATTACTGTCTATTTCGTCCTGTGAAATAGGGAAGTATAATTTATCCGCTGTCACGTTGTAGTTCAGGCTTTCTCCTTTACCATTTTTCTGTGCATTCATCACAGGGATGGCGCGGTTGGTGCGAAGCAGATCGTACCAGCGGTGACCTTCGAAGCAGAGTTCGAGTTGTCTTTCTTTCTCTACAGCCAGACGTAGTGCCGCCTGTGTGGTCGCAGGGGTATTGCCAAGTTTAGCGCGGTGACGGATCTTATTGATATAATACTGGGCGCCATCGGTGGTATTATCCAGCTTGTTGAGTTCTGTCAATGCTTCCGCTTTCATCAGCAGGATATCTGCATAACGCAGGCGGTAGGTATTACTTTTACCATCGCCATCGTTGTATTTGTTAATTACAGGAACAGGTTGTGTCCAGTAGTCATCTGTCCAGCTGGTATTCACAAATTTAACGCTGGCTGCTTTTCTCACGGCGTCGCCTTCTGCATCGAATGCTTCCACGATGGTATGAGATGGAATGTTGAATTTCTTCCAGTCTCCCCACATAAACGGTGTATTCATACCCGTTACCCAGTTCTGGTGCAGTACACCATCGAACTGTGTTTCCCAGATAGATTCTATATTATTCTTACCACCCAGCGTAAACAGGGTGGCGAAATCAGGCACCAGGTCGTATCCACCGGCAGTAACTGCATCGCAATAAGATACTACCTTGTTCCAGTCCGGATTTGGTTTTTGCGCATATACTTTTGCCAGCAATGCGTTTACGGCGCCCTTTGTTATGAATCCTTTGTTGTTATCTTTCGGCGTTTCCGGCACACGGGTCAATGCATACTCCAGGTCTTTGATAATAAAGGCATATACCTCTTCCGCAGGTTTTTTAGACACATAGGTGCTTTGCAGATCTGTGGGAATACCTGTCACAATCGGAATTTCTTTCCAGCTCCTGATCAGGTTAAAGTAATGCCAGGCACGCAGGAAAGACGCTTCTCCCATGATTCCTTCCCGACGCTCGGGCGTAAGTCCTTTATCATCTGTAGTAGGCGTGATACTGAGGATCAGGTTACAGTTTTTGATATCGGTATATAAATATCTCCAGTCTCTCTTTACGTTACCATTGATCGCATTCACCGTGAATTTATCGATGGCAAAGTTATTGGCGTTATCTCCGCCGGCATAGGCATTATCTGCGGTCACATCCCCGTTAGTGAGGAAGTCGGAGGTATAATACTCATCATACATGTTATCATAGGCGCCCAGCAGCAATGATTCTGCGGTAGCGGTTTCTGACTGTGAAATCGGTTTCTTGTCCAGCAGATCCTTGGTGCAGGATGACAGCAAAGACACACTGAGAAAACCGGTAGCTATATAAGAAGTGAATTGTTTCATACTTGGAATAATTAATTGTTAAGACTAAAACTCAGCATTCAAACCAAAGATAAAGGCACGTGACTGTGGATAAGTGCCATAGTCGATCCCCATTGCCGGACCATTCGAAGCATCTCTGCTTACTTCCGGATCCAGTCCTTTGTACTTGGTAAATTTCAGCAGGTTCTGTCCTGTCACATACACATTCAACCGGCCTACACCGATATGTTTCAACAAATCGTTGGAGAATTTATAGCTCAGCGTAGCTGCTTTCAGACGCAGATAAGCGCCATTTTCCACGAAGCGGGAAGAGGATAAACTGTTGTTCGTGTTTCCTTTCTCTGCTTTGGGAATATCAGTGACATCGCCCGCCTGTTTCCAGCGACGCAACACGTCGGTACTTTGATTCTTGGAATCATACAGTCCTTCCAGTTCCATACGGGTAGCATTAAAGATCTGATTACCCTGCACGCCCTGGAAAAACAGGTTCAGGTCAAAACCTTTATAGCTGATGTTATTGGTCAGGCCATAGATAAAATCAGGCTGTGCATTACCGATCCAGGTACGGTCACCATCAGATAACTTCTTATCACCGTCCAGGTCTGCATAGATCATGTTACCTGTAGCAGGATCTACCCCTTGCGCTACATAGCCATAAAACGCACCGAGTGGATGCCCTGGCTCTACACGGATAGCGTTACCTCTTTCATATACATCTGCATAACCTAAGCTTGGCGTGGGTCCCAGGCTCAACACCTTATTCCGGTTCCTCGAGATATTACCATTGGCATTCCATTTCACCGCCTTATCAATAATCAGCGCATTTACACTCAGTTCTATCCCTTTATTCTCTATGTTACCCACATTGTAACGTTGTGTACCAAACCCTGAACTTGGGGGTAACTGCACATCCACCAGCAGGTCATTCGTTTTCTTGATATAGGCATCCGCGGTAATGTTCACGCGGCCATTCAGCACGCTCAGGTCCACACCCACATTGCTTTGTGTTGTTTTTTCCCAGGTCAGGTCATTCTTTGGCAGG